>JACCDZ012033463.1_pt1 | contig 16055 bp, 17 predicted proteins | sample 7449551 | NCBI WGS metagenome assembly JACCDZ01 (sample SAMN15323452, study PRJNA562643) | freshwater metagenome | isolation source: river surface water | place: USA:Blue River Watershed | collected 2017-08-18 | reverse complement strand
TATTCTCAGTCGCTGCAGTTTTCTACGCATTAAGTTTACCCAACATCTATAAAAGCGAAGTTACCCTAGCACCTGCCGGTGAAAGCGGCGGCCTCAACATCCCAGGCCAGCTTGGCGGTTTAGCTGCTTTAGCGGGTGTTAATTTAGAGGGTAAGGGCGGGGATAAAACTGTCTTAGCATTAGAAATATTGAAATCAAGAGAGTTCCTAGGGCAGTTCATTGAAGAAAACGATCTCTACATACCAATTATGGCTGCCGAGGACTGGGATCGCTCGAATGACAAGTTAATTGTCGATCCAGGGATTTATAATGAAGAGACCAAAGAGTGGGTTAGGGAAGTGAAGGAGCCGTTTAAGCCTAAACCTAGTCTTTTAGAAACAATCGAAGATTTTGAAAAGCTGATCCAAATAAATCAAGACAAGACATCGGGGATTGTTAAATTAAGTATTGAACATTACTCTCCTTTTTTTGCTAAAAAAATAGCAGATAATTTAGTCATTGCGATTAATGAAAATATGCGCAGGCGTGATTTACAAGAAGCAGAAAAGAGTATTGGCTATTTAAATAGCCAATTGAAAGAAACAAACATAGCAGATGTGAGAGCAATGTTGTACTCATTGATTGAGGAACAAACAAAAACCGTGATGTTAGCAAATGTCAGGGGGGAATATATTTTAAAAACCATTGACCCTGCTGTTGCTGCTGAAAAAAAATCAGCACCATCCCGCGCTTTATTAGTGCTAATAATTTTATTTACTGGGTTTTTATTAAGCTCGCTGGTTGTTTTGATTAAGCATTACTCCAGAAATTAATATTTTTAGAATGTAAACTTTGTAAGTTTTATCTGAATTGAATTTGTAATTTATTATTTTGTTGTAAACATACTTTTATTGGTGTGCATTCTTAATGCAAGGGGTATTTTAATGAAAATTTTGGTTACCGGCGGAGCAGGCTTCATTGGTTCTGCTGTTGTTCGTCATATTATATCGAACACAGCTAATTCAGTAATAAATGTCGATAAGCTGACATATGCTGGCAATATTAATTCGGTTGCGGAAGTTGCTAAAAGTAATCGCTATTCCTTTGAACAAGCCGATATATGTGATGCTTCATTGATGTCTGAAATTTTTGAAAAATATCAGCCCGATGCAGTAATGCATTTAGCTGCAGAAAGCCACGTGGATAGATCAATTGATGGTCCCGCAGCTTTTATCGAAACCAATATTATTGGTACTTACACTCTATTAGAAGCTGCTCGCAATTACTGGAAGGTCTTACCTGAAGAACGTAAGCAGGCTTTTCGCTTTCATCATATCTCTACTGACGAAGTTTATGGTGATCTACATGGCACAGATGACTTATTCACTGAGACTACGCCATATGCTCCTAGCAGCCCGTATTCTGCCAGTAAAGCAAGCTCGGATCATTTAGTTCGTGCTTGGCAGCGCACCTATGGTCTGCCGGTTATTGTTACTAACTGTTCTAATAATTATGGCCCATATCATTTTCCTGAAAAATTAATACCACTAGTCATTCTAAATGCCTTAGCGGGTAAGCCGTTACCGGTATACGGTAAAGGCAACCAAGTTCGAGACTGGTTGTTCGTTGAAGACCACGCACGCGCTTTGTACAAAGTAGTAACCGAAGGTGTTATCGGTGAAACGTACAACATTGGCGGCCATAATGAAAAACAAAATATTGAAGTAGTGAAAACGATTTGCAACATCTTGGAAGAATTAGCACCAATTGTTAATTCTGAACTAAATATTCCAAGTTACGAAAGTTTAATTACTTATGTTACAGACCGTCCAGGTCACGATCTACGCTATGCGATAGACGCTAGCAAAATTGAACGAGATTTGGGGTGGAAACCAGAAGAGAGTTTTGAAACTGGTTTACGTAAAACTGTTGAATGGTATCTAAATAATAGAACTTGGTGGCAAGCTGTACTGGATGGAAGTTATCAATTAGAGCGCTTAGGGCAAGGAGCATAAAAATGGCTAAATATAAAGGAATTGTATTGGCAGGTGGTTCAGGTACGCGGTTATACCCAATAACTCGTGGGGTTTCTAAGCAACTATTACCTATCTACGACAAGCCTATGGTCTATTACCCAATTTCAACTTTGATGTTAGCTGGTATTCGCGATATTTTAATTATATCGACACCAGACGATATCGATGGTTTCAAACGTTTACTGGGCGACGGAAGCGCTTTTGGCGTTAATTTTAGTTATGCCGTTCAGCCCAGCCCGGACGGTTTGGCGCAGGCGTTTTTAATTGGCGAAGAGTTTATTGGTAAAGATAATGCTTGCTTGGTGCTTGGCGATAACATCTATTATGGTCAGTCGTTTTCTAAGACGCTGAAAAAAGCTGCAGAGCGTGACAGTGGAGCGAGCGTATTTGGCTATTTGGTTAAAGACCCCGAACGATTTGGCGTGGTCGAATTTGATAAAGACATGAAAGCCGTTTCTATTGAAGAAAAACCTGCTATACCCAAGTCTAACTACGCGGTTACTGGCTTGTACTTTTACGATAACAGCGTGGTTGATCTGGCTAAGCAGGTTAAGCCTTCTGCCCGGGGTGAGCTGGAAATAACCACGCTTAATCAAATGTACTTAGAAGCCGGCAAGCTTAATGTCGAAATTTTGGGGCGTGGTTTTGCCTGGCTTGATACTGGTACTCACGAGAGTCTGCACGAGGCGTCGTCTTTTGTACAAACCATAGAGCATGTTCAAGGCCTTAAAATTGCTTGCCTCGAAGAAATAGCTTGGCGTAATGGCTGGTTAACTACTGAGCAAGTACTGCAATTAGCCAAACCGATGCTGAAAAATGAGTACGGTCAGTATTTAACACGGTTAATATCATGCAGCTAACACCACAGTTAAAAGTCGCGGTCACTGGCGCTAACGGTCAGTTAGGCTATCAGCTAGCCAAAAAACTCGCTGATAAAGTCACACTATTGGCCTTAGACAGAGCCACGCTGGATATTGCCAATAGTGCAAAGGTTGTAGAAACACTGTCAGCTTTTGCCCCTGACGTTATAATAAATGCAGCCGCTTACACGGCGGTAGATAAAGCTGAGCAAGAACCAGAACTCGCCAAAGCGATTAACGAAACAGGCCCTGAAAACCTTGCGAAAGTCGCTGCTACATTAGGTGCCGTGTTAATCCATGTGTCTACCGATTACGTGTTCGATGGCAGTAGCGACAAGTCCTATGTGGAAACCGACGCAACTAACCCGCAAAGTATGTATGGACTAACTAAGCTGAACGGCGAGCAGGCGATAGCAAAAAACTGTGCCAAACATATTATTCTGCGCACCGCCTGGGTTTTTGCCGAACATGGCAATAACTTTGTTAAAACCATGCTGCGCCTAGCGCAAAGCAAGCCAGAATTAGGTGTGGTAGCTGACCAAATAGGTGGCCCAACCTACGCCGGTGACATTGCTGAGGCAATTATAAGCATAGTGACGCAACTGAAGACTGAAAATGAGCAGCGTTTTGGCATTTACCACTACAGTGGTACACCCTATGTTAGTTGGCATCAGTTTGCCGTTAGTATTTTTGACCAAGCTTTACAGCAGCAGCTTATTACACATGCACCCAAGGTAAATGCAATAACAACAGCACAATACCCAACGCCTGCTAAGCGCCCTGCATTTTCTATGCTTAATTGCAGCAAAATTCATCAATCGTTTGCTATTTTGCCGTCAAATTGGCAAGCAGCGTTAAACAATTTAACTTTATATAAGTGAATATTATGAAAGTCATTGATACATCTATTCCGGAAGTAAAAATAATCGAGCCGTCTGTTTTTGGGGACGAGCGCGGTTATTTTATGGAAACTTGGAGTCAGCGGGTATTTGATGAAAAAATCGCGAAACGGCTTTTCGTCCAAGATAACCAATCTCTGTCTAATCGAGGTGTGTTGAGAGGGTTGCATTATCAACTCCCACCATCTGAGCAAGGAAAGTTAGTCCGTGTTATTTCGGGTAGTGTGTTTGATGTGGCTGTAGATATAAGGCCAGATTCCAAAACTTACGGTCAGTATGTTTCAGTAGAGCTTACTGCCGACAATAAAAAAATGCTATGGATACCAGAAGGTTTTGCACACGGTTTTCTTACATTAGAAGACAATACAGTTTTCGCATATAAAACCACCGGCTTTTATGATAAATCGAGTGAACGAGCGCTATATTGGAATTCAAGTACTCTAGATATTAATTGGCCCGAAATTGGAAATATAATTGTAAACGAAAAAGATGCATCAGCTCCTCATTTTGGGGATTAGTTGATGAGTATTAATCATTTACTTAAAAATCATCCAGTTCGCGGAGATGAGCGCGGGCAGCTCGTTGCTATAGAGTCTAATATAGATGTGCCTTTCGAGATAAAAAGGATTTTCTATATTTATGGCACTACGCAAGGCGTCCCAAGAGGAAACCATGCACACTACAAAACAAAACAGTATTTAATTTCTGTTGCTGGTTCATGCAAAGTAACTCTTGATAACGGCCGAGAGAAAGTAACTTACGAACTGGATAGCCAAAATAAAGGCCTTTTACAAAATGAATACATTTGGGGTGTAATGCACGATTTTTCAGATGACTGCGTGTTGTTGGTACTAGCAAGTGAGCATTATGAAGATGCAGATTACATTAGAGAATACGAAGAATTTATTAGGTGTATTAAATGTTAAGTTCTAAAACGATATCTTTGCGTCTCGTTCAACCAGAAGATGCTGAATTTATACTCAAGCTAAGGCAAGATCCTAGATATAATAGTTTTATATCTGTAGTTAAGAATGATGTTGAATCGCAGCGTACTTGGATAGAAAATTACAAAAAAGATGAGGCGGCAAAACTCCAGTATTATTTCATCATAGAAAGATTGGATGGAAAATGTTGCGGTACGGTCAGAGTATATGATTTAAAGCCAGACTCCTTCTCATGGGGAAGTTGGATTCTCAATGAGGATAAAACAAAATACTCCGCAATTGAGAGCGCATTGTTAGTTTATGCTTTTGGATTTGAAAAGCTAGGATTCAATAAGTCACATTTCGAAGTAATGAAAGATAATGTAAAAGTTGTTGAGTTTCATAAAAAGTTTGGAGCGCAAATTGTAGGTGAAGACGAGAGCAATATTTATTTTCAAATCACCAAGGATGCCGTTTCTGAAACTAAAAATAAATTTAAGGACTTGATGAAATGAGAAATGTTTTAGTTACTGGTGGTTCAAGAGGTATTGGTAAAGCAATTGTCGAATACTTAACAGCTAAAAATTATAAAGTGAGCTTTACATATAACAGCAGCTTACCTCACAATCATAACTTGGAAGTAAACGCTTTTAAACTGGATATAACAGATCCAGTGGAATGTAATAAGTTATTGCAAGAACTTGAAGATAAAAAATTATTTCCGGAAATTTTAATTAACAATGCGGGGATAACATCTGATGCTATGTTTCATAAAATGAACGCAGACCAGTTTTCTCGCGTTATAAATACTAATCTAGTATCAATTTTTAATATTACTCAGCCAGTCTTTTGCAAGATGCGTGAGAATGGCTTTGGACGTATTATTAATTTGTCTTCCATAAATGCTAGAAAAGGGCAATTGGGCCAAACAAATTACTGTGCATCAAAAGCTGGTATCCAAGGTTTTACTAAGGCCTTAGCATTGGAAGGAGCAAAATTTGGTGTAACTGTTAACTCTGTTTCTCCAGGTTATATAGGCACTGACATGGTAATGCAAATAAGAGAAGATATCCGCACTAGCATAATGAAAGATATTCCAATCGGACGTTTTGGCAAGCCTGAGGAAGTAGCTAGATTAATCGGATTTTTAATAGCAGATGAGTCTGATTACATTACCGGTGTTAATTATGACATTAACGGCGCTATGCATTTGAACTAAGGTTGGTTAAATAAATGGTCAAGTTTTTAGATTTGCAATTGATTAATAAACAATATCGTGAGCAGTTAATTGAAGCTGCAACACGTGTAATCGACTCAGGCTGGTATATTATGGGTTCTGAGTTAAAGGCATTTGAAAGAGAATATGCAGAATACTGCGGCACTAAGCATTGTATCGGTGTGGCTAACGGCTTAGATGCGCTTATTCTGGTGATACGCGCATGGAAAGAGCTTGGTAAATTGAAAGATGGCGATGAAATCATCGTACAAGCAAATACTTACATTGCTTCCATTTTGGCGATTACAGAAAATAATTTAGTTCCAGTTTTGGTTGAGCCAGATCCAGAAACTTATAACCTCAGTCCTGTTAACGTTTTAGCAGCTATAACGGATAAAACGAAAGCTATTTTACCCGTGCATTTATATGGTTTAATTTCACAAATGCCAGAGCTAATGGCAATAGCTAAAGAACATAATTTGCTGGTACTGGAAGATTGTGCTCAGTCACATGGTGCACAAATCCAAGGGCGGCTTGCAGGAAATTGGGGTGATGCAGCAGGCTTTAGCTTTTATCCAGGTAAAAACTTAGGCGCCTTAGGTGATGCTGGCGCCATAACAACAAATGATGAAGAATTAGCTCAAACACTAACAGCATTGCGCAATTATGGTTCACACAAGAAATATGAAAACCTTTATCTTGGATTAAACAGTCGTTTAGATGAAATTCAGGCGGCAATGTTAAGGGTGAAATTGAAGTCTCTGCCATCAGAAACAACACGTCGACAGCAGATAGCCCAACGTTATTTATCTGAAATTAAAAATGAATTTATTATTTTACCCAAAGTGAAGGAGAATTTGGCTCATGTGTGGCATCTGTTTGTTGTCCGTTGTGAACATCGTTCCTCATTTCAGCAATACTTAAGCAATGCAGGTGTTCAGACCTTAATTCATTATCCCATCCCTCCGCATAAACAAAAAGCATACGCACATTTTGGTTGGCCATCGCTTCCTTTAACTGAAAAAATCCACGAACAGGTCCTTTCACTACCGTTGGATCCAACTATGAGCGATATTGCTATTGATACAGTTATTAATATTGTGAATGGCTATAACGCATGAAGCTTTTACTTAAGGTCACCGCAATGACAGGGTTATTAACTCTTTTAAAAATGGTGATGAGTTTTGTAATTGCTAAAGTTGTTGCTATATATACTGGCCCTACTGGTTTGGCCATGTTAGGTCAGGTGCAAGGAGTCGTTGGCGTTTTAAATGGAATTAATAATGCGCCAGCTTCAAGTGGTGTCGTGCGTTTTACGTCGGAGAACAAAGCAGCTGGGTATAACGCATGCGCCCCTTGGTGGAGTGCATCTTTACAGTGGATATTGGTTTTAGCGGCTATCACGATACCGGCGGCTCTTTTACTATCTGATTACATAGCTGATTTACTGTTTCAAGACACTAATTTCTCTTGGGTTATTACAGTAACAGCATGTTTGCTGCCATTTTCTGCAATCGGTACATTATTGAATTCAGTGATTAACGGCCAGCAGCATTACAGGCGCTATGTGCTTTTAGGCATGTTTTCCGTCGTGATGTCTGCAGCCTTGATGCTAGGCATGATACTTTATGCGAATTTAAAAGGCGCTTTACTTGCAGCAGCTTCTCAGTCTGCCCTAATCGGGATAGTGATGATTTTGACAAACTTCAGGCAGCCTTGGTTCAAATTACAATATTGGTGGAGAAATACAAATAGCGCGGCTCGTAAGTCAATTGGTAGCTATACGCTGATGGCTTTAACAACGGCTCTTACCGTACCTGTATCATTAATTTTTGTTAGGGATATTTTAGTTGAAAATGTTGGCTGGCATGCTGCAGGGCAATGGCAGGCGGTCTGGAAAATTTCAGAAGTTTATCTTGGTGTAATAACTATGGCGTTGGGTACTTATTATTTGCCTAAGCTAGCGTCCATGGTTGGTGTGGACTCCATTATTAATGAGATACATAATACTGCCAAAATAGTTTTGCCCATTGTTTGCGTTATGGCAATTTTGGTTTATTTATTCAGAGATGTCGCAATATCTTTATTGTTTACCGATGATTTTAGGAGTGCTCGAGACCTATTTGCAGTGCAATTGGCAGGTGACGTAGTTAAAATTCTAGCATGGATATACGCTTACCCTATGATTTCACGAGGGGCAAGCAAGTGGTTTATTTCAACAGAAATATTTTTTTCAATTAGCTTTATATGTTTTACATACATATTAGTAAATGCTTACGGAATACGTGGAGCAAATTTTGCGTATTTGTTGAACTATAGCGTCTACTTAATATTTGTATTTATAAATGTCAGACGGTTTGCTAACTAATTATACTGCACAAATAGTGCGTCATTTTATGACTGGATGGTTGAATGAAAATCATTATCCCAATAATCGGGTTCGGTAGAGCAGGTGGCGAGCGTGTGCTTGCCAAGCTAGCGACAGAATTGATTGGCCAACACAACGAAAATGATGTCATCTTCGTTAAACCGGGAAATGGTAGTGTTCCGTATTATTCAACAGATGCCAATATAGTTGAATCTGCGTACTACTGTAATGGTATGAAAATATTTGACTACATCAGGAATTTAATAGGTTTAGTTCAGCTTTGCAGGCAGCTAAATCCAGATGTTGTTATTGCTAATTATTTCATTACGGCTTACTTGGCTATTTTCTTATCATCAAAAACATCCAAATTTTATTATGTCCAGGCAAATGAATCTAAAATAAATAAAAGAATTGGCTTAAAGATTTTGGCCTTTGCAAGTTATTTTTTACCGCTGAAAAAAATTGTAAACTCAGAAAAATTGCTTCCTGAATTTCTTAATAATTACATATCGATAATTCCCGCAGGCATTGATTTAAGTCTATTTAAAAATGAAAGGCAGAAAATAAAAAAAGGTAAGTGGAAGATTGGTTTTGTCGGAAGAAAAGAAAAGTATAAGGCTAGCGACGAAATAGTTGATGTTCTAATATCATTGAACAAGATCCTCGACGAGAAAGTTGAAGTTCACGTTGCGTTGTATTTATCTGATGAAAATAGAAGAAAATTAGATGTATACACTTTTCATGAAATAAATTCTGATGCCGATTTAGCAATATTTTACAGCACATGTGATATCGTAATTGCAGTAGGATTGGTAGAAGATGGTGCATTTCATTATCCTTGCGCTGAAGCGATGGCTTCTGGGTGTCTAGTAATATCCAATTATGCTCCATTGAGTAATTCATTACTTCTGTTAGACAAATTTTCTCCGGAAGCGGTTTTAAACAAATTGAGGTATTGTATTGAGTCTTTAAGTGATAAGGAAATGGAATTTGAAATAATGAAAAATTTGCAAATTATAAGCGAATACTCATGGGAAAAAATTGGTGCTAAGTTCTTAAACGTGATTTCTACCAATAAATGATAAATCACTTAAGAATCATTACTGTTAAAGAAGAATATAAATGATTATTTACTACGCTCCAGCATTATTTCTTCTTGTATCACTTGTTTTTTTATTCGTTAAAGCAAAAGCGGTTGATTTAATACTTGCAATTTTATTGATAATTTTCGTTAGTGTTGTAACAGGTAGTCATTATTTCTCCGTATCAGATTACGAAAATTATTTTGACTTATACAAAATAATCCCAGAAATTGACATATTTAAATTTTCCGATTTAAAATATTACTATGGTGAAGTTGGTTTTGTATATTTAGTATCAATGCTGAAGTATCTAAAAATTCCTTTTATTGCATTTACTTTGATTTTATCCTGTATTTCGATATCTTTAAAATGTTATTTTTACTTTAAATTAAACAGAAAGCCATTGTATAGCGTATCAATCTACTTATGTTTGTATTTTATATTAGTTGAATTTATTCTGATACGTTGGTCGGTTGCAGTTGGTTTAATTGTAGTTGGTTACTATTTTATTTTCACAAATAAAAATATCTATAGTAAATTTTTCTTGGCTTTTTCCTTTCTGTTTCACTATTTTTCATTGATATTCATTGTTGCATCATTTTTTGCTAAAAAGTTTTATTCTTTTCGTTGTTATTTCACTCTTATGGTAATTTCGTTTTTGATCTCTAGTGTAGTTTCTATTTCTGATGTGAGTTTAATTTCTAGTTTTAATACTAGTGTTACAACGAAAATCGCTTTTTATTTATTAGAAGTTGACACAACGGTAGGTCTAATTTCTAGAGTGAAGGTGTTATTTTACTCGTTTTTTATTTTGTTGTATTTAGCGTCTGTTCCAAGGAATAGTTTGGACGAAAATTTAAAATTTTTGATAAATAATTCAATGATTTTCATTTTTCTTTCTATCCTATTTTTTGAGTTTCCAGCTTTGTTTCAGCGAACGACCATAATTACTGATATTTTTTGTATAGCAACAATTGTTAGAATAATCGAGATAAAGTATAGTAAGAATGCACTAGGTTTGTTTGGTGTTTTAAGTTCTCTTTCCATTTTTTTCATTGTATGGTTATTTCTTGATGTTAGTAATAGCTTTAATGTACGAGTCTGGGATTACAAATCGTGGTTTGATTTCATGTGGTATTATTAATAATTGAAAGAGTTTTTATTTTGCTAAATGATATTAAATTAATCGCAGTGGTAACAACGTTTGAACCAAATTTTAAATTAATTACAAATTTAAGGAGTCTGGCCAGACAAAACACTCATGCTATTATTCTTGTTGATGATTCTGGAACAGGCAAATCTAATAGTTTTATGGATGAACTTTCAAGAATTGGTGTGATTTTGTTAGTTAATAATAATAATGTCGGTATTGCATCTTCATTAAATGTTGGAATAAGTAAAGCAATTGAATTAAACGCAGATTATATTCTTACATTAGATGATGATAGTACATTATGTGAGGGTTATATCGAAAGTTTGTTTAATTCTTTCTACGCTAGACCTAAGTCTGTTGCTTGCGGTTTGATAGAGAATAGCAACCAGGATGATAAGAAATTCTATTCTGGCATTACGATCAAAAGAAATCTCATTACTTCAGGTTGCATTTATCCAGTGTCTGTTTTTCTTGATATTGGTTTTTTTAACGAAAAATATTTTATAGATTTAGTTGATTTTGAATTTTGTACGCGTTTGAGAAGGAATGGATACTCACTACTGCAAGTTCAAGAGGCAAAAATGACGCATACGATAGGGAAGTCAAAGAATTTCAAATTTTTAGGATTAGAAATTATCGTATACCACCATACTCCATTCCGAATTTACTATCAGGTTCGAAATGTATTTCTTTATATCTATACTTACCTATTTGATGACCCATTTTACTGCGGGTATTTGTTACTAAATATCGCAAAAACTTTTTTAAAAATAGTGTTTTTTGAAAAAGAAAAAAAATCAAGACTATATTTTCTATTTAAAGGAATTATCCATGGTTTATTTAATCGTGGAGGTCGACTAAAATGATGAGATTTCAATTGTTACTGAGGAACGTGTTTTGATCAGCGTATGCATGGCGACTTTCAATGGTGAGTTATTCATTAAGCAGCAAATTTTATCAATTCTTGTGCAACTTAGCTGTGATGATGAAATCATTGTTTCCGATGATGGTTCTACTGATAATACTTTGGATATTATTAATGATATCAATGATCGTAGAATTAAAGTCTATAAAAATTCAGGAGTGAACGGTTATGTTGGTAACTTCGAAAATTCTTTAAATTTAGCATCAGGTGATGTTATTTTTTTGTCAGATCAAGATGACATCTGGTTTCCTAACAAAGTGAACTTAGTTTTAGAACAATTGAAAACAAACGAGTTTGTAATAACAGATGCAATAATTGTCAACGCAAAGTTAGATGTAGTCGAGGATTCTTATTTTAATGCAAGGAAAACTTCTTTTGGCTTTTTTAGTAGTTTAATTCGATGTAGATATTTGGGGTGTTGTTATGCATTTAGAAATACCGTTTTGAGAAAAGCACTACCATTTCCTCCTAACCATAAATATTTACCTCACGATCTTTGGTTAGCCTTGATAGGTGAATTTTTTTATTCTGTATCATATTTGAAGGTTCCACTTATTTATTATCGTAGACATTCAAACAACACATCTGATGGTGGAAATTTTTCTTCAAATAGCATATTTACGAAAATAAAAATAAGATTGTATTCATTAGTATGTATTGTTAAGGTTTTGTTCAAATGAAGCTGATTTGGATGCTTAGGTCGTTATTATATAAATTTTTTTTTGGTTCATTCGGATTAATGTCTTACATCGGACCTCCAATTTTTTTGTCAGGTATTAAGAATATGTTTTTGGGAGAGAGGGTTAGAGTTTATCCACACTCTAGAATTGAATGTATTGGTGGTAAAATTGTTATTGGTAATAATGTTTCAATTGGTCAATGCTTACATTTAATCTCAGGTGTCGAAGTCGAAATCGGTAATGATGTTACGATATCCGCAAATGTTTTTATTTCAGATGTTGAGCACCAATATGAAAAAATTTCTGAACATATTATGTCTCAACCCTTGAATAAAGCAAAGGTTGCTATCGGGGATAATTCTTTTCTAGGTTATGGTTGTGTTATTCGTGCGGGTACAGTTTTGGGTAAGCAATGCGTAGTCGGTGCTAACTCGGTAGTAAAAGGAAAATTTCCGGATTGTTGCGTTATCGCTGGCAATCCTGCCAGAATTATTAAAAAATATGACCAGATTAATAAATGCTGGGTTAGAGTTTAAGGTTAATTTATATGATCAATAAAATACTTATCACTGGTGGCGCCGGCTTTATTGGCAGCAATTTAGTTTTGAAGCTTATTGAAATGGGCTGCGAAGTTACTGTTCTTGATAATTTATCACCTCAAATACACGGACCAGAGCCAGAACAGTCCGCTTTGTTTTTAGCAATCAAAGACAAAGTAAAGTTTATAAATGGAAGTGTAGAGAATTATCCGGACTGGGTCGCTGCATTAGAAGGAAATGAGGTTGTCGTCCATTTAGCTGCAGAGACTGGAACAGGCCAGTCTATGTATCAAATAAAAAAGTATACAGATGTAAACGTCGGTGGTAGTGCAATATTTTTAGACTATTTGGCAAATGAAAAGCATAGCGTCAAGAAGATGATCATAGCATCTTCGCGGTCTATATATGGTGAAGGTAAATATAGCTGTATAACTCATGGAATAGTTTATCCTGACGCCAGACATTCAGAAAATATGGCAAATAATGACTTTAATGTTAAATGTCCGATTTGTTCTAGTGATGTTGAACTTTTAGCTACCGATGAAGGAAGCAAAATACATCCTTCGTCTATTTATGGCGTAACTAAGCAAGTTCAAGAACAGATGTTTATGATAACCGGAAAGAGTCTACATATTCCGACCGTTGCATTACGGTTTCAAAATGTCTACGGTGCAGGCCAATCATTGTCTAATCCTTATACTGGTATTCTGTCGATATTTTCAACAAGAATCAAAAATGGCAATGATATCAATATTTTTGAAGATGGTCTCGAAAGTAGAGATTTTGTCTATATAGATGATGTAGTGGATTCTATCGTTTTGTCAATTTTCGATGACAATGCGGATTACAATGTTTTCAACGTTGGATCTGGTTACTGTACCGACGTTATGACTGTTGCACAATCACTAAAGTCGATTTATAAATCTAACTCGGATATTACTGTAAGTGGTAATTATCGTGTTGGTGATATTAGGCATAATTATGCTGATTTAAGTTTTATTCAATCAAAGATTGGTTTTGAGCCAAAAGTTGATTTTCAGACTGGTATTTCAAAATTTACCAGTTGGGTGAATAGTCAACAAGTAAAAGACGATCTTTATGAAGCTTCTATTGCTGAAATGAAAGCCAAGGGTCTTTATAAATAATTTTTTGTAGGTGTATAGTTGGTCATGGAACATCTCTTTGGTAAGCGCATACTTTTTTTAGCTCCTTCTTTTTTTGGATATGAACATTTAATTGTTTCTGAGTTGACTAAGTTAGGTGCTATAGTTCGGCATTTCGATGAAAGACCTTTCTCATCATCGATATCTAAAGTTTTGAATAGGCTCAATCTTAAAATTTTCATTAAGAAATCAATTGTTGATCATTTTAATTTTATAGCAGAACTTGCTGTTGCTGAACCTTTCGATTATCTGTTCGTTATATCTCCTGAAACTATGGATTCAAATTTTATTCGTAGGTTGAAACTCTCCAACCCGAATATGAAGTCAATTTTATACATGTGGGATTCTATCCGGAATAAAAGTAATGCACAGAAAGTCTTAGGTTCCTTTGACATTGTTCTAACATTTGATAAAACAGATTTGGATTTCTCACCAGGTATCCAGTTTTTGCCATTATTCTATCCCAATGAATTTTTAGAAAAAAGCCAAAGTATCAATAGTGCATGTAAGAATAAATATTCTGCTTGTTTTATAGGTTCGGCGCACAGTGATAGAGCAAAGGTCGTTAAAAGGATTTCTTATGAGTTTGAAAAGCGAGGATTGAATACCTTCGTTTTTCTTTATTGTCCAGGTAAGTTATATTTCTGGCTTAGGAAGATTTTTACAAATGAATACATAGGTCTTTCAATGAAAGACCTTTCTTTCTCATCGTTGTCAAAGCAGCAAATGCAGGATGTTTTGGATAATTCTGATATCGTTATTGATATTCAACATCCAGATCAAACAGGTTTGACTATGAGAACCATAGAAATGCTTGGATATGGGAAAAAACTTGTAACCACCAATAATGCAATCGTTAATTATGACTTTTATGACCCCAGAAATATTGCGGTAGTAGATAGAGTCGTACCGTCTTTAACTGATGAATTTATAGCATCTTCATATCAGCCGCCTCATCATTCTGTTGTTCTTGATTACTCTTTGGGGGCTTGGTTGGCTAAAATTTTTGCTAAGTAAGAAGTTACTATTTACTCCCTTAAAATTGTTATTTTGATTACTTGAATTTAAAGCGTATTTAGTTTTTTTGCTTTTCACAAATTTTCATCAATTAATATTTTTTAATGAAAATATTCCTAAATATCATGGGGTATCGACTACTTGTATCAGAAAAAATTTTATTAACCGGTGCAACCGGCTTTATTGGGAAATCATTATTATCTAATTTACTCACTAATAATTACTCTATCGTTGCGCCAGCTAGAAAACCTTTACCCCTATTGCATGAAAACTTGATTATGCCGGTATTTTCAGATCTTTGTGAGGTTCCTGACGACTGCCAGTGGTTTAATAATTGCGACACTGTCGTTCATCTTGCCGGTAAAGCGCATTTATGGAACGAACATACTTCTGAATATACGCGAGTTAATACTTTTGCAGCATTAAATCTTGCTCGAATAGCGAGTTTATCTGGTGTTAAACGCCTTATTTTTGTGAGTACTATTGGTGTAAATGGAATTCAAAACACTAGACCGTATATAGTTGGGGATGTGCCAGCTCCTGTGACGGAAGATGCAATATCCAAACTCAATGCAGAAATCGGCCTAAAGCAGATAGGTTTAGACATAGGTATGGAAATTGTAGTTATTCGTTCTCCACTCGTATATGGACCAAACGCGCCTGGTAATTTTGGAAAACTCATTGCATTAGCTAAGAAAAACTGGCCTCTTCCATTAGGCGCTATTCATAATAAACGTAGTCTTGTTTCGCTTGATAATCTAATAGATTTAATTGTTACTTGTGTTGAGCATCCAAAAGCAGCTGACCAGACTTTTCTAGTGAGTGACGACCATGACTTATCCACTACTGAGTTACTTGAATTGTTAATCAGTGCTGCAGGTAAAAAACCGTTATTACTGCCAGTTCCTTTAAGTTGGTTAAAGATGATGGGTAAAATCGCTGGCAAGCAATCCATCATCGAAAGGTTATGTGGCAATCTACAAGTTGATATTACTCACACAAAGCAGACTTTAGGTTGGACGCCACCAATTTCTGTAGAAGAAGGAATTAGGCGCTGTTTCAGTGGCCAATAAAATCAATGGTTTAGTTATATTTCGAGGCATTATGTTAATTCGTTTACTAGATATTCTATTTTCCGCAGCGGGTTTAATCTGCGGTTTTCCAGTGTTAGTGCTGTTAACTATTATTGGTCTGTTCGATACGGGCTCGCCAATT
>JACCDZ010761878.1_pt1 | contig 16062 bp, 15 predicted proteins | sample 7449551 | NCBI WGS metagenome assembly JACCDZ01 (sample SAMN15323452, study PRJNA562643) | freshwater metagenome | isolation source: river surface water | place: USA:Blue River Watershed | collected 2017-08-18 | reverse complement strand
GCGCGATAGTAATCCTGCATGAGCCGTTCCACGCCGCGATTGGCGTGGCTGTCGCTGTAGCCGAAAAGCTCGGCCATGCGGCGCTGGTAATCGAACAGCACGCGGGTGTCGCTGCGGCCGCTGACGATGAACAGGGCGAAGCGCACGCGCCAGAGTACGCACTGGCAATCATCTAATTCACTGAACTCAGCCTCGGTGATGAAGCCGTGCGCAACCAGATCGCGCAGCGTATCGGCCCCGAAATGCCGCTTTGCTACCCAGCCGATGGTTTGGATGTCGCGCAGCCCGCCGGGCGCATTTTTTAGGTCTGGCTCAAGATTATATTCGGTGTTGTTGTGCTTGGCATGCCTAGCGATCTGCTCGTCGCGCTTGGCGATGAAGAACGCCTTGCCCGGCCACAGCCGGTCCGGCCCGGTCAGGCGCTGCATATCGCGGCGCAGGCGCTCGTCACCGACCAGCGTGCGCGACTCCATGATGTTGGTGGCGATAGTGATGTCTTCCGTCGCCAGCCGCACGCAGTCCGACAGCGAGCGCACGCTGGAGCCGATATCCAGCCCCAGATCCCACAAGTGCGTGATGAACTGGCTCACGGCCCCTTCGGCACCGGTCGGCAGCTCTGTACCATCATGTAGGATTAATACATCCACATCCGAGGCCGGATGCAGTTCAGCGCGGCCATAACCACCGACCGCGAGCAGTGCTAGGTCGCTGAATTGATCTAGGCCAAGGTTGACCCAGGCATGGCGCAATACTTCATCAATGGCATCGGCCCATTCGCGAACCAGCAGGCGGATGTCGCGACCTTCTTTGAAGCGCTCAATCAGCTCGGCCTGCGCAGCCTTCAGGCTGGCCTTGTCAGATGGCGCCGGGGCTGTGTTCACGCAGCACGCTCATTGAGAAAGGCAAAGTCTTCCTCGGGCCGCGCGGTGAGAATCTCCACGCCAGTGTCGGTGACTAAAATTGTGTGTTCCCATTGCGCCGACAGCTTGTGATCTTTGGTTACCACCGTCCATTCGTCCGGCAGCAGCTTGGTGTGGTGCGTACCGGCATTGATCATTGGTTCGATGGTAAAGGTCATGCCAGCCTGCAGTGCCATGCCTTCGCCGGCCTTGCCGTAATGCAGGATTTGCGGCTCTTCGTGAAAAACCTTGCCAATGCCATGACCGCAGTATTCCCGCACGACAGAATAGCGATGGGCCTGCGCATGCTGCTGAATCACCGCGCCGATATCGCCCAGTGTGCAGCCCGGGCGTACCAGTGCCAGTGCCTTGTATAGGCACTCTTGGGTTACGCGCACCAATCGTTGCGCGAGAATGGACGGCTGGCCGACAAAGAACATCTTGCTGGTATCGCCGTGATAACCGTCTTTTATGACGGTGACATCGATGTTGATGATGTCGCCATCCTTGAGGATTTTCTTGTCGCTGGGGATGCCGTGGCAGATGACCTGGTTCACCGACGTGCAGATGCTCTTCGGGAAGCCGCGATAGTTCAGCGGGGCAGGGATAGCGCCCTGTACATTGACGATGTAGTCGTGGCAGATCTGATTCAGTGCCTCAGTGCTGACACCAACTTTCACGTGCTCGCCGATCATGGTCAGCACTTCGGCAGCGAGGCGGCCAGCCACGCGCATCTTCGTGATTTCTTCAGCGGTCTTGATCAGCGTGCTCATGCAATGTCCTGGACGAACCCTGCGCATTCACGCAGCGGTTGAGGTTTAGAAGGCGCCTATGGTATAAAGCGCGCCGCATTTCGGCAAACGGTCGAGGTGTGTATTTTCAAATCCGACCAGCAGTCGACACGATTACCGGGTGCCCATTGAGAAAAGTGGGTTGGTGATCGGGATTGCTGCGAGGCCATAACCCAACTGGAGAAACTTTCATGGCACAAGTCACCATGCGTGAGCTGCTGCAAGCCGGCGCTCACTTCGGTCACCAGACCCGCTTCTGGAACCCAAAGATGGCACCGTTCATCTTCGGCGCCCGCAACAAGATTCACATCATCAACTTGGAACACACCGTTCCGGCGCTCAATGATGCACTGAATTTCGTTAACCGTCTGTCCAGCCAGAAGAACAAAGTTTTGTTCGTTGGCACCAAGCGCGCTGCTGCCCCGATCATTGCTGAACACGCTGCTCGCGCTGGCATGCCGTATGTTAACCACCGCTGGCTCGGTGGCATGCTGACCAACTGGAAGACCATTCGCCAGTCGATCAAGCGTTTGAAGGATCTGGAAGCTCAGCTCGCTGACGGCACATTCGCCAAGCTGACCAAGCGTGAAGTGCTCGAGCACACCCGCGAAATGGAAAAGCTGGAAAAGTCGCTGGGCGGCATCAAGGACATGGGCGGCTTGCCGGATGCCATGTTCGTTATCGACGTTGATCATGAAGCCACCGCTATCGCCGAAGCGCGTAAGCTGGGCATCCCGGTCATCGGCGTGGTTGATACCAACTCCAACCCGACCGGCGTTGATTACGTCATTCCGGGCAACGATGACGCGATCCGCGCGATTCACCTCTACGTCGGTTCGATGGCTGATGCCATCATCGAAGGTCGTGAATTTGCTGCCACCACCGGTGGTCGCGAAGCCGATGGTTTCGTTGAAGTTGCTGCCAGCGCCGAGTAATTCCCGAGGGCACGAAGTGTCGTGTCTTTGAGTGGCTGGTAGATGAAAAAGGGGCTTAGGCCCCTTTTTCAGATGATGTTTCAGTGGCAAATGATGTTTCGGCAGTGCTGACTCATCCCCCTTTTTGGTCGACGCCGTCAGGCGGAGGCCTTTTTTATTGAACATATCGTGAGGAAATGATCATGGCAGATGTAACCGCCGCCCTCGTAAAAGAACTCCGTGAGCGTACCGGCCTCGGCATGATGGAATGCAAGAAGGCCCTGGTTGAAGCTGGTGCCGACATCGAACTGGCTATCGACAACCTGCGCAAGTCCGGTCAGGCCAAGGCCGCCAAGAAGGCCGGCAACATCGCCGCCGACGGCGCCATCATCCTCGCCAGCGACGCCGGCGTGGCGATTGCTCTGGAAGTGAACTGCCAGACCGACTTCGTGGCCCGTGATGCCAACTTCTCCGCTTTCGCCAACAAGGTTGCCGGCATTGCCCTGGCTGCTCGCGAAACTGATGTGGCCAAGATTGCCGAGCTGAACTACGACGGCATCACCGTTGAAGAAGCCCGCGTTCTGCTGGTGCAGAAGATCGGTGAAAACATCCAGGTTCGTCGTGCCGTTTTGGTGGAGGGCGCTCAGCTCGCCACCTATGTGCACGGCTTGAAGATTGGTGTGGTTGTTGCCCTTGAAGGCGGCGATATCGACCTCGGCAAGCAGGTCGCCATGCACGTGGCTGCTGCCAACCCGCTGGTGGTCAATGCGGCTGACATCTCGGCTGATGTTCTGGCTAAAGAGCAGGAAATCGCTGAAGCCAAGGCTGCCGAATCTGGCAAGCCGGCTAACATCGTCGAGAAAATGGTGCAGGGTGCTCTCGCCAAGTTCCGCGGTGAAGTGTCGCTGGTCGAGCAGGGTTTCGTGATGGATCCCGAGCAGAAAGTTGGTGCCGTTCTGGCCAAGGCCGGTGCCAAGGTGACCAAGTTCGTTCGTCTGGAAGTTGGCGAAGGCATTGCCAAGGTTGAAGTCGACTTCGCTGCTGAAGTGGCTGCTACACAGGCCGCTGCTGCGGGCAAGTAAGTCGTCGCCAGTCGTTATTGACTGTCTGCAAAAGGCCTCTTGATGAGGCCTTTTTGCTGTAAGCTTGCCGACAATTCAAAATCCCTTAAAAGAGGCCCTGCTAATGACTGATCAACGTCTCGCGCATAAGCGAATTCTGCTGAAATTGTCGGGTGAGGCGCTGGCTGGCGAAGCGGAAGTCGGTATTGATCCGAAGGTACTCAAGCGCATGGCGCTGGAGGTCGGTCAGCTCGTCGGCATCGGCGTTCAGGTCGGTATCGTGGTCGGTGGCGGCAATCTGTTCCGCGGTGCTGCTTTGCAGCAGGCCGGTCTGGATCGTGTTGCCGGTGATCACATGGGCATGCTTGCCACCGTCATGAACGGTCTGGCCCTGCGTGATGCGCTCGAGCGCAATAACATCAAGACCCGCCTGATGTCGGCCATTCCCATGAGTGGCGTGGTTGATCACTACGATCGTCGCGCCGCCATTCGTCACATGCAAAGTGGCGATGTCTGCATCTTTGTTGCCGGCACCGGCAATCCGTTCTTCACCACCGATACCGCCGCCTGCCTGCGCGGCATCGAAATCAATGTCGATATCGTCATCAAGGCCACTAAGGTCGACGGTATCTACAATGCCGATCCGGTGAAAGACCCGACGGCAGTCAAGTACGACACCATCACTTTCGATGAAGTATTGACGAAGCAGCTGGCGGTCATGGACCTCACGGCCATGTGCCTGTGCCGCGATCACGACATGCCGCTGCGTGTTTTCAACATGAACAAACCGGGTGCGCTGCTCAACCTCGTGGTAGGTGAGTCGGAAGGTACCCTGGTTACTCGCTGATCTCAGTTTTCGAAGCTCGGAGCCTTCATGATCAATGATCTGAAAAAGGACTGTGAAGTCCGCATGCAAAAAACTCTGGATGCGCTGGAGCAGGCCTTCTCGCGTGTGCGTACCGGTCGTGCCCATCCCTCCATGCTGAAAGATGTCATGGTGCCGTATTACGGTTCCGATACGCCGCTCATGCAGGTTGCCAACGTCAATGTCGATGACTCGCGTACGCTCATCGTGCAGCCTTACGAGCGCAACATGGTTGGTGCCATCGACAAAGCCATCCGCAACTCCGACCTGGGGTTGAATCCGGTCACTACGGATGTGATTCGTGTACCGCTGCCGGCGCTTACCGAGCAGACTCGTCGCGACATGCAGAAGTTGGCACGCAATGAAACCGAAGGCGCACGCGTGGCATTGCGCAATATTCGTCGCGATGTCATTGGTGATATTAAGGACCTGGCCAAGGAAAAGGAGATTTCCGAAGATGACGAGCGTCGCGGTACCGATGACGTGCAGAAAATCACGGATCGTTTTGTGGCCGAAGCTGACCGCTTGCTGGCTGCGAAAGAAGCCGAGCTCATGCAGGTCTGATGCATGACAGGCTCTGATCAACCCGTCAGCAGCGCACCTGACGCCGCCCCGCTGGCCGGCTTGCTGCCGCGCCATGTCGCGCTGATCATGGATGGCAATAACCGCTGGGCCAAGGCTCGCGGTTTGCCGGGCACAGAGGGGCATCGCGCCGGTGAGAAGGCTTTGCGCGATCTCGTTGAGTTTGCCGCGAAAGCAAAAATTGAAGTGCTGACGGTGTTTGCCTTCTCCAGTGAAAACTGGCGGCGGCCGCCGGATGAAGTAGCGGCCCTCATGCAGCTTTTCCTGATGGCGCTGGAAGTTCGTGTGCAGGAGCTAGATAAGGCGCGTATTCGCTTGCGCTTCATTGGCGACCGCAGTGCATTTTCAGCGGAATTGCAGGCCGGCATGCTTAAAGCAGAAGCACTGACAGCAAATCATGCTCGCATGACCTTGGTGATCGCCGTGAATTACGGTGGTCAGTGGGATGTGGCGCAGGCGGCTCGCCGTCTTGCTGAGCAGGTGAGCGCAGGCACGTTGTCGCCAGATGCGATTACGGCTGTCATGCTGGGTGAATATGTTGAGCTGGCTGATGAACCGCCAGTGGACTTGTTGATTCGCACCGGCGGCGAGCTGCGTGTGAGTAATTTCGTACTCTGGCAGGCAGCCTACGCCGAGTATTATTTCAGCGATGCTTTGTGGCCTGACTTTGGCCATGCTCATTTGCAGGTTGCGCTGGATGAGTTTGCGCAGCGGCAGCGTCGATTTGGCCGAACATCAGAACAAATAGAGGCTCTTCATGCTTAAAGAACGCGTTATTACTGCGCTTGTCTTGCTGCCACTGGTGCTGTGGTGCGTGTTTGGCGGCGTTGCCATGGCATTCCCGATTTTTGCGGCTGCGATTATTCTGGCGGCAGCTTGGGAGTGGACAGCCATGATGCGTTTGACCACGCTGCCACCACGTCTGGCCTTCGTCGCGCTGGTCGCGGCTATGCTCTGGCATGTGAAGGCACAAGCGCTGACTGCTGATGCATCGGGTATTCGAGCGCTCGGCCCGCTCATGGCTGGGACCTCCGTATTTTGGCTGGCGGCATTGGTCTGGGTGCGTCGTTATCCGGCGGATGCGCAGCGTTGGGATCGTCCGTTTCTGATGCTGGCTATCGGTTTGTTGCTGTTAGTACCTACATGGGCGGGCTTGGTGCAATTGCATGGCCAATCACCGTGGTGGCTGATGTATGTGCTGCTGTTGGTTTGGGGTGCCGATACTGGAGCGTATTTCTCCGGTCGTCGCTTCGGAAAGGTTAAGTTGGCACCTGCAGTGAGTCCGGCAAAGACGCGGGAAGGTTTGTATGGCGGCTTGCTGACGACAACACTGATTATGCTGGCGGTTGCTTTTTATCTGCATCTGACCGGCATGCAGTTTTTGCTGTTTGCTGTGGCTTCGGCTATCACCGTGCTGGCATCGGTGTTGGGCGATCTTTTTGAATCTATGGTCAAGCGCCGTGCCGGTATTAAGGACTCCGGAAAGATTTTCCCTGGGCATGGTGGTGCGCTCGATCGCATTGACTCTATTACTGCTGCTGCGCCGGTATTTCTTACCGGCTGGTGGCTGGCAGGCGGCTTCTAAATCCTGATGATGGCCGTGCAAACCTTAACCATACTCGGTGCGACAGGCTCCATCGGTCGCAGCACCTTGGATGTCATCGCTCGTCATCCTCAGCGTTATCGCCTGCATGCTTTGACAGCCTTTAGTCGTGTGCGTGAGTTAGGTGAGCTTTGCCTGCAGTTTGCCCCCGTGTATGCCGTGGTGCCTGACGAAGCTGGGGCGCAGGCATTGCGAGAGCAATTGACGGCTGCCGGGAGTGTCACCACCGTATTGGTCGGCGAAGCTGCGTTGGCCCAGGTGGCTGCTGAGGCGGATACCGTCATGGCAGCCATTGTTGGCGCGGCTGGATTGCTGCCAACGTTGGCGGCTGTGAAAGCAGGGCGTCGTGTACTGCTGGCCAATAAGGAAGCCTTGGTGATGTCGGGGGCCTTATTCATGCGCGCCGTTCGTGAGCATGGTGCCACGTTGTTGCCGATCGACTCCGAGCACAATGCGATTTTCCAGTGCTTGCCGAGCCATTATGCGCAAGGTTTGTCGGCGGCGGGTGTCGATAAGCTTTTGTTAACAGCATCCGGTGGGCCATTCCGTGAGTTCAGCCTAGAGCAGTTGCGCACGGTTACTCCGGCCCAGGCGATTAAACATCCGAACTGGTCGATGGGGCAGAAAATTTCTGTTGATTCCGCTACGTTGATGAATAAAGGGCTGGAGTTTATCGAGGCCTGTTGGCTGTTTGCAGCGCGCCCTGACCAGATCGAAGTAGTGGTGCATCCGCAAAGCGTGATCCATTCCATGGTCTGTTATGCCGATGGTTCTGTGCTCGCGCAAATGGGCCAGCCAGATATGCGAACCCCAATTGCGCATGCCTTGGCATGGCCTGAGCGTATCGAGTCTGGCGTACCACGCCTAGATTTTGCGCGTTTGTCGGCACTGTCATTCTCCGCGCCGGATCTTCAGCGCTTTCCTTGCTTGCGTCTGGCGCAGGAAGCCATGGCAGCCGGTGGTACGCATCCGGCCATTCTCAATGCGGCCAATGAGGTTGCTGTTGCAGCGTTTCTGGCTGGCAAGCTGGATTTTCTGGGTATTCCGCGTGTGATTGAGCAGGTGTTACGGGAAATTCCGGTGTCAGATGCAGAGGAATTGGCTACTATTCTGGCAGCCGATCAAGCCGCACGTTGTTGCGCGCAGGCACTCATTGCTCAACACATGTCTCAACCGGGAGAGGGCTGACATGCAGTTTCTCTATATTCTGCTTGCCGGTATTGTTGTGCTGGGGCCCCTGATTGCTATTCATGAGTTCGGACATTTCTGGGTAGCACGCCGTTGCGGCGTGAAAGTTCTGACATTCTCCATTGGTTTCGGCCCTGCGCTGTGGCGCCGTGTGGCGCAAGATGGCACGGAGTACCGTTTGGCCGCTATTCCGTTGGGCGGCTTTGTGCGGATGCTCGACGAACGTGAGGCCGAAGTTCCCGAGGATCTTCGCTCACAGGCCTTCAATCGCCAGTCGGTGGGCAAGCGCATGGCCATTGTCGCGGCCGGTCCGCTGATCAATCTGCTGTTTGCTGTGCTGCTTTTCTGGCTACTGTTTTTGCAGCCAGGCCAAAGCTTGCGCCCGATTGTCGGCCGCATCTTGCCGGAATCCCCGGCGGCTGTTGCCGGCATGCGGGCAGGTGACGAGCTTCTAAAAATCAACACCCGTGTTGTCAATGACTGGGAATCTGCCAATTACGCTCTGGTCGAATATATTGGCGATAGCGGCTCATTGACACTTGAGGTGTTACCCGCGGGCGCATCGCAACCGCAGTTGTTGAGCCTGAGCATTCGGCAATACATGGCGGATAGTAATCAGGATCCTTTTAGAGCCTTGGGCTTTATTCCTTGGATGCCCGCCATGCCGCCAGTGATTGGCAGTGTGGAGTCCGGTAGCCCTGCCGATAAGGCTGGTCTTGCTGTTAATGACCGTATTCGCGAAATTAATGAACAGCCTGTGACCGAGTGGCAGCAGGTTGTTGAGCAAATTCAGCGGCATCCAGATCAGGCAATGACCTGGGTGTTGGAGCGTCAAGGTCGGCCATTGGTGCTGACGGTGACGCCAGACATGAGTCACGAGTTCTCCAGTCAACCCGTCGGGCGTCTCGGTGTTGGCGTCATAGATGCGCCGATTCAGATTCCACCAGCCTATCAGCGTGATCGCGCTCTTGCTCCGGTCGCGGCGCTGGTACAGGCCGTGGATAAAACCGGACAACTTATATCCTTGTCACTGACTTCCCTGTACAAGATGCTGTCCGGGCTGATCGGCATGGATGCGCTTAGCGGCCCCATTACCATTGTGAAGGTTGCCGGGCACAGTGCCAGCATGGGCTGGGAGCCACTGATCGGCTTCATGGCGCTGCTCAGCGTCAGTCTGGGCGTGTTGAACTTGCTGCCTATTCCAGTATTGGATGGCGGCCATTTGCTTTATTACGCGATTGAGGCAGTTTGTCGTCGGCCTCTGCCTGAGGCTGTGCAATTGCTGGGTCTGCGCGTTGGCGTCGCTCTTATGGGCAGTGTCATGCTGCTAGCCATCTTGAACGATATTCGTCGCTTGTTTTGATTTGGGATTACTTTGCACATGACACGTAATTGGCCTCTGGCTGTCCTGCCGCTCGCGTTGGCCATCGCCAGCATTTCCGCACACGCTGAGACCTTTGTGGCCAAGGATATTCGCTTGGAAGGTCTGGGTCGTCTATCCGCTTCAAGTGTTTATGCCTTGTTGCCGTTTGCAGCCGGAGAGACGATCACGGATGAGCGCAGTGCCGATCTGGTTCGCGCCTTGTTTGCCTCTGGTCAGTTTGAGGATGTGCAGGCCTTACGCGATGGCGATGCCCTCGTTGTCCGTTTGGTTGAGCGTCCAAGCATTTCCACGATTGAACTCACGGGCAACCAGTCCATCAACAAGGAAGACTTGCTGAAAGGCCTGAAGACCATTGGTTTGAGCGAGGGCGAGGTGTTCAAGCGTGCCGCGCTGGACCAGGTTCGCCTTGAACTGCAGCGTCAGTATGCTGCGCAAGGGCGCTATGGCGCGGTTGTGACCGCCACTGCCAAGCCCTTGCCGCGTAACCGTGTCGGACTGAGCATCACCATCAAGGAAGGTGACACCGCCCGTATCAAGCGCATCAGTATCAATGGCAACAATGTGTTCAAGGACCCTGTGCTGCTCAAGCAATTGCAGTTGCAGTCCAAGCATTTGCTGTCGTTCATTTATGGTGACGACAAGTACTCGCGTGAAAAGCTCACGGCCGACATTGAAACGCTGCGTTCGTATTATCTGGATCGCGGATACCTGCGGTTTACGGTGGACTCAACACAGGTCTCGCTGTCACCCAACAAGGATCAGGTCTATATCGACATCAATGTCACTGAGGGCGAGCCCTTCAAGGTCGGTGATGTACGTCTCGCTGGCGAGCTTCCCGTGCCTGAGGCTGAGTTGAAGACCTTGCTATTGGCTCAGCCGGGTCAGGTTTATTCGCAGAAGGTCGTCACGCTGACCAATGAAATCATCACTCGTCGTCTTGGACGTGATGGTTACCTGCTGGCAGATGTGCAGGGCGTTCCGGAGCTGGATGACAATACGCATACCGCGAAAATCGTTTTTTACGTCAATGCCAATCGCGTCATGTCTGTTCGCCGCATCAACTTCGCCGGCAACCTTAAGACCGATGACAGCGTACTGCGTCGCGAAATGCGTCAATTTGAGGGCGCACAAGCATCGGTCGAAAAGATTGACTTGTCGAAAGTGCGCTTGCAGCGACTGGGCTTTTTCAGTGATGTCAAAATTGATAATGCGCGTGTGCCGGGCACGACGGATCAGGTTGATCTCAATGTGGCGGTTACCGAGCAGGCCTCAGGTTCGATCAGCGCCAGTCTGGGTTACTCACAGAATGCCGGCTTGGTGTTTGGCGCTAATGTGAGTCAGAGCAACTTCCTCGGTACGGGTAATCGTGTATCGGTAGGGTTGAATCGCTCGGATGTACGCAATTCTTATAATTTGTCTTTCCTTGATCCGTATTTCACGCCGGAAGGCATCAGTCGCGGCTATAACATCTATCTGCGCCAAACCAAGCTCGATAACCTCAACATCAGTAATTACGCCACGGACTCACTGGGCGCCAATATCAGCTTCAGCTATCCGATTGATGAAACTGAAACCATCAGCTTTTCGGCGGGTATTGATCAAACCAAGATCAATCTTGGTGTGAATCCGTCTGAGGCGGTTTACAAATTCACTAATGAAAACGGCAATAACGTGATGACGTACACCGGTACGGCATCTTGGGGTCGTAATACGCTCAATCGCGGTACATTCCCGACGGCAGGTGCATCACAATCTGTTGCGATGGAAATGGGCTTGCCGGGTAGCGATATCAGTTTTTACAAGCTGACCTACAACGCGCAGCGTTATTTTCCGGTACGTAATGAATGGGTTGGTCGCGGATATGCGCGTCTGGGCTATGGTGATGCGCTGAATGGCGAGGGTCTGCCGTTCTATCGCAATTTCTTTGGCGGCGGCTTCGGCTCGGTTCGCGGTTATCGCGACTACTCGATGGGGCCGCGCAGCCAGCGCTTGTCGCTTTCTAACCCTGCCGTCTTGTTGCCCACAGCCGAAGCTATTGGCGGCAATGTTCAAGTTGAAGGCGGGCTTGAATTGATCTTCCCCGTTCCGTTCATTGAAGATAAGAGCAAGATTCGTACTTTGGCCTTTTTCGATGTCGGCAACGTTTTCGATACCAATAGCAAAAGTGTGAATGGTCTGGATTTCAAGCCATCGCTGGGTAATCTGCGCTACTCCGTTGGTGTTGGCATGTCCTGGATCACACCGATTGGTCCGCTGACATTCGCTATTGCCAAGCCCTTGAATGCGAAAGAAAACGACGACACCCAAGCCTTCCAGTTCTCTCTCGGACAAGGATTCTAATCTGATGAAAATGTTTCGTACTGTGGTAATGGCCGCTGGCCTGATGTCTCTTTCTGCCATCACTTTGGCTGCTGTAGCTGCTAATGCACCAACACGCATTGCCGTACTGGATCGTGAAGCGGCCTTGCTGGGCACGAATGCTGCTCAAGCGGCACAAGACAAGCTAGCGGCTGATATGAAGCCGCAGCGTGACAAGCTGGAGCAGCTGCGTCGCGACATAAAAGGCATGGAAGAAAAGTTCGTGAAAGAAGCGGCGGCTATGAGCGAGCGCGACAAGAAAGCCTTGCGTGAACAGGCTGATCAGAAAGCGAATGAGTTCAATACACTGATTGCGCAAGTGCAGAAGCGTACCCAAGATGCCCAGCAGGACCTGCTCAATCGCCTCTTGCCCAGCATGCAGGCTGTGCTTGAAGACATGCGCAAGGCCGGCAACTTCGACATCATCATGGATCGACGTGGTGTGATCTATGTCGATCCTGATCTGGATTTGACCAAGCGTGTGGTTGATCGTCTTAACGCTTCCAAATAATTCAATCTGCGCGGAGCTCACGGCATGTCGAAAATTACCTTGGGTGATCTGGCGCAAGAGCTGAATGCCGAGCTGCAAGGTGATCCCGGCCACGTTGTTTCCGGTCTGGGCACCTTGCAAAATGCACAGTCGCATCAACTCAGTTTTCTTGCCAATCCGCGTTATCGGCCGTTATTAGCGAGCACTAAGGCGGGCGCAGTTCTGATGCGCCCGCAGGATCGCGGCGATTTCACCGGGCCAGCTTTATTCCTCGCCAATCCTTATGTGGCGTTCGCGACCTTGTCACATCGTTTTGATCGTACACCGGTACTGCCCACCGGCATTCATGCCAGTGCGGTGGTTGCCGAGACTGCCGAGATCCCCGCCAGTGTTAGCATTGGCCCCCTGGCAGTGATCGGCGAGGGCGTGGTCATTGGTGAGGGTAGCGTCATCGAGGCCGGGGCTGTGATTCATGATCGCGTGCGCATTGGTACTAATTGCCGCTTGCGCAGCAGGGTCGTGATTTATCACGATTGCGTACTCGGTGATCGCGTCAATATTCATGCTGGCACGGTGGTTGGCGGCGACGGCTTCGGCTTTGCCAACGAGCGCGGCGTATGGCGAAAAATTGCCCAGATTGGACGTGTTGTGATTGGCAATGATGTCGATATCGGTGCCAATACCACTATTGATCGCGGAGCGCTGGAAGATACCGAGATTCATAACGGTGTCATCATCGATAATCAGGTACAGATTGCCCACAACGTGGTTATTGGTGCGCATACGGCGATTGCCGCTTGCTGCGGTATTTCCGGCAGCACGCGCATTGGCCGCAACTGCATTTTGGCCGGGGGAGTCGGTATCGTCGGGCATATTGAGATCTGTGATGGTGTGCAGATTACCGGGATGACGATGATTACCAAGTCAATCAGCGAGCCAGGCTCGTATTCGTCGGGAACTGCTTTTGACAGCACCGATAACTGGAAGAAAATGGCTGTTCGCCTGCGCCGTATTGATGAATTGGCGCAGCGTGTGAAGGCTTTGGAGAAAAGTTGAAATGATGAACATTGAACAGGTGATGAGTTACCTGCCACAGCGCTATCCGTTTTTGTTGGTTGATCGTGTCACTGAGATCGAAGCGGGCAAGCACATCGTGGGCTACAAGAATGTGACGTTCAACGAGCAGTTCTTTCAAGGGCACTTTCCGGGAAAGCCCATCATGCCGGGCGTGCTGATGATCGAGGCCATGGCGCAAATTGCCGGCGTGCTGGGTTTTTACACATATGACAAAAGTCCGCAGACCGGTCATCTCTATGTTTTTGCGGGTGCTGACAACGTTCGCTTTAAACGCCAGGTTATTCCAGGCGATCGTTTGACGCTGGAGGCTACACTGACGGGTAGCCGTCGCCATATCTATAAGTTCTCGTGTCGGGCGCTGGTTGATGGCGAGCTGGCTGCCAGCGCAGACCTTCTGATTGCGGAGCAAGTGCTATGAGCCGAATTCATGCTACTGCCATCATTGATCCGCGTGCCGAGCTGGCCGCCGATGTAGAGGTCGGCCCGTATTCGATCATCGGCCCGGATGTGGTCATTGGTGCCGGTACATGGATCGGTCCGCATGTCGTGATCAGTGGCCCTACGGTCATTGGTCAGCGCAATCGCATCTACCAATTTGCGTCTGTCGGTGCAGATTGCCAAGACAAGAAGTATCGAGGAGAGCCCACGCGTCTTGAAATTGGTGATGACAATGTTATTCGCGAAGCTTGCTCGCTGCATCGCGGCACTATTCAGGACAACAGCCTGACACGCATCGGCTCGCGTAACCTGCTCATGGTCAACAGCCATCTCGCCCACGATGTCATCGTCGGTGACGACAATATTATTGCCAACAATGCTGGTATTGCCGGCCATGTCGTGATCGGCGACAACATCATCATTGGCGGCAATTCGGGTATTCATCAGTTTTGCCGAGTCGGCTCTTACGCCATGCTCGGTGGTGGTACCACGCTGTTCAAGGATGTCCCGGCGTATGTCATGGCCAGTGGCAATCCCGCCATTCCGCGTGGCATGAACTTCGAGGGCATGAAGCGCAAGGGCTGGTCCTCCGAGACCATCAATGCGTTGCGGAAAGCCTACAAGGTGGTTTTCCGCGATGGCATCACGCTGGATGAGGCATATGCGCCACTCGCCGAGCTGGCAGCGCAAACACCTGAAGTTCAGCTGTTTATCGATTCCCTTCGCGCTTCCACGCGCGGCATCGTCCGATAAGCCTGCTCATGCACGCGACGACTCCGGTCTTCGGCATCGTCGCCGGCGAGGCCTCGGGCGATCTGTTAGGTGCCGGTCTTATCCGGGCGCTGAAGCAGCATTATCCGAATGCTCGTTTTATTGGTATTGCCGGTCCGCAAATGCTTGCCGAGGGCGCGGAAACATTAGTGCCGATGGAGCGCTTGTCGGTCATGGGGTTGGTCGAGGTGCTCGGTCGTCTGCGCGAGCTTTTTACCGTACGTGATCGGCTCATTGAGCAGCTGCAAGCAGAAAAGATCGATGCTTTCATCGGCATTGATGCTCCCGATTTTAATTTACGTATTGCCGCCGCGCTGAAGCCGGCGGGTATCCCGACGATTCATTATGTTAGCCCGTCGGTGTGGGCTTGGCGGCAGGGGCGGGTGAAAGGCATTCGTGCCAGTGTTGATCTGATGCTCTGCTTGTTGCCATTTGAGAAGGCTTTCTACGACAAGCACGATGTGCCGGCGGTATTTGTTGGGCACCCGTTGGCGGATTCGTTGCCGATGATGCCGGAGTCATCGCAGGCGCAGGCTCGCTTGGGGCTTATCGATGCTGTAGATGTTGGTGATGTCTCCCTCAGTCGTCGTCGTGCTGTGGCCTTGTTGCCGGGCAGCCGCCGTGGCGAAGTTGCAAGCTTGTTGCCACTGCTGCTGGCCACTGCCGAAATTTTGCATCAGCAATTTCCGGCACTGAGGTTCCTGATTCCGGCGATTAATGCCGAGCGCGCCGAGCAGATTCGCGAAGCCGTTCGGGCGCATGCCAAGTTGCCGATTCAGGTCTTTGACCAGCATGTTGGCAATGATGTGGGACGGGTAGTGATGTCGGCAGCGAACGTCATTGTGCTGGCCTCAGGCACGGCCACGTTGGAGGCCATGCTGCTGAAAAAGCCGATGGTGGTGGCTTATCGTCTGCATTGGCTGACGTGGCTTATTGCGCGATTACTCGTGAAAATCCCCTTTGTTAGCTTGCCCAATCTGCTGGCTGGGCGGCGCTTGGTGCCGGAATTGTTGCAGAACCAGGCTACGCCGGAAAACCTCGCACGCGAAACGGCTGCTTGGTTGAATGCACCGGACAAAGTGGCGGCTACGGTAGCGACATATGCCGAGCTTCACGAAAGCCTGCGTCAGGATGCTAGTGCCACCGGCGCAGCGGCAATTGCCCGCTTGCTGGCCAGTCGTGCTTATAAAACGCTTGAAGTTGATTTGCAGCCATGAGCCGGCAAAAACCGAAAGCGCAAGACGACTTTTTTGCGCCTGATCCACAAGCCTTGCTGCTTGCCGGTGTCGACGAAGTGGGGCGCGGCCCGCTGATCGGCGCGGTGGTAACGGCGGCGGTCATTCTCGACCCGGCACGACCCATCGCCGGTTTGAACGACTCCAAGAAGCTCACCGCCGCCAAACGCGAGATGCTCGCCGAGCAGATTCGCGAGCGCGCGCTGGCCTGGGCGCTGGGCCGCGCCGAGCCGGCGGAAATCGACCAGATCAACATCCTGCAGGCGACCATGCTGGCCATGCAGCGCGCGGTGGCGGCGTTGCCGATTACGCCGACATCGGTGCTGATCGACGGCAATCGCTGCCCGTCGTTGCCGATGCCGGCGCAGGCCGTGGTCAAGGGCGATGCCACGGTGCCGGCGATCAG
>JACCDZ010563850.1_pt1 | contig 16062 bp, 15 predicted proteins | sample 7449551 | NCBI WGS metagenome assembly JACCDZ01 (sample SAMN15323452, study PRJNA562643) | freshwater metagenome | isolation source: river surface water | place: USA:Blue River Watershed | collected 2017-08-18 | reverse complement strand
GTGGTGGAAGAGGCGGTCAGCGTGATCAAGGATGCGCAGGCGCGTCTGGATCAGGTCTACGCCGCCTATGCCGAACCTGACGCCGACTTCGACAAGCTGGCCGCCGAGCAGGCCAAGCTGGAAGCCATTCTGCAGGCTAGCGATGGTCACAACCTTGAGCGTCAGCTGGAAGTGGCTGCCGATGCCCTGCGCCTGCCGGCCTGGGACGCCAAGGTGGCGCACCTGTCCGGTGGTGAAAAGCGCCGCGTAGCGCTCTGTCGCCTGCTGCTGTCAGCGCCGGACATGCTGCTGCTGGATGAGCCGACCAACCACCTGGACGCCGACTCGGTAGCCTGGCTGGAGCACTTCCTCCACGATTTCCCCGGCACCGTGGTGGCAATTACCCACGATCGTTACTTCCTCGACAACGTTGCCGGCTGGATTCTCGAACTCGACCGTGGTCAGGGCATCCCGTACGAGGGTAACTATTCGGGCTGGCTGGAGGCCAAGTCGGCGCGCCTGGCGCAGGAATCCAAGCAGCAGTCGGCCCATGAAAAGGCCATGAAGGACGAGCTGGAGTGGGTGCGCAAAGGCGCCAAGGCGCGGCAGTCGAAGTCCAAGGCGCGCTTGCAGCGCTTCGAGGAAATGCAGTCGCAGGAATTCCAGAAACGCAGTGAAACCAACGAGATCTACATCCCGGCCGGCCCGCGTCTGGGCGACAAGGTCATCGAGTTCAAGAATGTCTGCAAAGGCTATGGCGATCGTCTACTGATCGACAACCTGAGCTTCAGCATGCCCAAGGGCGCGATCGTCGGCGTGATTGGTGGTAACGGAGCCGGTAAGTCGACCCTGTTCCGCATGCTGATGGGCAAGGAAACCCCGGACTCAGGCAGCATCGAGATCGGCGAAACCGTCCAGTTGGCCTGTGTTGACCAGAGTCGTGATGATCTGGAAGGCGGCAAGACCGTTTGGGAAATGGTTTCCGATGGCTCCGACATGATCAAGATCGGCAACTATGAAGTGCCTTCACGCACCTACGTTGGCCGCTTCAACTTCAAGGGTGGCGACCAGCAGAAGTTCGTCAAGGATCTCTCCGGCGGTGAGCGTGGCCGCCTGCATCTGGCGCTGACCCTCAAGCAGGGCGCCAATGTGCTGCTGCTCGATGAACCGTCCAACGACCTCGACGTGGAAACCCTGCGCTCGCTGGAAGAAGCCCTGCTGGACTTCCCCGGCGCGGCGATCGTGATCTCCCACGACCGCTGGTTCCTTGACCGGGTGGCAACGCACATCCTCGCCTATGAGGATGACTCGCAGGCGGTGTTCTTCGAAGGCAACTACACCGAGTACGAAGCCGATCGCAAGAAGCGCCTCGGCGACGCGGCCTCCCAGCCACACCGGGTGCGCCACAAGAAGCTGGCCTGAGGATGAGGTGAGTTAGAGGCGCGTGTTGCTTGCCAGCTGATCCACTGCGCCCGTTCAAGACCCGTACAACCGAAGCCGGTTGCCTTGCCTGTCATGGCCGCCGGCTTTATCCGTCATGTCTGGCGCAGGGTGTTGTTCTCGCCCAGCAATCCCAGCATCGCCGGGGCGCCTTGGCCGAACCAGCATCACACCCGATGTGAGCGCAGCATGGCCATCAATGGGCAGGCCGGACGTCCGTTAGGGTAATGCGGGTCAATCACGCCAATCAAACCCTCCCACTGCACCAGCTGATCCATCTCGATCAGGGGCAGCTCTTTTCCGTTTTGCTTGTGCTTGCCAGCTACCCGGCGTCAGCAAATCCTTAGTCATGTGTTTATCCAGATGGACGGGAGTGGCGACCTGTATTCATGGTGCATTTTCCGTATCAAGAATTTTTAATGCCCCATAAAGAGGCAAAAAATGCCATTTATTCTCTTTATTCGGCAATAAGCACTAAATAGATGCATTGTTTTGATTATTTGCACTTTTTAGGTGCCTTTCCGGCTGGTACAGTGCTGCGCCATTTCAACTATGTAAACCTTGTTTGCGCCCCGCAGAGGTCATGCCCGTGTCCCAGTCCGTCGATCAGTTCCTTGCCCGTCTCAAGCTGCGTGACCCCGATCAGCCGGAGTTCCATCAGGCCGTTGAGGAAGTGCTGCGCTCGCTCTGGCCGTTTCTTGAGGAGCATCCGCACTACATGCAGGCCGGCATCGTCGAGCGCATGGTCGAACCCGAGCGCGCCATTCTGTTTCGCGTACCGTGGGTCGACGATAGCGGCAAGCTGCAGGTCAATCGCGGCTACCGGGTGCAGATGAGCAGCGCGATTGGGCCCTACAAGGGCGGCTTGCGCTTTCACCCCTCGGTGAATCTTGGCGTACTGAAGTTTCTGGCCTTCGAGCAGGTGTTCAAGAATTCCCTGACCTCGCTGCCAATGGGTGGTGGCAAGGGCGGTTCGGACTTCGATCCCAAGGGTCGCAGTGACGGCGAGGTGATGCGTTTCTGCCAGTCATTCATGAGTGAGTTGTATCGCCACATCGGTGCCGATCTTGACGTGCCTGCCGGTGACATCGGTGTCGGTGGTCGTGAGATCGGCTTCATGTTCGGCCAGTACAAGCGCTTGTCCAACCAGTTTACTTCGGTGCTGACCGGCAAGGGCCTCACTTATGGCGGCAGCCTGATTCGTCCGGAAGCTACCGGCTATGGCTGTGTGTACTTTGCCCAGGAAATGCTCAAGCGTCTGGAGCAGGGCTTCGAAGGAAAGCGTGTAACCGTCTCAGGTTCGGGCAATGTGGCCCAGTATGCGGCACAGAAGGTCATGGAGCTGGGTGGCAAGGTCGTATCCTTGTCGGACTCTGATGGCACGCTGTATGTCGAATCCGGATTGACCCAGGAACAATGGGTCTACCTGATGGATCTGAAGAATGTGCGGCGCGGACGTTTGACTGAAATGGCCGCGCATTTCCGCCTGCAGTTTTTACCCGGTCAGCGCCCCTGGCACCTGCCCTGTGATATCGCCCTGCCGTGCGCCACACAGAATGAGCTGGATGCCCGCGATGCTCGCGCACTGCTGGAGCATGGCTGTATCTGTGTTGCCGAAGGCGCCAACATGCCTTCGACCCTGGAAGCTGTTGACCTCTTCGTTGAAGCAGGCATTTGTTACGCCCCGGGAAAGGCGTCGAACGCTGGCGGTGTGGCTACCAGCGGATTGGAAATGAGCCAGAATGCCATGCGTCTGCACTGGACAGCCGGTGAAGTCGACGAGCGTCTGCATGGCATCATGCAGAATATTCATCATGCCTGCGTGCACTATGGCGAGGAAAACGGCCGGATCAACTACGTCAAGGGCGCCAATATCGCCGGCTTCGTCAAGGTTGCCGATGCCATGCTGGCTCAGGGCGTGGTCTGATTCGGACGCCCCTTGCGTCAGTTGATTGCAACGAATACAGAGAGGCGCAACTGCATGCAAGGGGTTGATCTGGCAACCTAAGCTGCGAACCGATGCTGCAGTCCATTCGGCTGATTCAGCCGTGTGCTGATCACTGACTTTTCGACCAGTCAGGAGTCTTCCGACTGTCCTGAGTAAAGACTCTTGAACCGTTCGGCGCGGACCTTTAGGTCTGCAGGTGTGGCAGAGGGGCTCTGGTAGTGGCGGTAGCTTATTGCCGTCCGTGCGCTTTGGCGGCAGGCTTCAGTGAATTCATCGCGCCTGCAGCAGAGCGGCAATTTCTGTGCTGCTTAGCACCTTGCCAACAGACACTATCTTGCCGTCGACCATCAGCGCGGGCGTAGACATCACGCCATGGGCGGCAATCTGTGCAAAGTCCGTGACCTTTAGCACTTCGGCCTGCAGCCCCAAGCTGTTGAGGGCAGTCAGAGTGTTGTTGGTCAGGGTGATGCATTTCTGGCAACCCGCCCCGAGTATTTTGATGATCATGTCGTACTCCGAAGATCAGATAAACAGATAGGCAAAGGCATTGAATAGATAGCCGATCAGCATGATGCCGGCGATCACAATGCCAAAAAACAAAGCCAGCAGCGGTGCCTTGACCACTTTTTTCAGCATGATCAGCGACGGCAAAGACAATGCGGTGACGGCCATCATAAAGGCCAGTGCCGTGCCCAGACCGACCCCTTTGGCGACCAGTGCTTCGGCAATCGGCAGGGTGCCAAAAATGTCGGCATACATCGGCACGCCTACCAGTGTCGCCACGGGCACTGACCACCAGTTGTCCTGCCCCAACAGTCCGTCGATCCATTCAACCGGAATCCAGTTGTGGATGGCCGCGCCAATGCCCACGCCAATCAGTACATACAGCCACACCCGGCGGAAAATATCGCAGACCTGCGCCCAGGCAAATTGGGCCCGATCGCGTCGCGTCAGTTGCTCTTGAGGGATGTCGAGTACCGGGCTGTGCAGGACGAATTCCTCGACATAACGCTCCATCTTGGCCCGACCGATCAGTGTGCCGCCCAGTACCGCCAGCAGCAGACCGACCAGCACATAGGTCAGAGCAATCGACCAGTTGAAGATGCTTGCCAGCAAGATCACCGAAGCCAGGTCCACCAGTGGCGAGGAGATCAGAAAGGCAAAGGTCACTCCCAACGGCAGACCGGCACTGGTGAAACCGATAAACAACGGGATCGACGAGCAGGAACAAAAGGGCGTGATAGTGCCCAGCAGCGCACCCGCCAGCCGGGCTTTCAGCCCGCGCATGCCACCCAGAATGCGTCGGGTGCGTTCAGGTGGGAAATAGCTCTGCACCCAGGAAATGCTGAAGATCAGCACCGAGAGCAGGATGAATATCTTGATCACGTCGTAGATGAAGAAGTGCAGGCTGGCGCCCACGCGACCGCTCATGTCCAGGCCGAAACCATCTTCCAGCAGCGCGTGTACCAGCCAGGCCAGCCAGTCCATGCGCAGCAGTTGGTCGTTCAGCCATTTGAACAGTTCCATGGAATTCCTCAGGAGTGCGATTGCGTGCGCTCGTACCAGTCCTTGCTGTTATCGAGCATGCGCACCAGCCAGAGCATAACCGGCACCTCGATCAGCATGCCCATCGCTTGTGCCGCTTCGGGGACAAACAGTCCGAGCCGGGTCTCGCCAATGATGCAGAGCAATACCCAAGGCGTCAGATAGCGCTCGAAAATACCCATTGGATTGGCCTGGCTGTGCATGCGTGCTTACCGTTCATCACGCTTAAATATATGGATGAAAGAATATGCGAAATTTAATATATTTAGCCAAGTGTATTCATTGCCGCAGGTCAACCTATGTCCCGATCATTACGCGTGCTGTTCCTGTGTGTCGCCAATTCCGCGCGTTCGCTGATGGCCGAAGCGCTGTTGCGGCATGTCGGCGGCGAGCGTTATCAGGTGTTCAGCGCCGGCAGCCAGCCGACTCACGCCGATCCGCGCGCACTGGCAGCACTGCAGCAGGCGGGTATCGACAGCACCGGTCTGGTCAGCAAAGGCATTGATCAGTTCGCCGGTGAGCACTTCGATTACGTGATCACCCTGTGCGACAAGCAGGCGCTGGAGTGCGCAGCATTACCCCAGGCTGACGAAGTGCTTGCCTGGCACTTCGAGGATCCGGCTGGCACGACGCAACCTGCTGCATTCCGTCAGACCCTGCAGGCGCTGCATGAGCGGATCAAGCTGTTTGTGCTGATCAATGGCCGCGAGCAGGTGGCGCTGGAAGAAGGGCTGACGCCCGTGAGCCTGTTCAAGTGTCTGGCCGATGAAACCCGGGCGCGCCTGTGCCTGATGATCGCCAGTCAGGGTGAGTTGTGTGTCTGTGAGCTGATGGCGGCGCTGCAGGAGAGCCAGCCGAAGATTTCCCGGCACCTTGCGCAATTGCGTAGCGGCGGTCTGCTGGAGGACCGCCGGCGAGGGCAATGGGTCTACTACCGCTTGCATCCGCTGTTGCCGGATTGGGCGCAGCAGATTCTGCAGCTGGCTGCTACGGCGGCGGCCGAGCGTCTGGTGGCTGACAGTGCGCGCCTGCACGGCATGGGCAAGCGCCCCGAGCGCCTGGCGCAGTGCGTGTAATCACACATTCCGATCAATGTCTGGAGTAACAGTATGACTATCAAAATAGGTATCAATGGCTTTGGCCGCATTGGTCGTCTGGCGCTGCGTGCGGCCTGGGGCTGGCCGGAGTTCGAGTTTGTGCAGATCAACGATCCGGCCGGCGATGCGGCAACCCATGCGCACCTGCTGAATTTTGATTCGGTGCATGGCCGTTGGCAGTACGAGGCGAGCAGCGACGGTGATGCGATTGTCATCGACGGTAAGCGCATCAAGGTCACGGCGAACAAAGCGATTGCCGACAGCGACTGGTCGGGATGTGATCTGGTCATCGAAGCCAGCGGCAAGATGAAGACCGTGGCCGTGTTGCAGGGTTATCTGCAGCAGGGTGTTAAACGCGTGGTGGTGAGTGCTCCGGTGAAAGAGGCGGGTGCCTTGAACGTGGTGCTGGGGGTCAACCAGCAACTGTTCGATCCGGCCGTGCATCGCATTGTCACTGCGGCATCCTGCACCACCAATTGCCTGGCGCCGGTGGTCAAGGTTATCCACGAGAATCTGGTTATCCGTCATGGGTCGATCACCACCATTCACGACCTGACCAACACGCAAAGCATCCTCGACCAGCCGCATAAAGACCTGCGTCGCGCGCGGGCCTCGGGTATGAGTTTGATTCCTACCACTACCGGTTCTGCCACGGCGATCGCCGAGATCTTCCCGGAGTTGCGCGGCAAGTTAAATGGCCATGCCGTGCGTGTGCCGCTGGCCAATGCCTCGCTGACCGACTGCGTGTTTGAAGTCGAGCGCGCGACCACGGTGGAGGAAGTCAATGGTCTGCTCAAGGCGGCGGCAGAAGGCCCACTTCAAGGCATTCTTGGTTACGAGGCACGGCCGCTGGTGTCCATCGATTACCGCACCGACCCGCGTTCGTCGATCATCGATGCGCTGTCGACCATGGTGGTCAACGGCACCCAGGTGAAGATCTATGCCTGGTACGACAACGAGTGGGGCTACGCCAACCGCACGGTCGAGCTGGCGCGACTGGTGGGTTTGGCCGGTTAACCGTAGCCCGGATGGAATCCGGGGTGTGGCGCCGGCGATTTCCCGGATTGCATCCGGGCTACGAACTGCACAAGACTCAACTCTCTCGTTGGAATCGCTCCCTCGCCCCTTTGGGGAGAGGGTTGGGGAGAGGGGCTAAAGACACCGCGATTGATCAGGGAATCAGCCCATGCACGCCTTATCCCGACTGACTCCGGAAGTTCGCCAATACCTGCTGGTTACCGGCAACTATTGGGCCTTCACCCTCACTGACGGCGCGTTGCGCATGCTGGTGGTGCTGCACTTTCATCAGTTGGGCTATACGCCGCTGCAGATTGCCGCGCTGTTTCTGTTCTACGAAATCTTTGGCGTGATCACCAACCTCGTGGGCGGGTATCTGGGTGCGCGGCTGGGCTTGAATCGCACCATGAACCTCGGGCTGGGGCTGCAGGTGGCGGCCCTGTTGATGCTTACCGTGCCGGCGGCCTGGCTGACCATCCCCTGGGTGATGGGCGCGCAGGCGCTGTCGGGGATCGCCAAAGATCTGAACAAGATGAGCGCCAAGAGTTCGATCAAGCTGCTGGTGCCGGATAACCAGCAGGGCACTTTGTACAAGTGGGTTGCGATCCTCACTGGCTCGAAGAATGCACTCAAGGGCGTGGGCTTTTTTCTCGGCGGTGCGCTGCTGGCGCTGCTCGGTTTCTGCGGCGCCGTGCTGGTGATGGCCGCAGTGCTGGCGCTGATCTGGCTGGCGAGTTTGCTGCTGCTGAAAAAGGATCTGGGCAAGGCCAAGGCCAAGCCGAAGTTTCGCGACATCCTGTCCAAGAGCCGGGCGATCAACATTCTCTCGGCGGCGCGGCTGTTTCTGTTCGGCGCGCGGGATGTGTGGTTTGTCGTCGCATTGCCGGTGTACCTCAGCAGCGTATTTGGCTGGGATTTCTGGCAGGTCGGCGGCTTTCTGGCTGCGTGGGTGATCGGCTACGGCTTCGTGCAGTCCATGGCCCCCGCCATTACCGGCAAGGCTCAAGGCCGGCTGCCGGATGGCCGCGTGGCGTTTGTCTGGGCACTGCTGCTGGCCGGTCTGCCGGCAGCCATCGCACTGGGGTTGGGCAGTTTGCTGCCGGCGCAGGCCGTGCTGCTCGGCGGCTTGCTGCTGTTTGGTGCCCTGTTTGCAGTCAACTCATCGCTGCACAGCTACCTGATCGTCAGTTATGCCAAGGAGGACGGGGTGTCGCTGGATGTGGGTTTCTACTACATGTCCAACGCTCTGGGCCGGCTGATCGGCACCTTGCTGTCCGGCTGGGTGTATCAGAACTATGGGCTCGAAGCCTGTCTGTGGATTTCGTCAGCCTTCGTGCTGCTTGCTGCGCTGATATCGCTGGGCTTGCCCCGGCATCATATGTAGGAGCGAGCTTGCTCGCGATCAGCGGGTTAATGCATCGCGAGCAAGCTCGCTCCTACAACGAAAATCAGTGCCTCAGTAGTGATACCACTTGAGTTCCAGCATCACCTCGTTGACCGGGCTGCTCTGCTGGGCGAATGCCCGTTCGGCGCTCAGCCGCAGACCGAGGTTGCGACTGATTTCCCATTGCTGGTTGAATGATAGGCTGCGCCGCACCTCTCCATTGAGGAAGTAATCGCCGCTGCCTTCAAGGCTCATATTGCCCAGTGGGTTGCGCCACAAAATGCCGCTGTTGAAACCGCCAGCGGGCGCCACAAATTGAGCGAACTCATTGTTGTGCTCAATCCGCGCAGTCGCTAGAGCAAACAGCAGTGCTTGCTCACCCAGCGCCCAGCTGCCACCACCACCGCCATTGACCTGGCTGACCAGTACGTCGTTCTGGTTTTTACCCAATACGCGCTGGAAGCCGCCGTTGACCTGCCAGGAAATCGGTTTGAGCATTTCACTGCGGGCGGTCAGCGAGCGGATGGTGGCGAAATCCAGTTGCTGCAGCTTCCACTCATTGTTCTGGTATTGGCGCAGTTTCAACTGGGCGATCTCGATCTGCGCCCCCAGCGGAAAGCCGGCGAGGTTGTCATGCAGGTCGTGATAGGCCATGCGCAGTCCGTACTCGGCGAAAGCGTCGTTATCGCGGCTGCCGGCACCCAGCTGCCAGGTTCTCGAAGGGTGACCTTCCTCCGCCAGTTCCGGCCGCGGAATATCCAATGGCGGCGGGGGATTCTTGTTCATCGCGCGCAGCAGGGCGTAGCTGCGCTCGGCGACGGCATCATTGCGGTCTTCATTTTCAGCGTTGTAGCGCAGCAGCCGGTAGGCCGCGTCCTGAACCTGCGCCTGCTGGCTTGTGGGCAGGGCTTGCAGGGCGCTGCCGTCCGCGGGCAATTGGCCCTGACTGATCTTCACGGCAAGCGCTTGCTCGGGCACGCTCAGGCTCTTGGCGCGCGTCAGCAGTTCGCGTTCACGCGAGGGGCGGAACTCGATCTCCTCGATCATGCCAGCCTGCTTGATGCTGCGTACGGTATCGGTGGGGATGGCGGTGATCGGGAAGTCATCCGTCAGCTCCACGCCGGGGCGTGCCACTTCGAGTAGTTCAAGCAGGCGATAGGAGCAGTTTTCATCGAAGAAGTAGTAATCGAACTTGATCTGCCGCAGCTCCCAGACATGTTCGATCATGCGCCCGGTTTCTTCCGGGGTCAGGTTCAGCTGGTACTCCCAGAGATCACGATTCTCCAGCCGGCTGTATTCCTTCATCTTGTCGCGGTACGGCATCAGCGCAAAGTTGCCCGGGTAGCCGCCCATCAGGCCACGCCAGGCATACAGAATGCTGTTGTCATCACCTTCGATAAAAGCGCCGAAGTTCAGCGCATAGCTGAGCATGGCGGTGTTGTTCGTCTGCGCATCCTCGGGATCAATGCGCAGAAGGGTGTGGCCGAACATCGAGGACGGACTGCCCAGATACGCAGCGGGGTAAATCAGTACCGTGCGGTGCGGGTTGATATCGGCATACCAGATGCCGAACTCCTTGCAGGCAGGATTGGGTAAGTCGGTCAGCTGCAACTGCTCACGCAACCAGCGCGTGCGCGCCGGGAATTTGCACTGGGCATGCTGGTCGCCCAGGTTGTCCGCAGACTGAATTGCCAGCAGCGTGGCTTGCAGTTCGGCAGACGGGTCAGTGGGGCCTGTGGGGGCAAGAAAGAATGCCGGATCATCCACATAGCTGCGCCAGCCGCCAAGTTTGCCGGTTTCATAATGGCCCAGGTTGATCCAGTAAGGGTCATTGGCCAGTTGTTGCAGTGGGTGGTTGCTTGGCGCAGCGCAGGTGTGGGCAGGCAAGCTCAGGCACAGGCAGAGCGCCAGTACGGCAGTAAGGCGTGTGGGCATGACTATCGCTTAGCGGAGGGGGAGCTGAAGTGGCCCGCCGGAGCGGGCCGGTATGCTTCAGACCGGGTTCGAGTACTTGGCCAGACGCTGGTCTTGCTTCATCACCGCCAGGGTGGCGGCATAGACATCCACTGAGGTGGTGTCAGACGAACTGAAAATTTCACCGTAGTGAGCTTGAGCCACGCTGGCAAAGTGGGCACGGTCTTCAGGGGCTACACCCAGTACCACGGCATAGGTGGTCAGTGCCTCGCCTTTACCTACCGCCATGTCTTCGGACAGCTCGTCCATCATGCCGTTGAGCGCAAACAACGGACGACCACCGTAGGCCAGTTTGCCATTGGTGGAGCAGCCATTAGTGCCGGAGGTCATGCCAAAGGTGGCGTTGCCTGAGGTGCCATTGGTGGTCGAGGCGAGGAAGTGGGCAACGCCGCCACTCTGGCCTTTGAACAGCATGTTGCCCCAGCCGCACTCAGGGCCACCGGGTGCTTCGGCAAAGGCGTTGATTGATACAGCAGCGAGCAGGGTGCCTAGCAGAATCCTTTTCATGGGTAATCTCTCTTTGTCAATTCGTGGAGGTGGGCGCAGACATCATCCTTGCGCTACCTCCAGCATTTTCTTTCAACGCAGGTCTGTCAAGGCGAAACCGCCAACAGTTGCGCAATCTTGCTTGAATTGATGCAGGTCAGTACGAGCTCTGTGCCGTTGGCCAAACTGAAACGACTGACAAGGAGACTGCCCATGAATACCTTTGATCCTGCCCGGACCCTGGAAAAACTGTCCGAAGAATACCGCGGACGTGCTGAAGCAATCCGCCGCGACCTGGGTCGCAGTCACTCGGCAGACTTTGCCGAGCAGGCGAGCGAGCGGCAGAATGATGAAGTACTCGAGGCCTTGCTGGCCGAGTCTGAGGGCGCGCTGCGCCAGGTCGAGCGGGCGCGTGAGCGGCTGCGTGAAGGTAGCTACGGACATTGCCAGAAGTGTGGTGAAGCGATTGGTTCGGCGCGTCTGGCGGCCATGCCCATGGCTGAGCGTTGCCTGAAGTGTGCTGACTGATCAGCCCTTGGGGCAGCAGCTTGCCAGTGACGGCGAGGCGGCAGCAGAATGCGGCCATCTTTATGGCTTAATGCCGCCGCCACGCAAGGATTCATCATGGCTGATTCCGCTGTTCTGCATGCCCCGCTGAGCCCCCATGAACTGACGCGGCCGTTTGTGCCCGAGCAGTTCAACTTTGTCACCACGGAAGATCTAGAGCCCTTTCGCGGGGTGCTGGGTCAGGAGCGCGCCGTGGCGGCCTTGCAGTTCGGGGTGGCCATGCCACGGGCGGGCTACAACGTCTATGTGATGGGCGAGCCGGGCACCGGACGCTTTTCCTTTGTGCAACGGTACCTGAAGGCCGAAGGCAAACGATTGCCGACGCCCGAGGACTGGGTTTACGTCAATCATTTTGATGAGCCGCGCGAACCGCGCGCGCTGCGTTTGCCGCCCGGCGAAGGCAACCGGCTGATTGCCGATGTCGCCCAGCTGATCGATAACCTGCTGGCGACCTTTCCGGCGGTGTTCGAAACGCCAAGCTACCAGCAGAAGAAGAGTGCCATCGACCGGGTGTTCAATCAGCGCTATGACCGTGCGCTGGATGTGATTGAACGGCTGGCGCTGGAGAAAGAGGTAGCGCTCTATCGCGACAGTGCCAACATCGCCTTTACCCCCATGCGCGAAGGCAAGGCACTGGATGAGGCTGAGTTCTCCCAGCTGCCGGAAGCCGACCGTGATCGTTTTCATGACGATATCGCCGTGCTTGAAGAACGGCTGAATGAGGAGCTGGCCAGTCTGCCGCAATGGAAGCGCGAAACCAGTAATCAGTTACGCCAGCTCAACGATGAAACCATCACTCAGGCCCTGCAGCCGCTGCTCTCGCCACTGGCGGAGAAATATGCCGACAACGCGGGGGTCGTCGCCTATCTGCAGGCCATGCAGATCAACCTGCTGAAAACCGTGATCGATATGCTGGTGGATGACGGCAAGACCGATCCGGTGCGGCGGCTGGTGCTGGAAGAACAGTACTGTCCGAGCCTGGTGGTAGGGCATTCGGTCAGCGGCGGGGCGCCGGTGGTTTTCGAGCCGCACCCGACCTACGACAACCTGTTCGGGCGCATCGAATACAACACCGATCAAGGCGCGCTCTACACCAGTTACCGTCAGCTGCGCCCCGGCGCACTGCATCGTGCCAACGGCGGCTACCTGATTGTCGAGGCGGAAAAACTGCTCAGCGAGCCGTTTGTCTGGGATGCCCTCAAGCGTGCCCTGCATTCGCGTCAGTTGAAGATGGAGTCGCCGCTGGCCGAACTCGGCCGTCTGGCCACGGTGACGCTGACGCCGCAGGTGTTGCCGCTGCAGCTGAAGGTGGTGATCATCGGTTCGCGCCAGCTTTATTACACGCTGCAGGATGTCGATCCGGACTTTCAGGAAATGTTCCGTGTGCTGGTCGATTTCGACGAAGACATTCCGCTGGCCGAGGACAGCCTCGAACAATTTGCCCAGCTGCTGAAAACCCGTACCTCGGAAGAGGGCATGGCGCCCCTCACGGCGGCTGCGGTGGCGCGTCTGGCGACTTACAGTGCGCGACTGGCCGAGCATCAGGGGCGGCTGTCGGCGCGCATTGGTGACCTGTTCCAGCTGGTCAGCGAAGCGGATTTCATCCGCAATCTGGCGGGCGACCAGATTACCGATGCCGGCCATATCGAGCGTGCCCTGCGTGCCAAGGAAACCCGCACCGGGCGTGTCTCGGCGCGGATTCTCGATGACATGCTGGCCGGCATCATCCTGATCGACACCGATGGCGCGGCGGTGGGCAAATGCAACGGTCTGACGGTGCTGGATGTCGGGGATTCGGCGTTTGGTGTGCCGGCGCGCATTTCCGCCACCGTCTATCCGGGCGGCTCGGGGATTGTGGATATCGAGCGCGAGGTCAATCTGGGGCAGCCGATTCACTCCAAGGGTGTGATGATTCTGACCGGCTATCTGGGCAGCCGTTATGCGCAGGAGTTTCCGCTGGAAATCTCGGCGAGCATCGCGCTGGAGCAATCCTACGGCTATGTGGATGGCGACAGCGCCTCACTGGGTGAGGTCTGCACATTGATCTCGGCCATTTCGCGCCGGCCATTGAAGCAGTGCTTTGCCATTACCGGCTCGATCAACCAGTTCGGCGAGGTGCAAGCCGTCGGCGGGGTCAACGAGAAAATCGAAGGTTTCTTCCGTCTCTGTGAGGCGCGCGGGCTGACGGGCGAGCAGGGCGTGATTATCCCGCGCTCCAACGTCACCACGCTGATGCTCGATGAACGTGTGCTGCAGGCGGTGCGCGGCGGTGTGTTTCATATCTATGCCGTCAGTCGGGTGGATGAGGCGCTCAGTCTGCTGGTCGGTGAACCAGCGGGCGCCCTGGATGATCAGGGCCGCTTTGCACAAGGGAGTGTGAATGCGCTGGTGGTTGAACGTCTGCGTGAAATTGCCGAGATGGGCATGGATGAGGATGAAAAACCGCCAGCCGTTGACGACAAGCCAGCGCCGGTTGCCAGGAAGCCTGCCCGCAAAAAGACGCCACCGCCTGTCAGTTGATCGTTTTCTGCGCGCTTTTGCCGGGCGCCGGCAGACACAGGGCTGCAGCAGGTTGCTCATGCCCTTTCCACACGGTTATCCACACGGTATGGGGATAACCGGTGCGGATATGAACTACGCTCAGGTGGTGGGCCGGGAGCTGAAATTCGAGGGGCGCAGCCATGGCGCGTAACCTGATCTTGATTCGCAACTGTGTGGGGCTGCGTACGCGCATCGAATGTGAAATTCGTCCGCTGGCCGACGGTAGCGGGCTGTGGACGTTGCTCTGTGCGGCCGGCATGGACGCTGCGCAGCCCTCTGCGGTCAAAGCCCAGGGGCCGTTTCCCGGGGCCTGTGTGGCTGAGGGGCTGCTTGACTCGATCTGCAAGAGTCTGGCGCTACAGGGCTATGAGTCCAGCACTGAACGACCGATCTGGTGTCTTCATCTGCAAGCCGAACTGCGTCGCCTGAATGCCGGGCACCGTCAGCATCAAAGCCGCTTTTAGCGACGTCCGGAACCCTGATACAGGCGTGATCCGACAGGCTGCATCAGCTTTCGCAATTGTTTTGCACAGAGATATCCACAGGCATTTCTGCCAACTTCCATTTGCACGCATTGCTGTCGACCAGCCTTGTCTGGTTAGACGTGCTGGGTATACTCGTCGACGTTTTTCCCTGACTGATGGAAGTTCTATGGAACGCATTATCGAAAATGTCATGTATGCCTCGCGCTGGTTGCTGGCACCCATTTATTTCGGCTTGTCATTGGCGCTGCTGGCGCTGTGTCTGAAATTTTTTCAGGAAGTTTTCCATATTCTTCCGGCCGTATTCATGCTTGAAGAGGCGACGCTGATACTCAAGTTGCTCTCTCTGGTCGATATGGCGCTGGTTGGCGGCCTGTTGGTGATGGTGATGATCTCCGGTTATGAAAACTTTGTTTCGCAACTGGATATTGATGAAGGAAAGGAAAAGCTCAGCTGGCTGGGCAAGATGGATTCCGGCTCACTGAAGATGAAAGTGGCCGCATCGATCGTGGCAATCTCCTCGATTCATTTGCTCAAGGTGTTCATGGATGCCACCAACATCGATGACACAAAGCTGATGTGGTACGTCATCATCCACATGACCTTCGTACTCTCAGCGTTTGCCATGGGTTACCTGGACAAGCTGACCAAGCACGATCACGACTGATCTGTCGTTCGACACCCGGGCCGCCCGTTTGCTGTAAGCAGGCCGGCGGTCTTTTTTGTGCTTTACAATCTGCCTTTGCTATACCAATCTTGTACCTATTGCGGCTTTGTATAAATACTGGAGAGTTCTATGAAGCTTTCAGTTCTGCGTCAAACGGCGTTGTCAGGTCTTGTCGATGCTCTGGATCTTATTTCGCTGGAGGGCGGAACCTATGTGCTTGAAGCTCGAGCCGGTGGCGCCACCTTTTCTGTGCGTGACGAGCAGGGCAAGGTTCTGCACTTTCGCTCCGTAGAGCATGCGCGCGATCTTCTGCATGATTTTCCGCGCATTCCCTTGCATCTGGTGCATGCTGAAATACACGACGAGATGATTGGCATGCCGGTGGTCCGTCATGAGCCTTTGCGGGTGCAGATATCGATGAACGCCGCCTGGTAGGTGTCGGTAGGGTGCAGTGATTGTGCTAGTCTGGCCGGCCATTTTTTGGCACTGGAGCCGGACATGACCGAAGTGAACCTTTCCTCCGATGAAACCCGCGTCAGCTACGGCATTGGCCGTCAGATGGGCGATCAGTTGCGTGACAACCCACCGCCCGGCATCAACCTTGATGCACTGGTTGCTGGTCTGCGTGACGCATTCTCCGGCGCACCCAGCCAGGTTTCTTCCGAGGCCCTGAACGCCAGTTTCCGGGTGATCCGTGAAATCATGCAGGCAGAGGCGGCTGCCAAGGCTGAAGCGGCCGCTGGTGCTGGGCGTGCTTATCTGGCAGAAAATGCCCGGCGCGAAGGCGTCACCGTTTTGCCGTCCGGTTTGCAATATGAAGTTCTGGTTGCTGGTAATGGTGCCAAACCCGGCGCCAGTGATCATGTGCGCACCCATTATCACGGCACGCTGATTGACGGTACGGTGTTCGACAGCTCCTACGAGCGGGGCGAGCC
>JACCDZ010745125.1_pt1 | contig 16065 bp, 19 predicted proteins | sample 7449551 | NCBI WGS metagenome assembly JACCDZ01 (sample SAMN15323452, study PRJNA562643) | freshwater metagenome | isolation source: river surface water | place: USA:Blue River Watershed | collected 2017-08-18 | reverse complement strand
CTGGCTTTATCGTTTCCCCCAATGATGCAACGAAATTGGGGCTGGGTCTGCAACCTGCTCTAGCACGCCATATCCGTGCCTATCGCAATGGTCGCGACCTGACCCAATCGCCTCGCAATGTCATGGTGATTGACCTGTTTGGCCTGACTGTCGCGCAAGTACGAGAACAGTTTCCTGCGGTTTATCAGCATGTTCTGGAAAATGTAAAACCCGAGCGCGACCAGAATAACCGCGATAGTTATAAGAAGAATTGGTGGGTATTTGGTGAAGCGCGCAGGGATTGGCGGCAAATGGTTATCGGCCTGCCACGCTACATTGCCACCGTGGAAACCACGAAACACCGGCTTTTTCAGTTTCTAGACGCTGAAATCTTGCCCGATAACATGCTTGTGAACATCGCCTCAGATAGTGCTGGGTTGTTGGGTATTCTCGCGAGCCGCATCCATGTCGCTTGGGCATTGGCAGCTGGTGGAACACTGGAGGATCGCCCGCGATACAACAAAAGCGTGTGCTTCGAAACCTTCCCATTTCCTGATGAACGCTTCGAGCAACAGACGCAAATCCGCGATCTGGCCGAGCGCCTAGATGCCCACTGTAAGCTCCAACAAGCTCAACATCCTGAACTGACGCTAACCGGCATGTACAACATGCTGGAAAAGCTGCGTAGCGGCGAGGTGCTATCCGCCAAAGACAAGACCATCCACGAGCAGGGTTTGGTTTCCGTGCTGCGCGAACTGCACGACGAACTCGACCGCGCCGTGTTCACCGCTTATGGCTGGGACGACTTGGCCGACAAGCTAGTCGGCCTGCCCGGTGCAACCACGCCGCTACCAGACAAATCTGAAGGACAGGCCGAAGCCGAGGAAGAATTGCTACGCCGTTTAGTTGCCCTAAACGCTGAACGCGCCGCCGAAGAAGCCAAGGGCCATGTGCGTTGGCTGCGGCCTGAATATCAAAACCCCTCGGCCCATCAAACGCTCGTTCAGCAAGAGGCTGATCTTGAAGAGACAGGTGATGACAGCGTCGCGCCAATCCCTGTCATCACAAGCAAGCAAACCTGGCCGAAGCAGATGCGCGAGCAAGTAGCCGCTGTACGATTGGCGCTCAGCACAGGTCAACAGACCATTGAAGAAATCGCGAACTGCTACAAGCGCTCGCCCGTGCAATCGGTTCAGTCCGTGCTGGATGCATTGCAGGACTTGGGCATGGTGACTTGCGAGCAAGATCGATATCGATTGGCGGGCTGATACATGAGTGAAGAAAAGGCCGGACGCGTTGAATACCCGAAAACGCCGCGGATTCAATGGACAAGAGCTCACACTGGAATGATTGGGTTGGCATTCTTGATTTGGCCGACCTACTGGTACTTCAATCCTTCCTATTGCGTTGCTTGCTGGCCAAAATTTCTAGCCGTCGCTGGGCTATTTCTGAATACCGTTGGGGCCACCATTGCCACGCTGAAGCCGCCGTTCTACGGAATATTTCACGATGGTGGAAAGCTGCAAAGGGACTGCGAGGAGTTGGCGGGCAAGTATTTCAAATCTGGAATGGTGATTGTTGCCGTTGGGTTTGTGCTTCAGGCAATCAAAGAAACCCTTTAAATCATCGCTGGCATAGCCCCCAATTTGTCACGACATCGTCCTGACACTATACTGACGCCTCTATGCTAAGAGGCCCGCCCCATGAGCACTGCCAATCCGACCAAATCCGAGCGCATTGATGTGCGTGCCAGCCTGCCCGTGAAGCAGTTGCTGCAAGAGGCAGCACTCGCCTGCCATAAAAATGTTAGCGAGTTTTTGCTGGATGCCGGCGTGACTGCGGCTGCTCATGCGTTGGCAGATCGTCGTCAATTCACCTTGAACGAAACACAGTGGCAAGCGTTTGAAGCGGCGTTAGATCGCCCGGTGCAGCGTAAACCACGATTACAGCGCCTGCTCAGCGAGCCAGGGGTGCTCGGTTGAGTGAGCACTATTCACCGGTTCGAAAATTGGCCGCGACTGATCATGTTGATGCGTTCGATTGTGGGCAAGTCGCGCTGAACCAGTTTTTGCAACGCCATGCGCTGGTCAACCAGAAAGCAAACAGCGCGCAGACTTATGTTTGCTGCCATGCCGATGCGGTGGCTGGCTTCTACAGCTTGGCTGTTGGCAGTGTTACACCGCAAGCGGCACCTGAGCGGGTCATGAAAGGCCTGGCCCGTCACCCTGTGCCAGTCATGATCCTAGCTCGGCTCGCGGTGGATAGCGCACACCAAAGCAAAGGCTTGGACCAAGCGCTGTTGCGTGATGCTTTGTTGCGCACCGCACAAGCTGCCGACATCGCCGGCATACGCTGTTTGCTGGTGCATGCAAAAGATGACACGGCTCGGCAGTGGTACGCCTCGTGGGAATTTGAGCCCAGCCCAACGGATCCCTATCATCTGTTTCTGCTGCTCAAAGACCTCAAGAGTCTGCTTTAGTGCTGGCTGAGTATTGAACAACATGTGCCAGTGCTCACTGCAACCGAGCATCCCACAAATTAATATCCAGTAGCGCCAGTGAAGCAAAGTTAGCTAGACTAGACTAATTACTGAACCCACGAGGGTCTCATCATGCAAGCCGTCAATATGCTGGAAGCCAAAAGCTCGCTGTCTCGACTCGTCGAGGACATCGAGCAAGGCCGCGAGCGCGAGATCATCATCGCGCGCAATGGTCGCCCTGCTGCACGACTGGTCCCCATTTCTAGTGCAACGGGCGGCTGCCGGCTAGGTGTGGCAAAGGGCAAGTTCGATATTCCTGACAATATCGATGCCCATGCCGAGGAAGTGGCTCAATTATTCCTGGGCAAGGCTCGTCAGTGAATCTGCTGCTAGACACTCATGTCGCGCTATGGGCCATCACCGACAGCCCGAAGCTCAACGCCACCGCCCGTGATCTCTTGCAGTCGCCAAGAACCACGGTTTGGGTCAGTGTTGCCAGCCTCTGGGAAATCGCCATCAAACATGGGCTGGGGCGTGGCGATATGCCCGTCTCCGCTCAGGAAGCCGCAGGCTACTTTACAGACTCAGGTTTCCGCTTTCTGCCAATTGAGCTTGAGCATACCTTGGCAGTCGCCAGTCTTCCCTCGCATCATCAAGACCCATTCGATCGAATCTTGATCGCGCAGGCCATGGTCGAGCCCATGCGTTTACTCACGCACGACGACCTCGTGGCACGCTACAGCGATACCATCATTAAAGTTTGAGGGTCGCCGGCATGCTCACTTCAAGCCACAATCCTGAACTCGGTCGCCTTGGCAATCGGGCGCACTTGGCGACTCTCTCGCTTCATCTCCACAAATCCGTAGTTCGACATGGTCTTGAGCGTACGAGACAGGTTGCCAGGCTTACGGCCCGTCAGCTCGGCCAGCGCCGCTATGGACTGCGGCTCGGCTTGCTGGATGATTTTGAGCAGCGCACGATTTTCGTCACTCAGCACTTCGGCCAGAGAACGCATGGAGGTGAACCAAATTTTGGGCTCGCCGGGTTTTGGCTTGTACTCACCCTTCGCAATCGCCAGCATGCGTTCGCGAATGCGCTCCTGCGGCAATATGCCAATCACGATGGTTTTCATGATCCTCGGATCTCCTGTAACACGCGATCGACTTCCGTGAAGAAATCGCTCAGCAACTGGTGGGCATCGCGGAACGCGTAGGGCACGCCCTTGTCGCTGACATGCCGATGCTTATGGTCATAGGGCAACCGCGTCCCCGCATACTTGAACTTTCCCGGCGGCTTGACCGCATGAGCATTGTCATAGCCCAGAATTCGCCCGCCATAGGGCTCATGTAAGGTCAGCGAGTAACGGACACCATGCGGGATCTCCGATGAAGCCTCCACTCGCCAGGCCTCGATCTTGATCCAGTAGCCATTGCCCTGATCAATGACCTGATCGTGAAGGTCCACAAGTGTCGTTATGCCCGGATCTTCGTATATGCTCAAGAGTATCATCCGATGATATCTATAGTCACTCAAAGTGACTATTCAAGCGGGAATGACCCGCTATTTCCTAATGCTCAGAAAGCATAGTACGACTTGCACGACTTCGCTGCCGAGCGCAAAAAAAGCCCGCGACAGGCGCGGGCTCTTCTTGTTTTTTACAGCGTCACAACCCTAAAGCTCAGTTCGTGACCGGAATCTTCCCGATCTTCGCCTGCCAGATTTTCGGTGCCGTCTCGTGCACGGAATTACCCGTCACATCCACCGCCACGCTCACCGGCATGTCTTCAACCACGAACTCGTAGATCGCTTCCATGCCCAAGTCTTCAAACGCGACCACACGCGACTTGCGAATGGCCTTCGACACCAGATACGCCGCGCCACCCACGGCCATCAGGTAGACCGCCTTGTGCTTCTTGATGGCGGCGATGCCGGACGGGCCGCGTTCGGACTTGCCGATCATGCCGTACAGGCCGGTCTTGGCCAGCACCGTGTCGGTGAACTTGTCCATGCGCGTGGCCGTGGTCGGGCCGGCCGGGCCGACAACTTCGTCACGCACCGGGTCAACCGGGCCAACATAGTAGATGAACTTGCCCTTGAGATTGACCGGCAGCTCTTCGCCCTTGGCGAACATCTCGACCATGCGCTTGTGCGCCGCGTCGCGGCCGGTGTACATGGTGCCGGTCAGCAGCAGCGTCTCGCCCGGCTGCCAAGAGGCAATTTCTTCCGGGGTGATGCCATCGAGATTGACGCGACGCGACTTCGAGGCATCGAAGGTGAGCTTCGGCCAGTCTTCCAGCTTCGGCACTTCCAGCTCGGCTGGGCCGGAGCCATCCAGCTCGAAATGCACATGGCGGGTGGCGGCGCAGTTCGGAATCATGGCGACCGGCAGCGAGGCGGCGTGGGTCGGGTAATCGAGAATCTTGATGTCGATGACCGTGGTCAGACCACCCAGGCCCTGGGCGCCGATGCCGAGCGCGTTGACCTTCTCATACAGCTCGATGCGCAGTTCTTCGATGCGGTTGGACGGGCCACGGGCGATCAGCTCCTGGATGTCCACCGGGTCCATCAGCGATTCCTTAGCGAGCAGCGCGGCTTTCTCGGCGGTACCGCCGATGCCGATGCCGAGCATGCCGGGCGGGCACCAGCCGGCGCCCATGGTCGGCACGGTCTTCAGTACCCAGTCCACGATGCTGTCGGACGGGTTGAGCATGGCCATCTTGGACTTGTTCTCGGAGCCGCCGCCCTTGGCCGCGACCGTGATGTCGTCCTTGTCGCCGGGCACGATGCTGTAGTGAATCACCGCCGGGGTGTTGTCTTTGGTGTTGGTGCGCTTGCCGGCCGGGTCACGCAGGATGGAAGCGCGCAGCACATTGTCTGGCAGCAGGTAGGCGCGGCGCACGCCTTCGTTGATGGCGTCGTCCAGCGACAGGTCGCCGAGGTCCCAGCGCACGTTCATGCCGACCTTGACGAAGATGGTGACGATGCCGGTGTCTTGGCAGATCGGGCGATGGCCCTCGGCGCACATGCGCGAGTTGATCAGGATCTGCGCCATCGCGTCCTTGGCGGCCTGGTTTTCCTCACGCTCATACGCGGCGTGAATGGCCTGGATGAAGTCCACCGGGTGATAGTAGGAAATGTACTGCAGGGCATCGGCGACGCTCTGGATGAGGTCGTCCTTCTTGATGACGGTCATGGGTGAAGCTCCAGCTAAACGATCAGGAATGGAAAAGTCAGGGCAGTAGGCACATGAATGGCGCGAGTATAACCGCAGCTCAATGCAGCGCGCCTCCTGCCTGACTCATCAAAAGGTGGGGCACGAGCGCGGCCAGCACGGCCTGCGGCTTCTCGGCCTGCAGGAAATGGCCGCAGTCGGCGAGCCGCTGGCACTGAATGCCGGCCGGAAACATGGCTGGATCAACCAGCACATCAAACAGCTCGGCCTGCATGCAGCCATCCTGCGCGCCGGTCAGCGCCAATGTGGGCACAGTCAGCGCTCGTCGCGCCAGCACATAAAGCATGCGCGTGTTGCTGCGCCAGGGCGCAAACAGTGCGCGGTAGTAACGCGTGGCGGCCCAGGCCACATCGGCCTCCAGAAAAGCCTGTTGCACCGGGGCAAACTGCTCAGGCGTGAAGGCCCAAGCCGGCGACCAGATCTGCCAGAGTTCGCGCAAGCGCGCACATTCGTTGGCGCGAATACCCTGCACGGCATTCAGCGATTGCATCTCCAGCATGTAGGCGGAGTTGCGCAACTGTGTGGGCAGCAGGCGCCAAGCGCGCTCGACGCGCTGGAATGGCGGAATGGCAAGAATCGTGAGCGATTGCCAGGCCGAGGGCTGATTGGCCACCGCTGCCATGGCGGCAATGGCACCCCAATCGTGACCGACCAGATGCGCCGGCTGCTGACCCAGTTCACGTTGCCAGGCCAGCAGATCGAGGCTGGCCGCATAGGCATCGTAATTGGCTTCAGGATGCACCGAACCCGGCGTGTAGCCCCGCAGCCACGGCCGCAGCACGCGATAACCCGCCGCCAGCAAGCCTTGCGCCACAGCATCCCAACCATGCGGGGTGTCTGGGAAACCGTGCACGAGCATGACCAGCGGCGCGGTTTCCGGGCCTTCCAGCCAAGCCGTGAGCGTGAGCTGGTCACGCCGCAAATAAAGCGTCTGACGTGTCGCGGGGCCTTTGCTGACCAACTTCAAAGCCATTATTTAATCTCGCCATTCAAGAGTTGATGCAACGCCTGGGGGCGTTGGCAGGCGTGCTGGACAGGCTGCAGCCAGTGGCGCAGCGCCGGTAACCAAGGTTGAGCGGCATCATGCGCGCTGTCTGCCGCGAGCTCGGCGCTGACTGGCAGCGACCACGGCAGTGTCGGCAGCAGCTCGGCAATATCTACCTGACTGAGGTCGCGGGCAAGCCGGAAATCGCCATCGGCCGTGCGTACCATGAAGTGCTGCGTAAGCAACCAGTCTTGCCATTGTGCCCAGCCCCACTGCGTGCTGCGCTGCAGGATACGCATGACCTCGGTTTCGGTAACGCCCAGACCATCGGCATGACGCGACTGCAAGCGCTGCAGCAAGGTCATCAACGCCAGTAACGGGTGCTGCGAGGGTCGCGCCTCCACATCGTGCAAAACCAAGCTGCGGCTGAGCTCCACGCCAAAAAGAATGATCAGCCAGGACAGGTAAATCCAGAGCAGGAACACCGGAAAGGCAGCAAAAGCGCCGTAGACCAGCTGGTAGGAGCTGAAACTGGAGACAAAGATGCCGAAGCCACGCTTGGCCAACTCGAACAAGCAGGCAGCGACAAAACCGCTGATCAGGCCGGAACGCCAGGGTACGCGACAGTTCGGCACGGCGGTGTAGAGCAGCGTGAAACCGAGCCCGGTGAACAGCAGCGGTATCAGCCCGATGCCGGGCAGCACCGTGCCCACGATATCTGCCGTATCCCGGAGAATGCGCAGCGACATGATGTAAGACGACAACACGAAACCGGCCCCGAGCAGGAACGGCCCCAGACTGAGCACGGCCCAGTAGCGCAGGAAACTGATCAGGCCCTGCTTGGGCGCCCGCACCTGCCAGATTTCATTAAAGGCGCGCTCAATGGTGACTAGCATCATGATGGCGGTCACAAAGAGCATGCCGATGCCAACCACGGTGAGCTGGCTGGCCTGATGCGCAAACTCACCGAGGTGCTGCTGCACGGCCTCACCGGTGCTGGGTACGAGGTTGGAAAAGATGAATTGCTGAATTTCTGCGCTAACCGGCTTCAGCGACGGCACGGCAGCCAGCGCCGTAAAAATCACCGTCATCATCGGCACCACGGCAAACAGCGTGGTGAAGGTAAGCGCGGCGGCATGTCCACGGCAGTTGTCGCGCAGGAAATGCTGGCCGGCCATGCGCAGCAAATGCGCGGTTGTGCTGAATATCGTGCTCAATTGTTGTGATGCCGAACGCTTCATGCAGCAATCCCCTCTGGCTTCGCGCTAGTATTCCCGCCAGTTGAGTGGCTGTCGAGGCAAGCATGTCTGATCCGTACATTCTGGTGTTGTATTACAGCCGTCAAGGCGCCACCCGTGAGATGGCGCGGTTCATTGCCCGTGGCGTCGAAAGTGCCGGCCTGAGCGCACGGCTGCGTACCGTGCCACCGATTTCTGCCGATTGCGAGCAGACCGCGCCGGAGATTCCCGATACCGGCGACATTTACGCCACGCTCGATGACCTAGCGAATTGCAGCGGCCTGCTGCTGGGCAGCCCAACCCGCTTCGGCAACATGGCGGCACCACTAAAATACTTTCTCGATGGCACCACGCCGCTGTGGCTCAACGGCGCGCTTATCGACAAGCCGGCCGCCGCCTTTACCTCCACCGGCTCGCTGCACGGCGGCCAGGAATCCACCCTATTGAGCATGATGCTGCCCTTGTTGCATCACGGCATGGTGCTGGTTGGCTTACCCTACGCCGAGCCCGCGCTGCTCAACACACGCACCGGCGGCACGCCCTACGGCGCATCGCACTGGGCCGGCGGTGACGGTCAGCAGCCCATATCGCCGGATGAAGCCGCGCTCTGCCAGGCCTTGGGCCGCCGTGTGGCGCGTTGGGCACAAGCTGCTAAGTCATGAACCCTTGCTACTGAATTGCCGAGATATGCACGATGAATGATGCCGAGTTACAACAATTTCAGGCCGCGCAATTGCAACGCTATTGTCTGTGGAGCCTGACGGCACTGCTGGCGTGGATGGCTATTGAAGCCGTGTTCGGCGCACCCGCTGGCACGTCGCTATTGGCTTCGTTTGTGGTCTGGCTGTTTCAGGCCGTGGGCCTGCTCTGGTTTGTGCCGGGCTTGCGCCGGGGTAACGCCAGCAGCGCCGCCTGGCTGGGCTATGTGCTGATGTTGTACTTCATTCCGGCTGTGCTATCAGCATTTGCACCAGGTCTGAAAGGTCAGCTTGCCATCATTGAGTGTGTGCTGGTGACGGGGCTGTTTGTGCTCACTATCCGTTTTGTCAAAGCCAAGCGCGCCACTCAGGGCGGCGCGCTTTAGGCCATCGCAACAGACTTATTTCGCTTCAGCGCTCAGCGTCCACTGCTGAAAGCGCACGCGCTCTTCCGGCGATGCCCGCAGCCAGAGATCACGCAACAGGTCGTAATGCACGCTGCTGGTAGGCGTCAAAACTGGGCGTGGTGTGCCAACAGATGACGGGGCTGCGCTCGCCGGTAGCTGGCTGCCGCGCACGGCAAGCTGCGTTTCTTCGGTCTGGAACGCCTTGCCGATGGTATCCACCAGTGATGCCTCCGCAAATGAGCGGATAAGCTGCGTTTTTACGCGCTCGCCACTGCCCTGCGCCACCAGCGTCAGCTCCGGGTCTTTAACGAACTTGTTGGCGGCGTCCACATTCTTCGGCTTCTGGTAATCGAAGCGATACGTCTCGCCGGCCTGGGCGACAAAGCGCAGTGCCAAAGGCTTCGAGCGCACCACATCGTGATACTCCGTGTTTTGCTGGAAGAAGCCGCTGTAGCGCAGGCTCAGCACGTGCTCGCCGGGCAGCAGCGAAAAACGCGTTTCATGCGCGCCAAACAAGGTGCCGCTGAGCTCCTTGCCATCCAGCGCCAGAAGCTGAACTTCTTCAGTGGCAATCACGGTGGCCACTTGAGCTTGCGCCAGCTCAGGCCCGCTATACAGCGCAAAATCCTTCTTGCCCGATAACATCGAGCAACCGGTAGCCAGCGTGACCAGCAAGCTAACAGCAGCCAGCGGCAATGTGCGACGAATCATGCGAATTCTCCAGGAAGCAGCGCCGAGAGTCGGCCAGCTTGTGACAGTTTGGTCACAACAGAATGACGCCAAATTGTGGCAGTTCCGTGACAGTGTGGTGACAGCCATCAGTCGCGGCGACAAGCGTCAGCCCACGCCTCAACCCAGCACGGCTCTGGCTAAAGGCACGGTAATGGCGCGCTTCTCGCGCAAGGCACGCTGTTCGAGCTTGTCGAGCATGGCCATGAAGCGGCCCAGCCCACGCGGACCACGCTCGATCAGGTAGCGCATTAGCTCCGGCTCCAGCTGCCAATCACGGCGCGATGCCGTGGTCTGCAGCAGCTCCTGGCGAATACTGTCATCCGGCGTGGGCAGAACATGAACACTGGCGCGTGCGAGGCGGGAACGCAGATCCGGCAGCTGCAGCGGCAAGTCGGCTGGCACTGTGGCAGCACTGACCAGCAGGCGGCCGCCCTGCTCCTGCAGGCGATTGTAAAGATTGAACAGGCCCTCTTCCCATTCCGGCCAACCGGCTACCGCCTCAATGTCATCAAGTACCACCAGCGGGCAGCTCTCCAAGCCTTGCAACATGTCTGCCGGTAGAAACACCACTTGTCGTAGCGGCAGCAGAATGCACTGGCCCAGACGCTGCGCCGCTGCCGCGGCAAAGGCCGACAGCAGTAGCGAACGCCCGGAGCCGGGCTCGCCACACACATGCAGCTGCTGCAGCGAGCCGGCCATGAGTTGCTCCAGCGCCGACAACACCGGCGCAAAAGCCTGCACCGGCAAGTCATCGAGCGTCACATCCTGGCGCGACTGCAAGGGCAGCAGCAGCTGCTCCTCAGGCATAAACAGGTCGTGCTGACTGGCGCCATGACTAAACAAGCGGTGGCTCTCCACCGTGATACCAATGGCTGTTGATGTAACGCTGATGGGCATGACGCAGCAGCACCACCAGAATGGCCGCCACTGGCAACGCCAGCAGCATGCCGAAGAAGCCGAAAAGCTGGCCACCAGCCATGATGGCGAAGATCACGCCCACCGGCGGCAAGCCGATGCGGTCACCGACCAACCATGGCTGCAGAATCCAGCTTTCAATGAGCTGGCCAATGCCGAACACGGCCCAGACCAGCAGTAGCGGCTTAATAAACAAGCCGAACTGGAACAGGGCCACCAGACTGGCGGTGACAATGCCAAGGGCAAAGCCGAAATAAGGAATGATGCTGGCCAGACCAGCCACCAGACCGATGACCAGCGCCAGTTTGATGCCAACAATTTGCAGGCCAACGCCGTAGATCAGGCCGAGCGCCATCATCACCAGCAGCTGACCGCGCAGGAAGGCCGCCAGCACGTTGTCGCATTCATCGGCGAGCGCGACCAGCTTGGGTTCGAGCTTGCGCGGCAGCAGCGCACGCAGCTTCAGCATCACATCGTCCCAGTCCAGCAGCAGGTAGAACGTCACCACCGGAATCAGCGCAATCAGGCCCAGCGTGGCGGCTACATGCAGGCCGGACTGAGCGATCTGCGTGAGCATATCGGTGGTCGTGGCATCCGCTCCCCGCCAGAATGCAGTCAACCACTCGGTAATGAGGTCCATGTCGATGCGGTCGATGTTGACGTGAAGTTTGTTTTCCAACCACGGAATGCCCTGCCGGTTCATCCAGCGCAAGACCGAGGGAATACGCGACTCCAGATAAACCAGCTGCTCCCAAAGGCGGGGCAAGATCAGCACCATGGCAACCGTTCCCGCTAAGCAGAGGGTGGCAAAGGTGGCGCTGACCGCCATGACACGGCTGCAACCCAGACGCATGAGGCGATGCACCAGCGGGTTACCAAGATAGGCAAAGAGCGCGCCCACAATAAAGGGCAGCAAGATAGGCTGCAGGGCATAAATCAGGCCGGCGATGGCTGCGAGGGCCGCCAGCAGCATCCAGCGATTGCGATCTTTCATGCACAAGTCCTGCGCCACAGCGACGGGATATCAAGGAGTCGCTATTGTGCGTAGCCGGAGCCATGACGGGCAAGCACTGTCCTGCTAGAATGCGCGCCTCATTTGCCGCAACCCGCCGAGTTTTTTGCCATGACAGACGCCAAGCCTTCGCTCAGTTACAAAGATGCCGGTGTAGACATCGACGCCGGAGATCATCTGGTCGAACGTATTAAGGGTGTCGCAAAGAAGACCAAGCGCCCGGAAGTCATGGGCGGCCTTGGCGGTTTCGGTGCGCTCTGCGAGATCCCGGCCGGCTACAAGCAGCCCGTGCTGGTGTCTGGCACCGATGGTGTGGGCACCAAGCTTCGCCTAGCGCTGCAGCTCAATCGCCACGAGCACATCGGCATCGATCTGGTCGCCATGTGCGTCAATGACATCGTGGTTTGCGGCGCCGAATCACTGTTCTTCCTCGACTACTACGCCACCGGTCATCTCAATGTGGATACCGCGGCGACGGTCGTCACCGGTATCGGCGAAGGCTGTCTGCAGGCCGGCTGCTCGCTGGTCGGCGGCGAAACCGCTGAAATGCCGGGCATGTATGAAGGTGACGATTACGACCTCGCCGGCTTCGCCGTGGGCGTGGTGGAAAAGTCGGAAATCATCGATGGCTCGAAAGTGAAGGCCGGCGATGTGCTCATCGGCGTGGCTGCCAGCGGCGCGCACTCCAACGGCTATTCGCTGATCCGCAAGATTATTGAAGTGTCCGGTGCCGACCTGAATCAAGACCTCGCTGGCCGCTCGCTCGCCGATGTGGTGATGACGCCGACGCGCATTTATGTGAAATCCATGCTGGCGCTGATCAAGGCGCTGCCCGTGCATGCGCTGGCGCACATCACCGGCGGCGGTCTGCCCGGCAACCTGCCGCGCGTGCTGCCGGAAGGCTGCGATGCCGTCATCGACGAATCGTCGTGGAACTGGCCACCGCTGTTCCAGTGGCTGCAGGCGCAGGGCAACGTCGAGCGCTTCGAGATGTACCGCACCTTCAACTGCGGCGTCGGCATGGTGGTTGTGGTGCCGGCGGATCAGGTCGAGGCCACCATCGCCCAGCTCAAGTCCACCGGCGATGACGCCTGGCTGCTCGGCAAGATCGTGCCGTCCACACACAGCGAACCGACCGTGGTGTTTGCCTGAAGACTGCCTAGACCGGAGCCTGATGCCATGACCCTGCGCCTCGTCGTGCTGCTTTCAGGCTCGGGCTCCAACCTGCAGGCCATTCTCGATGCCTGCCTTCAAGGGCAGAGCCAAAACGCCACACCGATTAACGCCCGTGTGGTCGGCGTGCTCAGCAACAAGGCCGATGCTTTCGGCCTCACCCGTGCCCAGCAGGCCGGGGTCGATACCGCCGTGCTCGCCCACGGCAACTTCCCCGATCGCGATAGCTTCGATGCCGCCATGGCCACCATCATTGATGCCTGGCAGCCTGACGTGATCGTGCTGGCCGGCTTCATGCGCATCCTCTCGGCTGCTTTTGTGACCCGCTACAGTGGCCGCCTGCTCAATATCCACCCGTCCCTGCTGCCGAAATACAAAGGGCTGCACACGCATCAGCGCGCGCTCGACGCCGGCGATAGCGAACACGGCTGTTCGGTACACTTCGTCACGCCTGAGCTGGATGGTGGCCCGGTCATCGCACAGGCGGTGGTCGGCGTTAATGCTGACGATACGGCAGAGTCACTGGCTGCTCGCGTTCATGTCGCCGAACACCAGGTCTACCCGGCTGTGCTAGGCTGGCTGGCTGAACAGCGGTTGTCGTTGCAGCAGGGTCAGATCGTGCTCGATGGCAAACCGCAGCTGACGCCGTGTCGCTATAGCGCATGAAGCGCTGAAGCTTGTAGAAAGCTCCACCTGTTTCCCCGGAGGTCACATGTCATTTCTGCGCTTGCTCGCGAGCATCGCCATTGCTGCGCCACTGTCTGTGGCCTGCGCGAGCCAGCCGGCTGACGCCACAGCGCCCGTTGCAACTGCAGCTCCGGCACCTGCTGCCACGGCAAAAACCGTTGGCTTTCCGCTTGCTGCCAGCAGCCATCGCTACCGTTTCAGTTGGGATGGCAACCTCAGTGGTGATGCCACGCGCAGCCTGAGCTGTCAGCAGCAAGCCTGTAGCCTGCATACCGAGGCCACAGTGCCTGGCATTGGCTCGCTGAACGAACGCAGCCAGTTCAGCTGGCGCGAGGGCAAGGTGCAGTTTGAAAACTATCAGCGCCAGTTACAGCTGTTGTTCTTTCCGCAAACCGTCCGTATCCAGCGCGCCGGCGATGGCCAAGTGGTCACGACCGACCGCAAGGGCAAAGTACGCCAGTACCCAGATCAGGCCGACCTCATTGACACACTCAGTTTGGAAGCACAGTTGCGCAGTGACCTAACGCTGACCGGCAAGGCTCAAACGCAGTACCTCATGGCCGACACCAAAGGCGTGACCGCCCTAACGCTGAATGAACTGCCAACCGAGACACTGACGGTGGCGGAGCAGAAAATTGCCGTGCGGGTATTCCAGCGTCGCAACAGCGAAGGGACGCGCTTCACCACGCTGTGGCTGGACCCAAAGCAGCAATTCTTGCCGGTACAAATCACGCATCAGGATGGCGCCGAGACTTACCGCATGCTCTGGCTCGGCAATGCGGCATCAGCTCCCTAAACCACCAGCCAGGTAGTCGTAGAAGTAATCGAGCAGCGCGCCAGGATGCGTGCTTTGCAGGGTATCAAGACCAAAAACAGGCTGTGTCTGCAACAGCGTGACATCCGCCAGACCGTGAATCAGCGTGTTCACGGTCAAATAGGTATGCAGCGCCACTGCGGCCGCCGGTTTCTCTGGTGACAGCTGCATCAAGGCTTCGGTAAATTGCATGAAATAGGGCTGCACTGCGGCCACCAACAAGGCCTGACCCTTGCCACCCTCCTGCCAAGTCAGTCGCGACAGAAAGCGGATTCGCTGCAGCCCCGTCGGGCCATCGAGAAACAGCTGCAAAAATGGCTGGCACATGATTTGCGTCAGCTCGCGTGCCGTCCGGACCCGCCCGTCTGCGCGCGCCTGCAACTGCGCCAGCGACTCGCGCTGAAACGGCGCCAGTTTTGCCATCACATCTGCCAGCACAGCCGCCACCAGCCCTTCTTTGTCGCCGAAGTGATAGCGCACGGCAGACTGATTGAGCTGCCCGGCCTGCGCCGTGATGCTACGCAGCGAAACCCCGTTCATGCCAAATTCGGCAAACGCCTTCAATGCCGCCGCCAGCAAGGCCTGACGACCTTCAGTCATGTTCAGGGCATCGGCCGCAACTGGCTCCAGCACAGGGGTTTGGCTCACAAAAAGACACTCGGCGGTATATTGAAAGCGCAGTGTGCCACAGACCTTGGCAGACTGGAATGCAGTTGCATTAACGCAGTTGCATTAGTATATTCCGATGACTTCGGAGCATTTCGCATGAAAATAACAAGAATACCTGCCCGCCCGTTGCTCACTGCTTTCATCAGTCTGGCACTGTTCGGCTGCGGCTCATCAGGTAGCGACACCAGCACAAATACAGCTAACCCAGCCACGCCCGCAAACAACAACCCGGCCGCCAGCCTGATCGCGCCCATCAGCAGCGCTGCGCCCGGCGGCACGGCGTCGGCCACAAGCAGCGATGCCCTGAAAGGCCTGGGCTGCGGCTGGATCGCCGCCTCCGATGCCGACACCGCCAACATCGCCTTCCCGGACAAGGCTGCACGCTACTGGGTTGCGCTGGTGCCGATGACACCGGGCAATCGTCTGCGCATCGATGGCGTTTACCCAGCCGCGCGCTACTTCTCATTCAATAGCTATGACCTGGCCTTGCGCCCCACCGATGCCATTGCCGATCGTGACCTGAAACCGCAGGCCGGCTCGCGCAACCCATTCGCGGAGCAAGGTGCACCGATTGGTGGACGCTACACGGCCTTCCTGAATTTTGGCCCGGCGCCCGAGCCCCGTGCCGACAACAGCTTCTACACCGGCAGTGTTGGTGCCGGCCCGCTACAGGCACCAAACGGCGGCATCGTGCCGATTATTTATCGCACTTACATTGGCACTGGCGAACGCCAGGATGGCGGCGTGGCATTGCCGCTGCTGACGCTGGAAAGCAGCACCGGCCAAGTCATCGGCATGCTGCCAACCTGTACCGAGCCGTTTCTGCCCAACCTCGGTGGCCTGCTGCCGAAGACTGGCCTGAATCAGCGCATCAACGAATTCGATTACCCGAATCAGCTCGCGCTGCCATTCCCAACCGCCGTGTATCCGCCGATATCACGTCCGTTCTACGGCCTGCCGGACACGGTCATGAATATCCTGATCGATCAGTTGGGTGTCTCGGAGCAGGCGAGCCAATTGCCCGCACTACCGAGCACGGGCGGTG
>JACCDZ010309060.1_pt1 | contig 16066 bp, 3 predicted proteins | sample 7449551 | NCBI WGS metagenome assembly JACCDZ01 (sample SAMN15323452, study PRJNA562643) | freshwater metagenome | isolation source: river surface water | place: USA:Blue River Watershed | collected 2017-08-18 | reverse complement strand
TGGAGAAGTTAACGTTAACTCCAACATGCTAGTTAACGGAGATTTACACGCTACAGGTACTATTACTGCTGACGGCGACATCACTATCGGTGATTCAAATACTGATAACATTGTTTTCAACGCAGATATTAATAGTAACATTATTCCAGACGATAACAATACTTGGGACTTAGGCTCCGGCCCGCTAGGCAGCGGACAGTCTTGGAGGACTGTCTATACTAATAATGTTATAGCAAACACCGTTACCGCAACAAGTGTTATTGGTAACGGAATTGAGCTGACCCTGCCTCAAGGTAATATCTGGTACGTTGCTGAAAACGGCAACGATACCTACACAGGAAATCACGAACACGATCCATTTGCTACAATCAAACACGCATTATCTCAAGCTGTTGCTGGAGATCAAGTTTTTGTATTTCCAGGAACATATACAGAAATATTTCCACTAACAATTCCTGCAGGAGTAACATTACGCGGCAGCAGCATCCGATCAGTTAAGATTCAGCCAACTGTAGGAACTATTGATAAAGATGCTATACTATTAAATGGACAAACTACAGTAGAAGATTTAAGTATTACTGGATTTAGGTATAATTCAGTTAACGATACCGGCTATGCTTTTAGATTTGCTACAGGAATGGTAACAGCAAGCCGTAGCCCTTATATTAGAAATGTAACAGTTATTACAACCGGTAGTGTTACATCAGCCTCAGATCCTTACGGATATGATGCAGGCGATGCTGGACAAGGTGCTTACCTAGATGGAAGTGTTGTAAGTTCTACCAGTATTGAAGTTGCATGTTTATTTCATAGTGTAACATTTATCGTTCCTGGCCAAAGTGCAGTTAAGGCAACCAACGGTACTCGCATCGAATGGTTAAACAGTTTTAGTTATTTTGCTAATAAAGGTATACATTTAATAAGCGGATCGACTGGTAAGTCGGGTGCTGGAAAGACTATTCTGAGAATAGACAACAGAACAGGAACATGGAACGTTGGCAATACTGTTACATATTATGATACAAATGGAACAACAGTATTAGCTTCGGGCACTATCTCAAGCATCGATGGTAACTATGTTTCTTTAACCGGAAAGTGTATTGGTTTTGAAACACTAACTGATAGATTAGGCAAAGTAGTTGGCGTTGCAGGAAACGCTAAACTATCAACAGCACAAAAGAAATTTGGTGTGTCGAGTTTAATACTCGACGGCACCGGTGATTATTTGTCGTTAACTAGCCAACCCGACTTTGAATTTGGAACCGGTGATTTCACCATGGAGACATGGGTATATCCAACCGCAACAGGAACATATAGAACAATATTTGACCTAAGAACTAGTTCCGGAGACACCGGAGGCATAATCTTAGGATTATCAGACGCTAACTCGTTATACTTTTACTATAACGGAAATTACAGAGTTGGCCCAGTTGGTATAGTAAGCACCAGTACGTGGACACACGTGGCATTGTGTCGCTACTCAGGTTCTACTCGTTTGTTTATTAATGGTGCACCAGCAGGGTCAGCATACACTGATACAAACAACTATGCCGCTCGCCCTGTAAGAATCGGCGCAGATCCCAACGGAAATTATGCCTTCCCGGGATTTATGGATGACGTACGAATCACTAAAGGTGTTGGAAGATATTCTTCTGCATTTGCAGTACCTGCCGCAGCTTTAGTTGGAGACAGCTCAACAGTATTGTTATTACATTTTAATGGTGCAAATAACAGTACAACTATATTAGACGACGGCGTAACACTACAAGACTTACGAACCGACGCCGGTGGAACAGCAACCAAGATTGATTTTGCAAACTATCAAGACTTTGGTGCAGAATTCCGTAGTATTGGTAGTGCATGTATTTACGGGGTATATGGCGCATACGGAGATGGTGACGGATGTTTGGCTTATTTGATAAGTCAAAACTTTGCTTATGTTGGATCAGGTAAATCTTTAGCTAATGATCCTAACGAAAGAATTGAAATAAACGAAGTTGTAAGATTAAATCGTGCTAAGATTTATTACACTAGTGTCGATAATGAAGGTAATTTTAGAGTAGGTGACAGTTTTTATGTAAATCAAAAGACAGGCGACGTTTTATTTTCTGGCGAAAATTTAAGCATTACTACATTGTCTGGAATTACTTTTAGTGATGGTGTCCATACTACAACTATTACACCTACTGAAGTCACAACAGGAAACATTACTATTACTGGAAATACTATTCAAAGTAATACCGGAGATATTAATGTTACAGCAAGTAGCGGAGCAATCAATTTACAAAATAATACATACGTCACTGGTAATCTTGAAGTTACAAATAACGTAAGTGTATTTGGAGATATTACACTAGGCGATTCTCCAACTGACAACATTAACTTTGTCGGCAGTATTAATTCTGATTTATTACCAGCTACAGATAATTTTTATAATCTCGGATCTTCCGCATTAAACCTACGTTGGAAAGATGTTTATGTTAATTCTGCTAACCTTAATGGTATTAATATTACTACTAATACTATTCAGACTACAGGCACTAACAGCGACTTAGTTTTGACAGCTAATGGTACAGGTCGAGTTTATTTCCCAGATAATGATGTAAAAGTTGATCAAAATTTAACTATTAATACAGATTTAAATGTTACTACCGGAACAACATACCTTAAAGATACAACAGTAATAGGTACAATTACCCAAACTGGTGACATTAATCAAACCGGCGACTTTACAACTAGTGGAAATACTTCTGTAACTGGAAACATTACTGGTACAGGATATTTGCAACTTCCGGTTATACGTGTAGAAAATAATACAATCTCTACTACAACAACTAATACTGATTTAGAGTTACAAGCCAACGGTACTGGAAATGTTGTATTTGAAGATATTAAAATTGTTGATAACAATATTCAAAGTATCTCAACAAATTCAGATATTTTATTGACACCTCAAGGCGATGGCATTGTAACAATAAACTCAAATAAGAGTTTTAAAATTCCAGTAGGAACAACACTAGAACGACCAAGTACCCCAAGTGTTGGCATGATACGCTATAACACAACCCTTTCTCAGTACGAGGGATGGACCGGTAGCTATTGGCAAACGCTAGGCGGGCTTACTGATATAGCCGGACTGACAAAGATTACAACAGAATTGTCTCCAGGAACTGGCGATAATATTATTCGTTTTTACATTAACAACGTTGTAAAAGCAACTTTAGATTCGTCTAAACTAGAAACATCGCGTATACAGACCGACAACATTGATATACAAAACGACACCATTACAACAACCGTATCAGGTACAGATATTAATATTTTAACCCCAGGTGCAGGTGGTGTTAGAGTTGGTAATTTACGTTTTAGAAATAATACGATAACTAATGTTACCAGTGGCGGCATAACAAACTTTGTTCAAACAGCAGGCGGTTATGTAAGAGTTGCAGGCACAGGCGGAATGGTAATTCCGGCAGGAGATTCCCTCAACGACAGACCAGGAATAGTTGAAACTGGAATGATTCGTTTTAATACTGTTTTAGATTTAGTAGAAGTATACAACGGTGTAACATGGACTAGTGTTGCTGGAACTAGCGGTGGAGTAACGGCAGCTGAAGCTACTGATATTGGTATTGTGACAGCATTATTATTTGGATAAATCATGGCATCATTTTTTAAAAATAAATTAGAACAAAATATAGGAACTACTGAAGTGCAAGTTCTAAGTGTAACAACAAACACACGTAGTACCGTTATTGGTTTAAGTTTAACAAACCTAACCAGCGGTATCGTGCTGGCAACTATTAGACTAGAGCAATGTGATCCAAATCCTCCTAATAGTGTTCTTGCTGAAGCATACTACGTGAAAGATGTAATTGTGCCACCAAACCAAAGTTTAAGAGTTATAAATGGCGGCGAAAAATTAATTATGGCCGGCGACATGAAGATGTATATAGAATCAAATACAGAGAGTTCGCTAGATTTAGTCATGAGTTACGTTGATATTGTTTAAGGAATAGATTATGACATACTATGTTGGCGGCGAAGTTAATCAATCAGATTTATTAGGTGATGGTAATCCACGATATTTTTATGCACTAAGACGTACAGACGACGGGACTTTATACTTTGCCAAAATTGACCAGTTGAAAGATACAGGAACTATTGTTATCAACACACCAGGATCCAGTACAGAAGATTTTACTGACTTTGAATACGGTGTTGATTTCTTTGACGGAAGATTGGCAGAAGATCATAGTCGTCCTTATGATAATCTCTACTGGGATCAATATCGTTGGGACAATAAAAACATTTTTTACTATTTAGATAGTAATGGAAATTTTGTGGTTAGAGTAAATCAAGCATATACATATGACCCAACACAGATTGTAAGTTAAATAATAGATCATTGAGGAAATTAAAAAATGGCTGAATTTAAAATTGATAGGTTACGCTTTACATGGAAAGGTGTATGGCAAGCCGGAACAGTATACGCCAAAGATGCTATCGTTAGCGAAAATGGACGTTCTTATGTATGTTTAATATCGCATACTGCAAGACCTAACTTCAATGATGACCTTAATAATACTGCTGAGGACGGAGCACCAGTCCCATATTGGACACTAATGCTTAATGGTAGTACTTGGAGAGGCCCATGGCAACCAGGTACTACATACACAGAGAATAATATTGTTATCTATGGCGGTAATGCTTATATTTGTACAGAAGGCCACGTATCAGCTACTACATTTGACGAATACTATTGGGACGTATACGGAGTATTCCAAACTTGGCAGCATGCATGGACAACTAATCAACTATACGGTGAAGGTGACATTGTTCGATACGGTGGCCGTGTCTACAGATGTGTAACACCTCATACATCTGCATCAAATTTTGTATTAGGTTTAGAAGACGATTTATACAGCTGGGAAATTTTAGTTGATAACATCGAATATAGAGGAGCATTTAATACTACTTTAGTTCGATACAAACTTAATGATGTTGTAAAATTAGGACCAGAATTATATATTTGTACTACTGGTCATGTCTCAGCTGACCCATTTGACGACGACAACTGGCAATTATGGATGCCTGGTGTCGAATTTGGCGGTTCTTGGGATTCAACGACAGTTTATCAACCTGGCGATGTTGTAGTTTACGGCGGATACTCGTACATTTCTATCGTAATAAACAACGTCAATAACATTCCATCATTAGACTCTTTGAGTTGGACATTGTTTACTCAAGGTTATATGTTACAAAGTGAATGGTCAAATGCAACAGAGTATAAAGTAGGTGATGTTGTCCGTGTTAGCGGACAGTTATTTGTAGCAATTGCCGATAGTTTAAATCAAAGACCAACCGCAGTAACTATTTCTACAACATACGCAGCCGCAGGAAGTTCAGGAACACAAATAAACTTAGCATCTTCTTCAGGCGTTGTACCAGGAATGTTTATTACAGGTACAGGTTTTAAAAGAGGACAAGTAGTTAGAGAAGTTGGAACTAATCAAGTTTTTATTAACGAAGTTCCAGACTTGGCATTAGTTGACGGACAAGCTATTAATTTTACTGGAATCAATTATGCTTACTGGCGTTTAGAAGTTCCGGGCGTTACTTGGAGATACAAGTGGGCAACTTCAACAGTTTATAATGTTGGAGATATTGCCGGATGGAAAAATGCAAGCTATAAATGTGTAAAATATCATACATCAGGAACAGCAAACAGACCTGATAATGACACAACCAATGAATACTGGGTACTATATCTTCAAAACGATTTTTATAATGCCCTTAATCAGTCAGGAGAAATGGTCAGCTACCAGAATGACGAAAGTGTAGCTATACCAATTGGTCCAGAATCTTATATTCTAAAGTCAGTTGATAACTTTCCAACATGGTCTACTATCTTTATCACCCCAAATGTTTACTATGTGGCAACTAACGGAATTGATGCTCCGGAGAGAGGTACTACATGGGATATTCCATGGAGAACTATCAAGTACGCTTGCGAAAAGATTTTAGAAGGAACACTTAATCAGCAGGCAAAGTATTTGTTAAAAACAAATAAAGAATTTATCGTTGCAGAAGTTTATAATTGGATGGTGTATCAACACAATAACGGTATTGCTCCATTTTTCTCATTCTTAACTTTATTAGATGAAGAAAAAACTAAGAGAGATACACGCTACGCTATTGATGCAGTCATCTACGATATTTCACGAGGCGGCAACAGTCAAATTGTTGGTAACACACTAACATATTTTGATTTAATTTCTGGAAATAGATTTACTAACGATAACGTTGCAGAACAAATTGATAGATTTACGGCAGCAATACAAAGAACGTTTGATGTAATGCAGTCTGTAATATCTAATACACCAATTTCTCAAAATTACCAAGAGATTAATTACACATGGAATAGTTTAAACTCGTACGATGCCAATGATGTAGTATTCTATAACGGAGTATGGTACAGTAGCTTATCTAGCTCAAATGCAAATAACGATCCTGAAGAATTAGTTGAGTGGGAAGTGACAACTCAACCAACTACAGTCTTGGATCAAACAATTGATTTAGCATACACAGCTGAAGCAGGTGTTTCTACAAAAATAAATCAATTAGAAGACATCATGGTCGGTGCATTTACCAGCGGCAGTATAGAAGATATTCCAGAATCTAACCAAGGTGCAACTGCGACCATAATGGTAAAATCTGGAACATACGATGAACATATTCCAATCACTGTGCCAGCTAACACATCTATCAATGGCGATGAATTACGCGGTGTAACTGTAAGACCAGCTAATAGTGTCAACACTTTGGCAACAAGAACTATTGGCGGAGGAGTTAATACTATTACAGTTGGGTCAACAAACAATATGTTTGATGGTACTCGTGTGCAATTTGTTTCATTGAATCCAGTTAGTAGTGCATCAGGTATTACCTACATTAACACAGTTTTTGGTAACCTAGTTTCTGGTAGAAATTATTATGTAATCGGTTCAAGTATAACTGTTAACTCATTTAAAGTTCGTGTTTTTGGAGAATCTTTAGCCACAATAGCCCTGGGAACAGCAGGCAGCGGATACAGTCAAGGATTGTCAGCTACAGTTTCTGCTCCACAGACTCCAGGCGGATATACAGCAACAGTAAATCCAGTGGTTGATTTGACAACTGGAGAAATTCTAAGTTATACTATAACTTCTCCGGGTTCTGGATATACTGAAGTTCCAACAGTTTCTATAGTTAAACCAGATGATGCTACGGCTAACTACCTTGATGCTGGTGCAACCGCAGACGAAATTGTAGTAGATACTATTTTAGAAACAATTTATCTAGGAATGGTAGTTAGCGGAACTGGTATCACTAGTGGACAAAAAGTCTTAAACATACAAGAAAATACACCTCAGTTTGCACAGACAACTATTACTTTAAGTGCAGCAGTAGATTCAACACCTAGCGGAACGATTACTTTTAGTGACGAAGGAACGCTAGGAGATCCAGGTGTAACAACAATAAGTCAACAGAATATTCCAGTAAACTTAACTACTGAAAATGGATTCATGTACGTATACGGTGGCGGGGCCCTGGGCGATATGTTCCGACTACGCAACGGTACTACCTTAAGAAACATGACCTTTACAGGAATGTTAGGCACACTAAGTGACGAAAACGAATTTGGTACACGCCGACCAACAGGCGGAAGCTGTACAGCATTAGACCCAGGAACTGGACCCGACGATACTAGTGCTTGGATTATTAGAAAAAGTCCTTACATCCAAAACTGCACAAACTTTGGATCTGGTGCAGTAGGACTAAAAGTAGATTCAACATTACATAACGGTGGAAATCATTCAGTTGTATGTAACGACTTTACACAAATTCTTCAAGACGGAATCGGTGTGTGGGTATATGGCGGCGATGCATTAGTCGAAGCCGTATCTGTGTTTGCTTACTATTGCTATGCAGGTTATCTATCTGAAAACGGAGGAAGAAGTCGTGCAACTAACGGTAACAGCTCTTACGGAGATTACGGTGTGTTATCAGAAGGCTTTGATCCAAATGAAGTTCCAGCAACCGGCAACGTTGATAACAGATCTCAGCAAGCATCCGCTGCGGCAGTTAGCTCATTCGGAGCCAACTCTCAAATATTAAAAATTCAATATACCAACTCGGGTAGTGAATATTATACACAAGTTACAAATTTACTAAATTATTCAAATAATTTATTAGGAGCCAGCTGGACTAATGATGGAAATGTGATTTTATTCCAATCGGCTGTATCTCCATTTAACGTAACTGAAGCTTGGTCACTGTTAGGCAATACAAGTATCACAGATACCAGCTATCTAACACAAACTATACCTGTCCCAGCAACTGGAAAAGTTTATACAAACTTATCCGGAACAAACTTATCCGGATCGGGCATTGGCGCAACGTTTGATGTAACTGTGGCACCAAGTGGGTATGTTGTTACAGTTAATTCGTCCGGATCAGGGTACGTTATAGGAAATCAAATTCAAATTGCTGGAACAGTTTTCGGCGGAACAATTGGTGTTAACGATTTAGTCTTAACAGTTGCAACTATACAAGCACCAAGTTCTATTTTGACTGTAGGAGCAGTTGGTACTGTACCACCAGGAACATTACAATTTTATACTGTGTCTTTTTATGCTAAAAAAGGAACTGCGTCTACTCTAAGTTCACGCATACTGTTTAGCGGAAGTTCGACTAAAGTATCAACCTTAACATACGACTGGGTCAGCAATGCAACTGCAATATCGGGTGATTTACCTCCAATTACCCCAACAGTTATTCCACTAACTAACGGATGGTACAGATTTAGTTACACCGTGTATGATCTAAGCGGTTTAAATACTGCATTAGAATACAGAATTTACCCACGAGGAGTAAATGGTGTATCTGGTACTACATATTTCTATGGACATCAAATAGAAAGAGGAAATTTTTCTACTAATCCAAATTATTATTTAGAAAATGCAGGTACTTCTAAGTACACAGCATATGGAAATATTAGAATCACCGGCGCAGGCTCTGGAGCTGAAGCTGTTTTAGACGAAGTAAGATCAGGAACAGTCTTCCAATCGATTATTGAAGATGGCGGTAGCGGATTTACAACTGCAAATAACAATGCTCAAGGTGGGGTTAGCGGTTCAGGCTATCTTACTTTAGCACAATCAGATGTGGCAACTGCAAATACATACGTTGGTATGAGATTACTAGTAACTAGCGGCCTTGGAGCAGGTCAGTACGGATATATTTCTAGTTTTAATCCAGTGAACAAAAATGCATATGTTCTTAAGGAGTCATTTACGCCGCTAACCATTACGGCAAGTTCAGCATCAACCAATCAGTTTGATTTAGACTCTGGCGCTGATGTAAACACATTGTATGTAAATCAACCGGTTCAATTTATTCCAAAAATATTTACAACAACTGTGACGGCCATAAGTCAAAATCAAATTACTGCTACAGAAACAATAGGTGGTTTAAGTAACACAATTACAGTAACCAGCACAGCGCAGTTATCTGTAAATATGCCTATTACTTTTACTGGAACAACATTCGGACAAATAACAGCCAATTATACCTATTATGTTGCGGCTATTGTTGATAGTACAAAGATACAAATTTCAACTACATTTGGCGGAGTTATTTGGACATTAGTTAGTGCAACTGGTTCTATGACCTTAAATTACCCAGCTAATACTGGATACTTAACAGCATCGACAACTAACATGATGCCGAATTTTGCTATTCAGTTTACAGGAACAGCAATAGGCAGTAGCATAACAATTGGAACCTATTACTATGTTAACGATGTAATTAACAGTAATACATTTACTATTTCATCTAGCCAGGTTGTCATAGCAATAACCAATACCACAACTGGAACTAACTTGATTACGTTGTCAGGAACCCCAGATACTACTTCAATGATTGCATTGAATCCAATTTATTTTACTGGTACAGGGTTTGGAAATTTGGCTGCTAATACAAAATATTATATTAGTAATAAGCCAAATTCGACACAATTCACTGTTTCTTCTACTTTAATAGCAACTACCGCAACAGCAACAGCAACAGGAAGTAACTTAATTACAGTAACTTCGACAGCTGGCTTTGTTTTAAATAATCCAGTAATGTTTACAGGCACAACATTTGGAGGAATTGTTGCGGAACAAGTGTATTACATTTCAGTTATTAACGATGGAGTATCTTTCACAGTTAGTGCAAGCCCAGGCGGCGCATCTGTAAGTCTAAATAATGGAACAGGTAACATTATTTGTAGAACAACTGGAAGTGATGTCTCGCTATCAACTGCTACTGGCAGTATGGTTGGTACAACAACGTCTACTAAGTTGTTACTAGAAGGCGGCACAGGCAGTATGACTGGATCTTTTGGCACTCCGTTATTTGGAGGTATAAGTGCTGGAACTACATATTATATTCGAACTATTAGTCCAGGAGCAACAAATAAATTTACTATTACTGCAACATCGGGCGGTGCATCAGATGTTACCTTAACTACAACTGCGGGATACATGCAAATAGCACAACTTGGTTGGGATAATATAAATCCTGGCACACCTGATACTGCCTTGTTTGATTCAACAAGTACATATTTCATTGAACCAAGACTAACTTTTAGTCCTCCACCATTTAGCTACGGAAGTAATTCAACTCTAGTGACACTTCCAGGAGTATCTTACACTGATTTAAAGTTTGGAAAAGGAATATATTTTGCAATTCCTGAATTATCTAACTCTGTAGCAAAAACTACTGATGGTGCAGTTTGGACTACACAAAATATTCCTGCATCGGCCCCATGGACATCGATTGCATATGGCAACGGATACTGGGTATTAATTAGTTACGCAGGTGCTGGCAGCGGATCTACAGTATTGTATTCAAACAGTAATGGGTCTAGCTGGTTATCAAGTACTTTACCAAGCGTAAGCGGCTGGACAGAACTGGTATACGGAAACAATACATTTGTTGCTATATCAAGTGGTGCAGCATATAATGACCTTTCTGTTACAAACGTAACTAGTAGCGGAACTGGAGGAAAAGTAACAGTTAGAAGATTTGGAACAACTTATAGAGCAATTTGTACAACTCCTGGTTCAGGGTACGCAGTCAATGATGTTGTAAGAATTTTAGGAACTAGCTTAGGAGGAGCATCTCCCGCAAACGATCTTACAATTACAATTACTGGACTGTTTGGTCTAAGCGGCATTGGCTCCATTTCTGTAGCAGGCACAGCAGTTGCAGGCAGTGGCGCGAACCCAGCTTATTCAACAAACGGAGGCCAAACATGGACTTCTAGCGGGGCTGTTACACAATTAGCCTGGGCTGGAATTGCCTACGGAGAAGGTAAATTTGTAATGATAGCAAATAACTCTACGACAGTTGCTGTCAGTCCAGACGGAATTACCTGGGCTACATATGCAAATCTTCCAACCAGCTCTAATTGGTCAAGTATTGCTTATGGAAATAATAAATTTGTTGCAGTATCAGCAACTAGTGCAAGTCCTGTCTATAGTTTAGACGGAATAACTTGGTACTCGTCACCGTACTCAATAACAGCAACTTCCGTTTCTTACGGACAAGGTGTATTTGTAGCTGTCAACACTAGCAGTACAACAGTATATACATCTGAGGATGGAATATTATGGATACAGCAAACTATTGCAACTCCGTTGCCGCAGCCAGTTGTAGCATTTGGAACTCCTTCTTCTAATAAAGGAACGTTTATAATATTATCGGCAGCTGGAGTTGCTACACCAGTGTTTGCTGGAACAAGGGCGCAAGGCCGCCCAACAATAGTTGACGAAAAGATTTCAACAATTACCTTGTGGGAATCAGGATCAAATTACTCAACAGCACCTACAGTGACATACACTGATCCAAATAATACTGCTGATGCTACTATTACTGCAAGAGTAGGAGACGGTGGCCTAGGCGGTCCTACATTTATATCTCGAGGATCAAATTATAATACCACATCAACTGCAATTACAATTAACGGCAGTGGTTACGCTGATAATTATCAAACAGGACTTAGCTTATATGTTAAGAACCTGTCTATACTACCAGCACCGGGATCAAACTTAGAATTTGAAACTGATAATACAATTTATAAAGTTACAAGTTCGACAGCATTGTACGGAACTACGGCGCCTAATATTACAGGTATTATTACAATCAGTCCTCAACTAGACACAACAACAAGTCCAGACCATAATACAGCTTTTACCATAAGATCCAAGTATAGTCAGGTTCGTTTAACAAATCATGACTTCTTAAATATTGGTTATGGTAATTTCTTCCAGTCAAATTATCCAGGATTACCAATCGATACAGGGCTGAACCAGGCTAACTATACAGTAGAAAGTAACAACGGTCGTGTATTCTATAGTTCTACAGACCAAGACGGTAACTTTAGTGTTGGCGGTTTATTTGGAGTTGAACAAGCAACAGGTATTGTTACATTAAGTGCCAGCCAATTTGGACTTACTGGTCTAAGCGAATTGAAGCTAGGTGGTGTAAGTATTGGTAACAACCAAGTTATTATTACAGCATTTAGTACTGACAGTTCTTTCCTTGCAAATAGTAACAGTATTATTCCAACACAAAAAGCTATAAAAGCATACTTGGCTGGACGTTTAAGTCAAGGTGGAGCAAACACTTTCACAGGTCAACTTACTGCGGGTACTGTGGTTGTTGGCGGCCCTGATAAAATTACTAGTACTATTGCCGAAGGGCAAGCAGGCTGGCAAGTTAGAATGTTAAACAAAGTTAATATGCAAGGACAATTTGCTGGAGTAGATGGCGATTTACCAGCATTACAGTTCTTTATTAGAAACGGAACTAGCAAAGGTTTTAACGGAAGGAACTTCCAATAACTGCTAGTTTTTAAGGTATGATAAATATAATGTCAAAGGAATGAAATAACATGGCTGAGTTTAAATTAGGTAGAATTCGATTTGTATGGCAAGGTGAATGGACCACAGGCCAAACTTACGCTATTGATGACGTCGTTAGCAAAGGCGGTAAAAGTTACATTTGCGTGATAAACCATGTAGCTAGCGCACATTTTGCTACAGACTTAGGATCGATACCTACTAAATGGAACGTGGTGGCGGACGGTACCACTTGGAGAGGCGACTGGCAACCAAATGAAGAGTACGATGCTGGTGATACTGTTAAGTATGGCGGTATTGTATATATTTGTGATAACCCGCACACTTCAGCTGGACTAACACCGATCACCGTCAATGCAACTGGATTATCTTTAAATGCTGGAAAAGCAACTATTACATTTGACCCAGTATCTCCTAGCCCATTTCCTGTTGGATCAGAAATAACTGTTGCAGGCATGGACCCTGCGGCATATAACGGTACACACGTTGTTACGGCATCAACTACTTCTAGTGTTTCTTTTGCCACTGCATTTACCGCACCATATGTTAGCGGAGGTACTGTATATACATTTGGTGGTTTAGAAGCAAGTCAAGATTTATGGACAGCTTTTGCAGAAGCTTTCAACTATATCGGTGACTGGGATACTAGTACACGATATGCTGTAAACGATTTTGTTAAGTATGGCGGATTCGTATATATTTGCCAAGAAGCACACGTAAGCTCATCCAGTGCAAGTAATGGATTAGAAGCAGATCAAAGCAAGTGGGAAATATTCAACCAAGGTATTATATATCTTGGAGAATGGAGCGGATCTAGTGTTAGGTACAGATTAAACGATGTTGTTAAGTACGGCTCAGGTACATGGATTTGTACAAACCATCATACATCTAGCGCAACATTTGACAATTCAAAATGGTCACAGTTCACAGAAGGTTTTGAATTTGAAAATAGCTGGAGTAATTCAACAACATATCAAATTGGTGATACTGTAACATACGGTGGTTACAGCTACATTGCTAGAACTAATAACATCAACAAGCAGCCAACAACTAATCCTAGTGACTGGTCTGTTTTCACAACCGGATTTAATTTTAGAAGTGAATGGGATGTTGCAACAGCTTACAAAGTAGGCGATGTTGTTCGTCTACACGGTTACACATACGTAACTACAGCAGATAATACAGGCGAACAACCACCAAATGAAACCTACTGGAGCAGATTAAACAGTGGATTCTTCTGGACTAACAGTACTCAAACTTATTCTGCATTAACAGGAACAAACGTTTCTGGTACAGGTACCGGAGCGCAATTTGATGTTGTTCGTTCTGGTACAGTATACTCAGTAACTATTACAACTGGCCAAGAAGGTTCTGGATACGCAAATACAAACATCATTAAAATTCTAGGTTCTGACTTAGGAGGTATTACTCCTGCTAACGACTTACTTATAACAGTAACTGGAATTGGCGTAGGCGGCGCAATTAGCACATTTAACTGGTCGGGTCGAAGTGTTACATGGCAATCAGGTACTGTTTATGTCTTAGGAGATGCAGTACTATTTGGCGGAAACAGTTATGTATGTGTACAACCTCATACTGCCGCAACCGGTAACCGTCCTGACAACGATATCTCCGCAACATACTGGAATGTCTTAACTATTGGCTCTGAAGTTAATGTACTTACAACCGAAGGCGACATGATTTATTATGGAGCAAACGGCCCAACACGCTTGCCAGTAGGTGTAGACGGACAGATTCTTCGCAGCACTAACGGTTTCCCAGCTTGGGCAAACTATGGTTTAATTAACAATTTAGTCTATGTAGGACCTTTAGGTAGAGATGAACCAGCTCCTGCTAGCGGACTAACTATTGATAAGCCTTGGAAAACTATTCGTTATGCTGCCAAGCAAGTTGAAGAAGGATATCAAAATCCTCAGGCAAAGTCTTTACTAAAAAGAAACAAACAATTCTTAATAAAAGAGACAGAAAACTATCTATACTATACTTGCCAAACATCGATAACATCTCATGATAACGGTACATACGAATTTACTTGCGATTCTACAGCAGGTTTAAATGCCAATATGCCTATCGTTTTCAGCGGAACAGCACTTGGTGGTATAACATTAGGTACAACTTATTACGTTAAAACAATTATTGACAACACTCATTTTACAATTAGTAACACATTTGGCGGTGTTGTTCGACCACTAACAGGTTCTGCAACAGGAACTATGACTGGTCGCCTTGCATACGACAGGACAAAAACCGAACGAGATGCAGGAATTATTGTTGATGCAATTATATATGATTTAACACGCGGCGGAACATGGAAAACTGTTTCTGCGGGAAGAGAATTTTTCAATCGTGCAGGCAACGGATTTATTACTGTTGGTACCCAGTATTTAAAAACAAACTTTATTCAAAGTCACGTTTATCTTAAAACTCTGTTAGGAAATGTATTAAGCAATACAGCGCCTACAAACAACTATCAAACATTAAACGGAATTAGTGTTGGAAATAGAGCAATACAGATTACTGACGGAACTTTAACAGCAGAGTCTGTTGCGTTGGGATATCTAACTGGTTTAATTGATATTATCGATGAAGCGTTAACACAAGGTTCTGCAACTGCATTACCAACTGCAACTTATCCTAATACAACTATTATGATTAAGACAGGAACATATAATGAAATTCTACCAATTTATGTTCCTGAAAATACAGCACTTGTTGGAGACGAATTAAGAACTAGTGTAGTACAACCAGCGAATCCAATTGATTTACTAGCGACTGATAAATCAAAAACAATCAGCGCAATTGATCACGTTAAGAGCTTGCTGCCAGATTTAATTTCAAATACTGTAATAACACCAACAAGCGGAAATACAGAGACTCAAATTACTACGTTGCCTGTAGGAAACGTTGGATCTACCTCTGCTACACATAAAATTGAATCGTCTATTCAGACAGTTTATGAGATTTTAGCTAACGGATTGACGGCAATACCTACACTGGTCATGCCCGATCCTACAGATTACAATACTACTCTAACTCATACATCATACGCATCTACTGGCAACACTAGCGGAAGCACACTAAGCTACGGAGAC
>JACCDZ011197373.1_pt1 | contig 16070 bp, 9 predicted proteins | sample 7449551 | NCBI WGS metagenome assembly JACCDZ01 (sample SAMN15323452, study PRJNA562643) | freshwater metagenome | isolation source: river surface water | place: USA:Blue River Watershed | collected 2017-08-18 | reverse complement strand
TGAGAGACGTAGCTAACGCGTTAAATGAACCGCCTGGGAAGTACGGCCGCAAGGCTAAAACTCAAAGGAATAGACGGGGACTTGCACAAGCGGTGGATTATGTGGTTTAATTCGATGATAAACGAAGAACCTTACCAAGGTTAGAAATCAACGTGAAAGCCCCGAGAAACCGGGGCCCTCGCAAGACTAGTTGACAGGTGATGCATGGCCGTCGTCAGTTCGTGGTTTGAATTGTTCCCTTAAGTGGGGTAACGAACGCAACCCTCGTCGTGTGTTATAAGTGTCACACGAGACTGCCCCGACCCAAGTTTTTGAACATATGTTCGAAAGTTTCGGTCGGGGAGGAAGGGGAGGATGACGCCAGGTCAGCATGTCCCTTGATACCTTGGGCTACACACATAATACAATCGCCACTACAACGGGCAGCGACGGGGTAACCCTGAGCGAATCCTAATAAAAGTGGCGTCAGTTCGGATTGGGGGCTGCAACTCGACCCCATGAAGCTGGAATCGCTAGTAATCGCGGGTCAGATATACCGCGGTGAATACGTTCTCAAGTCTTGTACTCACCGCCCGTCAATTCAAGGGAGCCGGGAATACCCGAAATCTCTCCAAAAGGAGGGCCTACGGTAAGCTCGGTGACAGGGAATAAGTCGTAACAAGGCACGGCTAGCGGAAGCTGGTCGTGGAATAATTCAATTTGAAATTAATCGATGTATCTTATTTATAAGTACAAAGATCTTATTGAGTCGATATTGTATAGCTCAATTGACTATACAATTGCTGCGTACTACAGCATAGCGAAGTACTGACATCTGGGAAAGACCAGAATCAACAAAATACGAACGGAACAAAATTAAGAATATTTTCAAAACTTCTATTTGTTTGATTGATTAGAGCCCTAATCCTAACGGACGGGCAAGCATAACCTATTAACTTTCAATAAAAAAATCTCAACGCAAGTTGAGATTTTTTTATTGTATTTAAGATTGAGACAAAAAAAGAACGCTTCACATAGGGAGCGTTCTTTTTATTTGTGCCTACTTAGTAGGACTTAGAAAGAAGTTGAAATCCTTCGGATACTAGTACCCTTAGGACTAGATATTCGAAGTAGGTAAATACTTTGTGGTAATCCACTAAAATCGATAACATCTTCACCTGAAAATGTTCTCTCTACTTTTCCACTACTATTTGTGATAGTAGCTTCTGTGTAGGGATTATTGATTTTAATTTGACTACCTGTTAACGGGTTAGCAACGCGATCAAGTTCCTCTTGTAATATCTCGTCGATACCAGTAACAGGAGCCTTGATTGTAAAAGATAATACTTGCTTTACTGTTTGACCAGTAGAGCTTATATATCCTTGAACTCTGACATAATACATGCCAGTGTCTAAAGAAAATACTGCAGTTTGGATTTGACTTGATGAGGTTAGGTTTGAATCTAACCTGGACTTTACAATATTCACAAATAATTCGTCCTTTGCAATGTCTACCAAAAATTTTGCAATTTTTCCTACCGGAACTTCCGGTTTGTACTTAATCTGTACTGACATAGTGCTAGGCGTAGCACTAAAATCTGATACAGATAAATCAATAGGAAGGTTAATAACTACACTTTTAGTGCTCACTCCAGTACCAGAAGCATTTTTTGCAATAGCAGTGATACTGTAAGGGATGCCTTTAGTGGCACCAGTTTTTGTCGCGTCCCAATTCTGTAAACCATTGTGAGGTGGTAATACTAGGAACAATGTATCTCCTATACCTAGTACTACCTTTATATTGGTAGCCAAGTTATAAGTTATACATCTTCCATACACCTTGAAATCGTTTGTTCCAGCTATTTGCACAGCTGAGTCAACTTCAATCCAAGGAGCATTAGGAACATAATTCGTCACACCTGCTTTGATTGTAGAATCTCCACCACCAGGGTTTTGGGCATAATACTGGATAGTGTCTCCAGTGAAATTGAAATTTGGAAAGGTATCTGTGAAGATAGTGTTTCCAGGATTTAATTTCTTGATCATACCTACAGGTAAGAATACTTTACCATCAGATGAATAGTATGCCTGCACTGTAGCAGTGTCTCTACTATTTACATTCACGCTGCATACCATCTTGTTTGTAGTCACCTGTACGGGGGCTAAAACATAATTTACTGCAGGTGCGATAGGAAGTGTCCTGATTTGCGAGGTGAAAACTTTTACATTTCCAAGTGTGTCCTTCCATGTTCTACGGAGGTAGATCATTTTAGGTCCTTGGAACAATGGTCCATAAGCTGAGTCTAAAAAAGATTTAGTCTCAAAGGCACTCAATGTGTCGTACCTCATCGATACGGGTACATTGAAGGTAGTGTCGAAAGCCACGAGGCGAACCCCGTAAACCTTCAAGCTTCCAGCAGTAGCTTTTTCGGCGATTTTATAACCGTCGATTTTAGCAGTTGCTGTTAATGTGTCTGTTTGTCCATCAACCCTATTGAAGGGGAGAACTGCGAATAAAATCGCGATGATAGCCAATTGGGCTATGTTTTTCAATGTGCGCATGTTTATTTGTTTTAATTGTTTCTTGCTAGTATTATAGCAAATTATAGTGTATTTGTCAAGGTAAGGTATTGACAAAACCGTTCAGATATGATACACTACCCATATGAAAAATTTATACAAAATTTTAGTCGTTTCAGCTTTAGTTTTCAGCTTATTTTCCGTAAAGGTATCTTTTGCAGCTGAACCTACAGTTATGACAGATCCAGCCTCAAATATCACTACTAGTAGTGCTACTTTGTCTGCATTTTACAATGCAAATGGCGAGACTATCACAGGAGCGATGTTTAAATACGGTACTGATCCATTGATGAGTCAGACTGCATATGTATCTACTCCTACATCAGCGTCAGGTACTATATCTACTACTATCTCTGGTCTATTGCCGAATACTACTTATTATTTTAAGACTGTTCTAGTTTCTACTTATGGTATGACTCAAGGGTATTCTGCACCATTTACTACACTAGCCCCTGTATCAGTAAAGACATGTAGTGTTGACTCATTTAATGCCAATTCTACTTCTGTAAATTCAGGAGCAACTGTAGTCCTATCTTGGAATACTACAAATTGTAACAATGTGACTATTACTCCAAATGGCGTGAGTTCAATATTGGCATCTGGCTCTACTAGTGTGACTGTAAATAGTACTACTACATATACGATCACTGCATACGGTACTACAAACAATGATACAAAGACAGTGACTGTGACAGTAACTACACCGACACCAACTTCTTGTGTGATTAATTCATTTACTGCTAGTCCTTCAAATATTGATTTCTCTTACAATTATTCTACTCCTGTGACTTTGTCTTGGAGTACAAGTAACTGTTCATATGTAAATCTAGGTCAAGCTGGTGGTGGATCATACTCTGCATCTGGATCTACTGTGGTTTACGTAACTGGGGCTACGACTTACACTCTGTATGCCTACGGTACAAATAACAATGACACAGAAACTGTGAGTATAACTTCTAGCGGATCAAATACTGGTGCATGTACTATCACGTCATTCACATCAAATAAAACTTCTGTGTATTCAGGAGATAGAGTTACTCTATACTGGAATACAAGAAATTGTTCATATGTAGGATTTGGTAATGGATACGGATACCAGACTTCTGGATCTGCAAATGTGACAGTAAATACAACTTCACGATTTACTATCTATGCCTACGGGACAAATGGCAATGACACAGATACACTAACTATTCGCGTAGAGAACAATGGTGGATGTGGAGCATACACTTGTGATAATGATGAGCCGGCTTGTACTTCAGATTGTAATAATAATTACCCATGGTACTCACCATGTAACTGGGTAGGATGTGCAGTAACTGCGCAAGTGCAGGCTCCTGCAGTCACAGCTCCTCAAGTAGTTTACTATCAGACACCTACGACAAATCAAGTAGCATCAAATCAAAATAGTAATTCAAATACTTCAACTACACGTAGCACTACAAATACATCAAAGGGTGTATACGATGCAACTGAGAATAGTAAATTGATAACTGGTACACCAGTAGATCAAAATAATTTGAATGGCAATATGCTCAGTGCTAGTGCGGGGGCTAGTGGATGGTCATTCCTACCTAGTACACTGTTAGGATGGTTGTTCTTCATTATATTTATTTTACTCATAGTGTTTATCTCTAGGAAGTACAGCAAGTCATCTGAAAAAGATTCACACGGCCACGGACACTAATAGCTTGACTCTGTATTATCGGAAAATATGATTGACAAAATATCTAGATTTGATATACTATCATTGTGAGTAAAGGGTTCCGATAATTTATATAAAACAAATGACTGACAAAAACCACCGCAAGGTGGTTTTTGTTTTGTCTGTATAGTGTTTTATATCTTTTTGTTATATAATAGTTCTTGTAGCCGTTATGTGTTCTAGTCAGCGGCTGCACTCACATAGTCATTTGTGTTGGAGTCAAGCACCCGCTGGCTTGAGCACAGAAAATAAAATCACTACGATGCAAATCGTAGTGATTTTATTTTTTTAGACCTAGAAAATATTTTTAAAATAGTTATTGAAAAAAGTCTTGCGCAGGAGATTAGAAAATAAATGAGTTTACGAATATTATTTTCCTGATCGCGGGTAATGAAATGAAAACTGCTTTTCATTTCATCCGGTTCGTGAAGCGAAATGGTCGTTGCGTAGCAGACCGTAGGAATAAATTTTCCAAAAGAATTATGTGTGCTTTTTGAGATAAGCTATTTAAAAAATATTTTTTAAATAGAAATATAAAATAAATTTTTTAAAAAAATATTTTTTATTTTTTTAAAATTAAAAAGTTATCCACAGTTTTATTGAAAAAAGTATTGCACATATTTTTTTTATGTAAGATAATGTAGTAGTGAGTGTGATAAATTTTTTTACAAAAGTTTTTTAAAAAAATTTTGTAAGGTCGTGAATCACACATCCTTTAAAAATAATTTTTTTTAAAATATATGGCAGCAAAAAAGAAAGCAGCTAAAAAGACAGTTAAAAAAGCAGTTAAGAAGGCTGTAAAAAAGACTGTTAAGAAAGTTGCAAAGAAAGCAGTTAAAAAAGTAGCAAAGAAGAAGTAATTCTTTCGAGCATAAAAAGCAAACCCTCTCTCTATCAGGGGGTTTTCTTTTTGCGTCTATGTGTATTTACTTGTTTTCTGCACATTTTAAAAAACGTCTTATTGTGTTAAAATGGGTTCCTATGAGTATTATAGAAAGTATATTTGGAACTGAGAGTGATGCTTTTGTCAAAAAGGCCCAAAAGACCGTTGTCCGCATAAATGAACTGGAGGATGGCATAAAGGCCCTGACAGATGAAGAGCTAAAGAATAAAACAACTGAATTTAGGAATAGATTGGAAAAGGGTGAGACTACCGAGGATATCTTGCCAGAGGCTTTTGCTGTGGTTCGTGAGGCATCTATCCGTGCCCGTGATCAGAGGCACTATGATGTGCAGATGATCGGAGGTATAGCTCTGCATTCTAAAAATATCGCCGAGATGAGAACAGGAGAGGGTAAGACACTCGTGGCTACTTGTCCTGCATACCTCAATGCTCTGACTGGGGAGGGTGTGCATGTGATCACAGTGAATGATTATCTTTCTCGCCGTGATGCTGTGTGGATGGGACCAATCTTTGCATTGCTCGGCATGACTGTAGGTATAGTGAATTCACAAAACACTTCATACATATATGATGCATCACATATCGATAAAGTAGAAGATGAAAATTCTGATAACAGTTCTTTTAAGGTAGAGTATGAATACATGCGTCCTTGTTCTAGAAAAGAAGCTTATGGTTGTGATATCACATATGGTACAAACAATGAATTCGGATTTGATTATCTCAGAGACAATCTAGCAAATAGGGTAGACGGCCTAGTTCAGAGGGGGCATCACTATGCTATTGTCGACGAGGTGGACTCTATATTGATAGATGAATCTCGCACTCCTATGATCATATCTTCAGCTACTGCTGACTCAGAGGATCTTTACTATACATTTGCAAATATTTCAAAGCAATTAGCAAAAGAGCAGGACTATACTGTAGATGAAAAATTGAAGGCGATATCTCTGACAGACGAGGGTATAACAAAAGCAGAAAAATTGCTCGGTATTTCAAATATTTATACTGAAAAGGGAATTAAATATGTGCACCACCTAGAGACTGCAGTAAAGGCTCGTGCTATATATGAGAACAATAAAGACTACGTAGTAAAAGACGGGGAAGTCGTCATAGTGGATGCATTTACTGGGCGCCTACAGCCAGGCCGTCGATGGAGCGAGGGACTACATCAGGCTATCGAGGCTAAAGAGGGTGTAAAGATTGAAAAAGAGACTCGCGCAGTCGCATCTATCACATTCCAAAACTATTTCCGTTTTTACAAAAAGCTATCTGGTATGACTGGTACAGCTGAGACTTCAAAAGAAGAATTCAGAAAAGTTTATGGAATAGATGTCATCGTCGTACCTACACACAGAGATATCGCTCGTGTAGATAGACAAGATCTGATCTATCAGACAGAAGAGGGTAAATATAAAGCCATAGTCTCAAAAGTAAAAGAGCTAAATGAGAAAGGTCAGCCTGTTCTAATCGGTACTGTTTCGATAGAGAAGAACGAAGTTCTTTCTGCCTATCTGACTCAGGCCGGAGTAAAGCATACAGTATTGAATGCAAAGAATCATGAACACGAAGGAGAGATCATCGCCAATGCTGGGCGACTAGGTGCAGTGACCGTAGCTACAAACATGGCTGGTCGCGGAGTGGATATCAAGCTAGGAGGTGTACCATTTAGTCAGGAATCTTATGATAAAGTAAAATCTCTTGGTGGATTGTTCGTACTAGGTACCGAGAGACATGAAGCTCGCCGTATCGACAATCAGCTCCGAGGAAGATCTGGCCGTCAGGGTGATCCGGGGGAAACTCAATTCTTTGTATCTCTTGAAGATGATCTAATGCGTATTTTCGGAGGGGACAGGCTAAAGTCTATGATGGGCAAATTGGGAGTAGAAGAAGATCAACCTATCCAAAACAGTATCATCTCTAGGACTCTCGAGAATGCGCAGGCTAAAATAGAAGGTTTCCACTTTGATTCGAGAAAGCATACTCTGGAATACGATGATTTGATGAATCACCAGAGAAATGTAGTCTATGCGAGACGTCGCACTATGCTATCAGGAAAAGAAGAGGAGATAGAAAATTTCCTCAGCACACTATATCCTACATACCCTGATCTAGAGCAAGTTATTGCTCAAAAGCGTAGCGAATTTGGGGATACAGCATTCTTTGAGACTGTCCGACGCATCGCCCTATATACTACAGACAATCTATGGGTAGAACATCTAGAGACTATGGAATACACACGTAGCTCTGTAAATCTCCGTGCATATGGTCAGCGCGATCCACTCATAGAATACAAAAAAGAGGGCTTGCGACTATTCCGGGATATGGAGGTAGTATTCAAAGAGCAGGTATATTCGCTAGTAAAAACTATCCATGTAAATGATGATAATAGGGTAGATGAGATAGAGGAGAACAAGCAAATCATCCTTTCTTCTGAAGAAAATAGTGGCCCTGTACAGGCCTCAGCAGGTGACAAAATCGGCCGTAATGATCCATGCCCATGTGGCTCTGGCAAGAAATACAAGAAGTGTCACGGTGAAGAAAAATAGTCATTTTTGTTGATAAATAACGGTTTTTATAGGACAGAGTGCTAAATCTGTCAAAAAATGGATAAAACCTTTACAAAATAGGCATAATTTGACCATTATAATATATAGATTGTCAAGCTATATTGAACAAAAAACCCTTATTTTATAAGGGTTTTTTGTATTTGACACATACAAAAACAGTGGCATAACTATTGACTTTTCTGGCTGGATATGCTAATATATATCTAGTCCCAAGTATGTTATGTTTAGTTACATTATATACAAGGGTTTTTTGTTTTAAGTTATCACTTAATACAAAAACAATACTGACATACGTTTTGCGGAGCACAACCGCTATATTATGAAAAACAAAAAAATTACACAGTTTCTACAGTCTTTTGTGGCTATACCATTGTTTGCCACAACACTACCATTAGCAGGAGTGACAGCGATCCAAGATCAAACTGTAGCAATTCGTCAAGATATATCACAGATCACAACTTCACTGATAACTCCAGAAGAAGCAAAGATCCGTGAAGAGCGTGCAAAGGCAATCGATGATTTCTTTGAATCAAGAAACGCTCCGCTTGCAGGATATGGACGAAAGTTCGTAGACGAAGCGATTAAAAATGATTTAGACTGGAGACTACTAGCTGCGATTAGTATGCGTGAATCCACTGGTGGAATACAGGCATGTAAGAATCCAAAAGCCCCAAATAATAGCTTCGGATGGTTCTCTTGTAAGAAAGGTTTCCCTTCAGTGGATGCATCTATCGAGCATATATCAAAAACACTAGGTGGAAATAACAAGAACGCTCCTCACTACAAAGAGGATATGAATACAACACAAATTTTAAAGAAATATAACCCCGATTCTATCGTCCCTGGCTACTCAAAGCAGGTTGTCAAAATCATGAAAATGATCGATGACAAGGAGGAAGTAATTTAATTAAAATAGTGTGAAAAAACCCGCGACGGTATCGCGGGTTTTTCGTTGCCTAAAAATTTAGAACCTAGACATTTTTGAATAGTTTTGATACATTTAAAATATATGAACAATAGTGCATTATTTGCAAAGAAAACAAAGAAGCCCCTTTCTGGGGTGTTTTGTCTTTGCAGGTGATGCTATTATTTTTTTCTCTTAAAATTTTAGAATATGCAACAAAACACCCCAACAAGGGTGCTTTTTATTTTTTAACATAAAATTATATGAATATAAACAATGTAGAAGTAGAGGAACTGGTACGGGATTATGGTACACCAATCTTTGTCTATGATGAATCCAGAATCAGAGACAATTTCCTGCGTGTGAAAAATGCATTTTTGTCTAGATATGAAAACTTCAAAATTTATTATGCAATCAAGTGTAACAATAATCCATCTTTAGCAAAAATATTGATCGATGAGGGTGCGGGGATAGATGCATCTAGTGCGAATGAAATAAAATTAGCCAAATACTTGGGGGTTGATGGAAGTGATATTATATTTTCTGGTAATTTTCTATCAGATGAGGACATAAAAGAGGGCCTAAAAGAAAAAACATTATTTAATTTGGACGATGTTTCTTTATTGCCAAGATTGTTGTCGTTTGGAAAACCAGAAATTTTGTCTTTTCGTATTAACCCTGATACAGGTAAGAGCAATGTTGGCTACTTTGATGTTACTGGTGGACCAGAGGCAAAATTTGGATTACATATAAATCAAGCCGTGGAAGCTTATAAATTGGCTCAGAATGCAGGTATCAAGAATTTTGGTATACATATGATGGCTGGTAGCTGTGTGACGGACCCTGAGTATTTTAAAGATATAACAATGAGGTTATTTGATGTTATAGGTAAAATTAAAAAAGAATTGGATATTGAATTTGATTTTGTAGATTTAGGTGGAGGGTTTGGTATCCCATATAAATCAGACGAAAAAGAACTTGATTTAGATCGGGCAGTAGAAGGTATAGTTCAAGCCGTAAGAATCAAATGTGAGGAGTACAATCTGCCTCTTCCAAAGATAGTTGTAGAGCCGGGTAGATACTTTATGGCAGATGCTGGATACCTATTGGGGCGTGTGCTATCAAAAAAGGAATCTTACAAGGAAATTTGGGGTTCTGATATTAGTATGAATATAGTTCCGAGAGTCATACTTTATGAGGCTTTTCATGATGTGGTTGTAGTAAATAAGGAAAATTTAGAAAGATACCCCACATTCCTTTGTGGGCAAATTTGTGAACAAACAGATCTTTGGTGGAAGGGATTGCCATTACCTAAGCTCGATATTGGAGATCTGCTGGTTATGAAAAATGTTGGAGCGTATTGTTTCGGTATGAGCTATGAGTATAATGGTCGTATCTTGCCGGCTGAAATACTGGTTCAGTGTGACAGTACTACAAGAGTAATTCGTGAAGCAGAAAAGTTTGAAGATACATTGCGTGGAACAGAAAAATTCTAAATTCTCTTCATTTTTTCTATGACTAGACTCTTTTCTCCATTTCTCTCACTGACTTTTGCATTGATAGCTATAATGTTGTTCTCGATTAGGATATCTTTTGTGCCTTCAAATAGCTTTGGAAATACTACTGCCTCGATAGTTCCGGTGTAGTCTGATATGGCTATGAATGCCATACGGTCACCCTTTTTGGTATTCACTATTCGGATAGTGTCTATGATGGCTGCTACTACGACAGGCTTTTCCTTTTCTACGCTCGCACGAATTTCAGATATGACAGTACCGAATTTCTCAATCTTTTCTTTGTAGATATCCAGAGGGTGTCCAGAGATATATAATCCTAGCAATTCTTTTTCCCAAGACAATTTTTCTGTCTGAGTAGCCGGAGTCTGGGGTTGTAATTTGAGCTGGGCCTTGATTCCTCCAATAGCGCCAAAGAGTGATTCTTGGGCTCCACTACCTTTGGATTCTTTGTTGAATGCGATGAGTAATTCAAGATTACCAATGATCATATTTCTCTCCTCAAGATCGTCCATTGCTCCTGATTTTGATAGGGCTTCGACGGATTTCTTGTTTAGATTCTTGTGGTTTATTCTTTCAAAGAAATTCTCTAGTGATGTAAATTTACCTCCGCGCTTTCGCTCTTCGATAATAGAATCTGAGATATCTGTACCGAGGTTTTTGATTGTATATAGTCCAAAGCGAATAGTGCGACCTTCTTCTTTGTCGCTACCTACGATCACTGTGAATCCTCCGAAACTGTCGTTTACGTTTGGTGGCAAGACTTTTATTCCCATCTTTTCACATTCATGTACGATGTCTGCGATCTTTTCTACATCTCCGGATTCAGCTGTCAGGATGGCTGTCATATACTCGACAGGGTAGTTCGCCTTCATAAATGCTGTCTGGTAGGCTACGCGCCCATAACTAGCCGCATGGGCCTTGTTGAACCCGTACGCAGCGAATGGCTCGATGAGCTCCCACAATTTCTTTGCTTTTTGGGGTGTGAGTCCATGCTCGATAAAACCTTCATTTAGGTGCTTTTTCTGAGCCTCCATTTCTGCTGGAATCTTCTTACCCATGGCTTTACGGAGCTTGTCTGCCTCAAGCCACGAGTAGCCTGCGAGCTTGATGGCGATCATCATCCCATCGTCCTGATATGTGATAACACCAAAGGATTGGTCGAGGATATCTCGCATTCTTGGATCGAGATATTTGACCTTGGATGGGTCGTGTTTACGCTCGATGTATTCTGGTATCATTTCCATCGGTCCGGGGCGATACAGGGCCACCATGGCATTTATATCGTGGATTGTACTGGCATGTAGCTCCTTTAGATACCTAGTCATACCAGAGCCATTTAATTGGAATAGTCCCATAGTCTCTCCGCGAGCAAGCATAGCAAAAGTCTTCTTGTCTTCTAGGTCTATCTTGTCGATATTTATATCCACATCATGAATCTGCTTTACCAGTCTGACTGCATCGGCGAGGATAGCTAGGTTGCGAATTCCTAGGAAGTCGAATTTTGGAAGTCCTGCATCTTCAATACTGTACATGTCGTACTGAGTGATCATATCGCCACCCTTTGGGTCGTATTGGATTGGAGTGAAATCCCAAAGTGGAGTAGGGGAAATCACGACTCCGGCAGCGTGCACAGAGATATGACGAACACAACCCTCCATTTTCTTGGCGAGATCTATTATCTCTTTTGTCTCTGCTTCATTTTTGTATGCTTCTGCTAGCTCGGGCACTATCTCAATCGCATGGTCGATAGTCATAGCCGTACCTTGTGAACCAAGAGGGATCATACTAGATATACGATCACCGACAGAGTATGGATATCCGAGAGCTCGGGCTACATCACGCACAGAACCCTTTGCCATCATCGTACCAAAAGTACCAATCTGAGCTACTTTGTCTTCGCCATATTTTCTCTTTGCATAAGCGATGATCTCATCACGACGATTATCAGCATAGTCCATATCGATATCAGGTAGGGATGGACGCTCGGGATTGAGGAATCGCTCAAAAGGAAGCTTGTATATTAGGGGGTCCACATTTGTAATTCCGATAAGATAAGTCGTCAGGGATCCGGCGACCGATCCTCTGATATTTGTCAGAATTCCGTTTTCACGAGCGTATTTGAGTAGGTCTCCAACTACGAGGAAATATGCAGGGTAACCCTTTTGTTTGATGATACCCAGCTCGTACTCGAGACGCTTTGTATACTCATCTGTCACAGTGATATCACGAAAAGCAAAACCAGCGTAAGCCAATTCTCGGAGTACTTCGTCCGCTGTCTTGCCATTGTCTATAGGGAAATCAGGGAAGTATGCAGTACCTAGTTCTAGGTCGTAAGCCTCGCACATGTCTGCTACAAATCTTGTATTGTCTACAGATTCTGGACAGTCCTTGAAATATTCTCGTGCAGTTTTTTCATCTATCAATGAAAAGTCGTCTTCAGAGAACTCAAATTTCCCCGCGTCTTTTACATCTGCCCCAGTATTCACCTGCAGTAGTGTATTGTGTGCCTTGTGGTCATCTTTGCATGGGTAGTGCGAGTCCTGAGTGGCTACTATTTTGATATCATGTTTTCTGGCTAGCTCGATTAATTTACCGCGTAGTTCTGCATCACGTTCGATATGAGGGTGATTTTGTATTTCGATAAAATAATTATCTTTACCAAAAATATCTTGGTGTGTTTTTATCAATTCTTCGGCCCTGTCCGTATTGCCAGCTAGTATTGATTTCGATAGCATTCCTCCCATACATCCGGATAACGCTATGATACCCTCACTATGTTCACGGAGTAGGTCCATGTCTACGCGGGGTTTGTAGTAGTAACCTTCGAGGTTTGCCTTGGTCACGATCTTCATCAGATTCTTGTAACCCTTTTTATTTTTTGCGAGGAGTATCAGGTGGTAACGCTTGTTGTCTATGCCTGGTTCTTTGTCGAATCGTGTACGCTCTGCTACATAGACCTCACATCCGATGATTGGCTTGATTCCGGCTTTGTGGCATTCCTTGTATAGCTCTATGGCCCCATACATACTACCGTGGTCAGTAAGAGCTACAGCATTCATCCCTGAATCTTTTGCGATCTTTACCATCGCCTCGATTTTGGTCAAACCATCCAATAGTGAATAGTGGGAATGGGTGTGTAGATGTATGAATTTTGAATCTAACATAGGGGTATTATACCAGAGTTTCAAGGGCTTTAAAAATTAAATATTTGGTATAATGCATGAGTGGAAAATCATTATATTATAGGCATAGATGAGGTAGGGCGTGGCCCTATAGCAGGGCCAGTTGCAGTCTGCGCTTTTATCTTTCTCGTGCCTGATTTTGAAAAAAATATTAAAGAATATAGTGTAGAAAATAAACTTCCTCTACGTGACTCCAAAAAATTAACTCAAAAACAAAAAGAGAAATGGGTAAAATATTTTAAAGAAGAAAAAGAAAAAGGGAATTGCGATTTTGCCGTGTCTTCTGTATCCGCCGGTGATATAGACAAGATCGGAATTGTGCCATCCATACAAAAAGCTTTGAATAATTCTTTATCTAGGATCACTACGCAGGTTATTGAAAAGGCTACGCAAGTTAATAAAAATTTGCCCGCTTTACCCGCAAGCGGGCTCCGACACGGATCAAATTTTCATAAACTTGCTTCGCCACACACATTTCAGATTTATCTTGATGGCGGATTGAAAGCTCCGGTTGAGTATGTGAATCAAGAGACGATAATAAAAGGGGATGAACTCCACCCAGTGATATCTTGTGCATCTATCGTGGCAAAAGTTACACGTGATGCCCTGATGGATAAATATGGTTTAGAATATGTGGGTTATGGTTTCGAGAAGCATGCAGGGTATGGCACGAGTGCGCACTATGCTGCGATTAAAAAGCATGGGCTGACTCCGCTACACAGAAAAACTTTTTTAAAAAATATAAAATAAAATACCTCCGGTAAGGAGGTATTTTATTTATTGAACTACAACTTGGCTTAATTTTGTGCGGGTGGTCCATCCGGCTACTCCGTCTGGTATTAGTCCATTTTTCTTTTGGAATAGTATGAGTGCGTCTGTGGTGGATTTACCCCAGACTCCATCTACTTTTAGGGGTCTGATTAATGTTGAAGCAAGATCCATATTTAAAGCTATCTGCATATTTTTTATCATTTGCTTCGGGCTCCTGTTATTCAATGTGGTTAGAAATGAGAATGTCTTGCCTGTGAGTGTCGGTGCAGTATTTATCAGATTGATACTAGCCGCTATAGGATTGGATATATTATATGAGTCATCTCTGAATTTTGCGTACAAAGTTTTTACGCCATTTGTTTTGTTGGAAAAATTCCAAGTAGTATTGTATACATACGGCCTCCAATATTCATTTTTAAAGTATGGGTCTTCGGATAACATAACCCATGTAGCACCTGTAGCTAGTAGCTCTATGTTCACATTTGGACTATTTGTTATTCCTGCTTTTTTATTAATAAATAAATATGTATTTATTGGTGGGGTTGTGTCATTTGATCCACCTGTGTTTGATTTACCTCCCGTAGATACAGATCCTCCTGTGTATACATCTCCTCCTGTGTATGCTCCACCTCCGGTACTACTACCACCACCCGTCGTACCAGGATTTGTATTCCAAGACCATTTGTATGGAAGACCGTATATCGACTGGTTGTTTGTGGACGTTCCTTTTGATAGCGTCGCGCTCAATTTACTATTCACATCATATGCACTATGTGTCAGTATCAAAGTCTTGTTGCTATTTGCCCAGATTGGACTATGTATGTGATATGGATTGATCGTGTAGCTTATCGTAGAAATTTTTATTTCTTCAGAAAAATTAATCACTATATCTGCGCTTCTGTTTTGATTTGAAGAATTATTTGCAGGGGATACAGATAGTATTATAGGTAGTGCTCCGTCGGAAACTTTTTGATTATAATTTTCTATCATATTACCGCTCTCCATCACTATCTGAGTCTGGCCTTGGTATTTGTAGCTGATGATCGGGTCTATCGGTCCACCTGTAGTACCTGATTTGGCTGTGACTGATATATCTAGTATTGGAGTCTGCTCTTTACAGTAGATACTGTTGATAGATGTTATACCGATACTACCCGCATTATTGATCACCCAGTCTCCACTCTCAAATGGGCAAGACATATAGTATTCGCCCGCTGTCTCTATACGAATAGTATCTACCGTGCCGTCATTGTTTTTGTCTAGGTATGTATACGTATCAGCTGCACCAAAACTCACCAGAGGGAATATAAACACTGCAAGAATAATTATTTTTTTCATATTAATTTACTGCTATAAAGCTGGCAATGATTGCCGCCGTCTCGCCACGGAGCATGAGAGAGCCTAGTGAGGCTGTCTCTATATTATTTTCTTTTGCTTCAAATATTTCTTTTTCTGTGAATCCACCTTCAGGTCCGATAAATAATGCCACAGACCCGAGTCCCAGGCCCGGCCTGGGATTGAAGATTTCTCCTGAGATATCAAATATTATTTGATGGTCTGTGTTTTTGCAATCTATCAGTGCATCTGTGTATTTCATAGTAGGAGCTATCTCTGTGATACTATTGCGTCCGCATAGTTCGGCTGCCTCCTGAGCAATCTTTTCTAGTCTGTCGTATTTCAACCCAGTCTTTATCGTGTGCTCTGTGATGATTGGGACTATTCTATGCACTCCTATCTCTGTGGCTTTTTGAACTACAAGCTCAAAATTCTCTCGCTTTAGTATGGCTAAGTATAGGGTGACTTTTTTCTCGCCCTCTTTTGATACGGTGTTGACCTCTGCTACTGATAAGATAGCTTCAGATTTTGATAGCTCAGTGATACTACAAAGTGCCTCGCCATTTGTAGTATTGGCAAGAGTGAGTATTTCACCAATTTTGAATTTCAAAACATTCTTCCATTGG
>JACCDZ012052818.1_pt1 | contig 16074 bp, 32 predicted proteins | sample 7449551 | NCBI WGS metagenome assembly JACCDZ01 (sample SAMN15323452, study PRJNA562643) | freshwater metagenome | isolation source: river surface water | place: USA:Blue River Watershed | collected 2017-08-18 | reverse complement strand
CAATTCACATCATAAGACACATGCTGCACTAGGTTATTATTCTAGTCCGTTTGACAATGCAACTGTGGTAGTAATTGATGCAATTGGCGAATACGAAACACTGACTATTTGGCAGGCAAAAGGCCTCAAACTTAAAAAGCTATATGATGTAACTTATCCACATAGCATTGGTTTGTTCTATAGTGCTATGACTCAACGGATAGGCCTCAAACCCAACGAAGATGAATACATTACCATGGGCATGAGTGCTTATGGTGATGTTAACAAACTCTATGCAGACATGTACAATGAGTTTGTTCATATACCAACATGGGACATGGGCGGACTGGTCATGTTTAAGAAAAATCTTCACAGAGGATGCTTAGATTGGAGACCCGATCTTACTATTAAGGATAGTTTTGAAATTGCCGCAGCCACTCAGGCAATCTACGAAGATTTATTTTTAAGAACTCTACAGTATGCATATAACCTAAACCCTAGTAACAATCTTGTACTCATGGGTGGATGTGCGCTTAACTGTCTGGCTAACCGTCACACTGGCAAGTTCTTTGAAAATACATGGATATACCCTAACCCAGGTGACGCAGGTAGTGCTATTGGTGCAGTACTGGCACGTAACCCTAGTTGGAGAGAATATACTGACTGGAGCAATCCGTTTTTAGGTTTCGACATGGGTAGTCAAGCCTCTGACCAGGACATTGTTGATTACCTAATTTCAAACAAGATATGCGGGCTTGCAAGAGGTCCTGCTGAGTTTGGGCCGCGAGCATTGGGTAATAGAAGTCTGCTGGCAGATCCTAGAGATCCTGAAATAAAGGATGCAGTCAACAAAATAAAACAACGACAAGAGTTTAGACCTTTCGCTCCTGCAATTTTGGAAGAACAATTACATGGTTACTTTCAAATGCCCGCCGGCTGGGAAAACAGTCGATACATGCAGGTAGTGGCCAAATGTCAACACCCTGATAAGTTCCCAGCTATTGTACATAAAGACGGAACAAGTCGTGTGCAGAGTGTGCCAAACGACGGTAGTCCTTTTAGAAAACTACTGGAGCTATGGTATAAACAAACAGGATGTCCAATGTTACTAAACACTAGCTTGAACATTCGAGGTAAACCAATGGTAAATGACTTTGCCGATGCTCGTAACTTTGAAGCTCAATACGGTGTTAAAGTGTTTACTTAAAGTGTATAATTAAATGATGAAACAGAATACAGATTACGGTTACGAAATACAAAAAGTCTACTTGGAACTGATGCTGGCCGATGCGGCAACATTCAGTCGTTGCCAAGCAATTTTTGACCACAGTTTGTTTGATCGCCGACTACAGACTGCAGCAGAATTTATCAACAACTATGTTAAAGAACACAATGTAGTTCCTACAGAAACTATTGTGAATGCAGCCACAGGCGTTGATTTTAAGGTGCCCAATGAATTGCGAGAAGAACATTTTGATTGGTTGCTCAATGACTTTGAAACATTTACAAGACACAAGGGCCTTGAGAGAGCAATCTTGGAAAGTGCCGACATGCTGGAAAAAGGTGAGTATGGTAGTGTAGAAGAAAAGATTAAGAAAGCTGTGCAAATTGGTCTACAGAAAGACATGGGCACAGATTACTTTCTAGATCCTCGCACTAGACTGATGCGTATCAAAGACAAAAACGGACAGATCAGCACTGGCTGGAAAGCTATCGATGACAAACTGTTTGGCGGTATGAACAGGGGCGAACTGAATATCTTTGCAGGTGGTTCTGGTGCAGGTAAATCCTTGTTCTTGGCAAACCTAGGACTTAACTGGGCACTACAAGGATTGAACGTTGTATATCTAAGTCTAGAACTTAGTGAAGAGTTAGTTAGTATGCGTATGGATGCTATGCTAACAGGCATGCCAACAAAGGATGTGTTTAAAAACATTGACGATGTTGAAATGAAAATTAAGATGATTGGTAAGAAATCAGGACAGTTTCAAGTCAAGTATATGCCGTCTGGGAAGACCGTAAATGACATACGTTCCTACATGAAAGAGTATGAAATCAAGATGGAACGTAAAGTAGATGTACTATTAGTAGACTACTTGGACTTGCTTATGCCCATTGGTAAAAAGATTAGTGCAGAAAACCTGTTTGTCAAAGACAAATATGTTAGTGAAGAACTGCGTAATCTGGCCATGGAGAAACAATGTATCTGTGTTACAGCGGCACAGTTAAACCGAGGCGCTGTTGAAGAAGTAGAATTTGACCACAGTCATATCTCGGGCGGTTTGAGTAAGATCCAGACAGCAGATAACGTGTTTGGTATCTTTACTAGCCGTGCTATGCGTGAACGTGGACGCTATCAACTACAGTTGATGAAAACTCGTAGTAGCAGTGGCGTTGGACAAAAGATTGACCTAGAGTTTAACATTGACAGTCTACGCATTACAGACCTTGCGGACGAAGACAGTTACGGTAATGGTGCTCCTAGCGCAGGTAGCAGTCTGTTGAACCAAATTAAACAACGTCAAACCGTAGTAGACCCTAGTACTGGAGAAGTTGATCCTAACAGTCTATCAGCTGCTCCAAAAGTTAGAGCACAGGTAGAAAGCAGCAAACTTCGCGAACTTTTGAACAACTTGCCTGCCGACGATATAGTGTAATCTGGTTGTAATAAGGTTTTCTTAGTGTTATAATAAATACGCATATAATACCGCCGGAGAACGCCATGCTACACCATATTAAAGACCTAAACGACCCACTAGTCAAAGTCATCAAAGACGATCCAGTACGCCCACACATTCCTCTTGAACAGCGTGTCAATGACCTAGCTGAAATACTGATACTAAAAGCAGGAGAGGAAGTATTGGCGGCTACTTGTATGCAATGGTTAAGAGATGTTCCGGAAAACGAAGAAGATCTAAAGAACCTAGCAGAATCTCACGATGTAGCTGTATTCTATACTATTTGGAGTTATGCTCCAGGTGCTGGCGCACAACTGCTGCAAGAAGCGGCCCAGTGGTTGCGTCAAGAGTATCAGGATATCAAGGCTATTGTAACGCTCAGTCCCCAAACAGAAATGGCACGCCGTTTTCACCTAAAGAACGGTGCTAAGATTCGCAGGGAAAATCCTACTAGCGTTAACTACGAATACTACAGTAAGGACTAAACTAAAACGGGTAAATATACTAGTTAACTAGGAATTTACCATATGTCAGTCCCACGTAGTCTACGATTACAAGCCAGAACACAAGCAAGCCTAGACGCTATCGGCGGCAGTCTAGGTGAAATTTTCTACGACCGTAACAGTGAAACACTGAGAATATTCAACGGCACAGTCAAAGGCGGCTCTACACTGGCCAACCGAGATTGGGTCAATTCCAGACTAGACTGGGCCAATATACAGAACAAGCCCACTATTCCAGTATTCAGTCCTGTGGCTGTTTCAGGCAGTTATTTAGATCTGACCAACAGACCCACTATTTTCAGTGGCAGTTACAATGACCTTACTGACAAACCGCCAGCTATTGGCACAGCCACAACTACTACAGCAGGCGTAGTCAAAGTTGACGGTACAACTATAACTATAATGAATGGTGTTATCAGCACCGTGGGCGGCGGCAATACTATCAATGCAGTCAGCGACATTGGTGACGTGCAGGCCACAGGCGCTAATGCACCCACAAACAATCAAGCATTAGTGTGGAACACCAGCGCCAGCAAATGGCGTCCTACTACAGTAAATGCAGCTTTTGTGGGCTTGGGCAACGTGACCAACGAAAGCAAGGCCACAATGTTTACCAACCCTACATTTACCGGCACGGTAAACTTAGGATCAGGTGCTGTTAACTTACCAGTAGGTTCAACAATTGGTGGTGCAGCTGTGGCCACAACTGGTTTGATTACATTCAGCGGTAGTACTATCAGCACCAGCGTAAGTTCAATTACTATTGCAAAAAGTACAACTGTTCAGGGCAATCTAACAGTAACAGGGGTACTTGGAGCCAGCATCAATGCACTCAGTGACGTGGATACTGCATCATCACCGCCCACTGTAGGACAGGTATTAAAGTGGGACGGTACAGCTTGGAAACCAGCAGCTGACGTGGCCGCAGGTGGAGCTAACGCAGACGCTGATACACTAGACGGCAACGACAGCGTTTACTATCTAGACTATAACAATTTTACCAATACACCAGACTTAACAGTATACGCACCTATAGATACGCCCACATTTACTGGTGTTGAATTTACATTCTTGGGCAAGACAGTCACAGGATTTACTGGTGATGGCGGAGTACTGGCGACCAGCGAAAGCCCAACATTTACTGGCACAGTCAGTGGTATTACCAAGAGCATGGTAGGTTTAAGCAACGTTACTAACGAAAGCAAGAGTACTATGTTTAGTAACCCTACGTTTACTGGCACAGTCTCAGGAGTCACAGCAGCTATGGTGGGCTTGGGTAATGTTACCAATGAAAGCAAAACTACCATGTTTGATAATCCTACTTTCACTGGTACTGTTACTGGTGTAAGTAAAAGTGCCGTGGGCTTGGGCAACGTGGAAAACACAGCCCTAAGCACTTGGGCAGGTTCGACTAACATAACCACTGTAGGAACTTTGACTACACAACTGCGTGTAAATGCCACAGGCGGCATGGGCTATGCCACAGGACAGGGCGGTACAGTAACACAGGGTACCAACAGAACTACAGCAGTTAGCTTGAACAAACTCAGCGGACGTATAACTTTATTCAATACCACAGCAAGTGCTGGTACATTTAGCTTTACAGTTAACAACACACTTGTCGGCGCAGACGATCTAATTGTGGTTAACAAAGTAACTGGAACTGCTCCGGCTAACGTGTACATACCGCAGGTAACACAGGTCACCAACGGCAGTTTCCGTATCAGCGTATATGTGCCCACAGCTATTACAACCAACGATGCACCGCAGATCAGCTTCCTGGTGCTCAAGGGCGTAGTCGCTTAATAGGGCGAAGCCCGCAGCGCAGAAAACCGCACTCGCGAAGCGCCGGCAAATTTACTAGCCGCGAAGCGGTAACGGTCGCGCAAACGTGCGCTCAGTTAGCATTAGTCCATAAATATTGTACTATGCCTCGCAAGTACTATCTACCAGAGTTGCATGACTTTGAATATATAGCAGCAGCACCATGGCCCATGATCACTAACAGCCACCAGCAGTTAGATTGGATAGCGGCTGTTGATGAATTGGAAGCCTGGCTAAATCGTTACTGTGGTAGTCACTATGCAGAATGGGCTTACCACAATGGCACTACTGTTGACTACTGGACTGCCTGCATAGCTTTCAAACGTGAACGCAACCGTACACTATTCTTATTAACATGGACTTAAAGCAGCTACAACCTATAATAGACAATGACTTATACTACTGCCTAGCAGTCACACTACTATTAGTCTTGTCATTTGACTTGGGTTTAGTTATAGGTTGGATTTGGGTCGGCCTGTTGTAACGTCTAATGTGTCATCTACTCTAGGACACACATCCGCAAATCTAAGTAAGAATTCTGTAAGTAGACGTCCTTCTGGCACCCAAAAGCGTGTACGATTCAAGTGTACTTCATAGTCAAAGCCATGGCTTTCTATAAAAGCAAACACTTCTGCTAGTCTAGGATTTAATGTTAGTATGTAGAACTCTTGCACTAAATATTTACATGAAAATATCTGAACTGGAAGAAAACGCGGCCATGGTAGCACAGCTGATGAAAGCATTTGCACAGAACATGGCAAAACGTGCAGGTGGTGCTACAGGTGCAGTGGAAAAGACTGCGGCTACAGCTGCAGCTAAAACAGCTACAGTGGCAGATCAAATAGCACAGCAGGCAGCTGCCAAGGGTGTTCGTCTAGAACCATTAACAGCACAAGTATGGGATAAGAGTACTAACAAGTTTATAGAACGTGCAATACCCATAGTTAATCATGATGGTCGTGCTATGGTAGTGGTAAAAGTTAATGGTGAGCGTGTGCCATTCTATCTAAGCAGTGGTAGTGTGCCTAAAGAAGGTATAATTCCTGGACAATGGTATCCTACGTTTGGCATTGGTCCGGATGGATGGATTAACAAAGCTGCTAATGCAGGCACATACTATGGTAGACCAGCATTAAAGCGAGCTGCTGAACAGTTGGATGCAGCCATAGGCGACATTAGAAGTAAGCTGGGCAATAATGCGGACTTTGGTGTGGGCAAAACGGCTACTGGCAGTATCAATCAAGGACTGGCGCCAGTAACATACGAGCAGGGTTTAAAGGGTGCGTTAAAAGAACCTGCTTATGAACTGTTCAAGCGCATAGGCGCATAATAGACTAGTTTACCCGAGAGGTACCTGCAGGGTAAAAAAATTGGTGCGCGAAAAATTTTAAATAGCTACTAATTCCCTCGAGGGTGGTGATTTTACACCTATATACCCATGAAAATTTAGGCTTGCGCTGTTGCAAAAATGCAACAAAATTTCAAATTATACCCCGACCCCCCGAGCGATTTTTCGAATTATTTTCAACTCCGATGGTCAAAAAAATCCCCAGGACACCGGGAGCGAATCGGATATCCTGGGGCACAACTAAAGACAGTTACCGGGAGCGAATCGGATCACTGTCCTACCTGCTGAGGTCTTAGTGCCTCATACAAGTCACTGCCGCAACAGCTTGCCAGTTCGTAGGCATGCTCTTGCGTAGATCCGCTACCTTGAGCACCATACGCAGGCTCAGCTCACGCATCTTGTTCTTATTTACAGCAATGAACTCTACCACTTCATCCTTTGTGGCATCGTCAAAGCCATAGTCATCCAGCATGCCACAGTCACGTACTACTTGACGGATGCGCAACAGCTTCTCACGAGTAGTGTCAATGGTAAGGTCCAAGTAGTGGCAACGGCTCTCCAAGGCTTCCAAGTGATCACGCAGCTTCTTGCTCTTGACATGATCGAACTTGATGTTACTGATGAAGATTGCACCGCCTTTGAATTCGAAACTATTGGGCACACCTTCTTGACGAAGCAGTCGGCTGTCCGTATTCCAGTGAATGGTACGCTTCTTGCTTGAGTCCAGTGCTGCCTTGAGAATGTTCAAGCTCAAGTCATCAAGCAGAACCGAATCACAGTCATCAAACACTAGGATACACTTACGGTCACTGAACTCATACAGCTTCTTGTACAGGCCAATGGCACTCATTGCGCCCTTGACCACTTCGTACTTTTTCAGCTTACTATCGTTGGCCACATCAGCAAACACATCATGTTTGCCTAGTACTTTCTCCACACCAAAGGATTTACCAACACCTGGAGGGCCAGTGACAATCATTGCACGTACATCGCCCTTCTTGACCGCACGAGTCATGTCTTCAAGGATCTCAAAACGTTGTCCCAAACGCTTCATGATCTCTTCATCAGATTCCGTAAGTACTTTCTCAATGGGCTGCATCTCCAAGCTGGCTGTAGTGCCTTTGGTGCTCTTCTTGTCTGCTTTAGCCATTGCGCTCAGGGTCATTACTCGTGCCATTCAATTCGCTCCTGTGTGTTTAAAACATTAATTATACTGTCTCGGGTTCAGTTTGTCACGTCTTTTGGTACACGCTCCAAACATGCGCTCTGCCACCGTACTGTGCTTCAATCAGTGCCTGGGCCTGTTGTGGATGCAGGCACTGTACTGTCTGTCTAATGTTCTGCAGATCTGTAGTGGTCCTAGAGTGCGCTGCATCTTCATAGACCGTAAAGGTCACTTCCCAAGAGGGGTAGTTCATAGGTAAGTCCTCGCCGCGTACCAAATGGCCAAGCCCAACACAATACCCAGGATGGTAAAAGGGCTGTTCAAGTTCACGGTGTCTCCTTAGTCCAGTCTGCTACCAGCGTAGGCTTCAAAGCCATAACGCTTGAACACCTCAGCAGCTGCTTCTGCACCCGCTTCTAGTGTGTCCACATTCTGCACACCCATACCGCTGGGGTTCCACAGTTGCAGGCCACCGCTATAGCTCTTACGCACATCGTTCTCAATCAGCGCACGGCCAACTTTGGTGCTGCCTTTGACGCCGTAGATGTTGACCCAGGCAAAGCCACAGGCGTACTGATCCCGTCCATTGAGTTTATCGTAGAAGAACTTCATTGCGGCTTCGTAGGCGGCCTGACGAGCTTCTTTAACAATCTCAGCTACCTGCTCTTTAGTGTAGTCTTGCATAGTTTCGCTCCTATTGCGTTGTTGATGTTAGTATTATATGCTCAAACGGTGGCCTTGTCAACCACTCGCAGCATATTGGCTGGCACCCGCCACTGGCCCTGCTGGGTACGAACAGTCACGTACTTTTGGGCAATCTTGACCACCGTGCCCTGGTAGGTCATGCCCGTCTTGTTGCTGGTGAACTCTACCGTGTCGCTGACCGTGATGCTACGCTTGATTTGTTTGGTAAGTTGGGCACGATTCCATTTGATTGCATCAATCATAGAACTGAGCTCAGTGTCAGTCCAAGTGCCAAACATGATTGCTGAGTTGATTTGTTTAACGTCCAAGGTTCGCTCCTTTTGTTTAACTTAGCCTATAGTATACTATCGTAACGCAGGGTTGTCAACCGTTCGATTCTTATAGAACCTAACAAGATCTTCGGCTGCACAGGCCATCGCTAGGATGCCTAGGAACACCCACAGTTCAATGGTCAAGTAAAACGCTTCAATTACTCCCATGATTTCTTGTCTCCAAATTGTTCGTTGTACTGATAGCCTGCAAGGTATGCTTGAACTTCTGCAGGGGTCATTTGATCCTTGCCGATCCTCAGGCCCTTGTAGGTTCCCTCAGGATACCAATGCGGGTCACGTGGGCGATGGTAGTAGCTGTCTGCACTGCCACGGTCAAACGGTGATCCATGGGCAGTATTGTAGTTCTCTCGGGTTTCAATGGTAATAGGCATATTAGGCTCCGTAGTAAATGGCATCTGCTTCTGCGGCTGCTTCTGCATACCCCATAGGGTCTTCATATCGTGCATTGAGTTCGCTGTACTCAATCACAGGCTCTTTGTAGGTAATAGAACCTTCGTACTCCAACTGGCTCTTTTCGAAGTCGCTGAGCCAGTCGTCCGCTTCCACAGTCCAACCTACAATGTACTCTTCTGCGTAGTCCGACTTGTACTCGATGTCGCCACGAACCATGTCGACGACAGCTTCGGCATCTGCACCTTCAGGAACGCCGGTGATCTTGTAGCTAGAACCGCCTTTGAACTTCCAGTACTGAGGGCAAGCACCAACTCCGTCCCAATCGTGGGCACCGTAGTTTTCGCAATACTGAGTTTGGATCACTAGCATCATACAGTTCGCTCCTGTTTGTTTAACTTAGCCTATAGTATAGCAAATTGGCTAGGAGTTGTCAACCAAATTTTGGAATGGCCTTATGATCAAAAGGGCCTTTGTACTCTGCGTCAACTCCGCGAGCACGGCACTGTTCGACATATTGCAGAGCACAAAACTCCCCGTCAAACTCCAGGACGCCGTCGGGCACCAGGTTGCTGATTACAGGAATTTTGTTAGGATTGCGAACTAGGACTACATTTACAATCATTTGGCGCTCCTTAACTATGACTCTAGTATAGCACCAAAAAGAAACCCTGTCAACCAAAAGGGTATTGGCCTGCCCGGAGGGACTCGAACCCCCTACCCACAGCTTAGAAGGCTGTTGCTCTATCCAGATGAGCTACGGGCAGAATTGAATGGTGGGCCCAGTTGGGTTCGAACCAACGACCAATGGATTATGAGTCCACTGCTCTAACCAGCTGAGCTATAGGCCCTAATGTTATCTACTTAGCGTTTTGACCTCAAGGTAGTCACCATCACTGGTTTCTTCAAACACCTGCACAAAGTCTATGCCATCGTTGAATGTTCGTTCAGCGATTCTGATAGCGTCTTTGCGACTGTTGGTTGTTTCAATCAGTTCTTGGTGGCCGTCCATCTCGGCCCATACTTCGTATTGAGTCCAGCTCATTTTGGTATTGAATGTTTAAAAGATCGCAGATGTTCTGTGCGATTTGATTTGCTTCGTGCAGATTATCTCTAGCAATGATGCATAGAACGCGGCCTTTAGGAGTGCTCTCGAAGTCACGCACCACCACACGGTTAGGTGTGTAGTCGTCACTTAAAGAGCACCCGTACCGCATTGCTTAGAAAGGAGCGTCTTCGAGGTCTGCGGTAGAAGCTGCCTTGGCCTTAGTTGCCTTTGCCTTGGCAGGAGCCTTAGCAGCGGGGACGGCCTTGGCCTTAGGAGCAGCTTTGGCTTTGGGAGCCTTAGGAGCCTTGTCTTCAAGGTACTCAGCGATTGCAGACTGTGCAGCTGCATCAGCGAACTCAGGCATGCTCTTGATCTGAGTAACAGCCTCATACTTGGAGACCGGAGTATCAAGCTCTGCAAGACGAATGTCTTCGTGACCCGACTTAGCCAGGTTCTTGATTCGCATGATGTCGGTAGCGAATCGAACTTTGTAACCAAGCTCAGGGTGCTTAGAAACGCCGCAAACGGTAAAAAGTTTATCTGTAGCCATGTGTGTATCTCTCTTTCAGTGGTTTAAGTTATATGCCAGTTTCCTTAGCATGTTCGTATTTTAACGCTTTTTTGGTTGCTTGTCAACCGTTTTCTTGCCTTTTTGGTTATCTGAATTGGATTTTGAGCGTTCAAACTCCTTTCGGATGTAGTATTCAATCAATTGGTTGCGGATCATAATGGTTAGGTCCAAGCCCGTATCTTCAGGACAGATGAACCTAACTGGGCAATAGCCCCAGCTCTGGGTCTCTATGAACTGGTAGTACCAGCGGCGATGATCCTTGTTCTTAGGATCAAACGCCACCCAAGGACGGGCAAAGAACTCTAATTTACTCACGATTCCTTGCCCACCCTGCCAGGATAGATTCCAGCAGATCCATTGCTTCTTTACTTGGTACCATATGATTCCAGTCCTTTCTTTTCAACTCCGTCCTCGTACCATACTTGGACATCATCTTTCTCTTCTTCTTCATACTCTGCCATAGACTCGCTGATACCAAACATCTCGTCCAGTTCCTCGCCGATACAGTCTACAACCGTCTTAGAGTTAGTGCCGCCGAAGTCATAGCACTCGTCCACACCATCCTCAAACTTACCCACGAAAGCCATACCAGGCTCATAGTAGTAGGCAGTGACGGAGAAGCCTTGATTAACCAACTCCTCGTAGACTCCCATAGGAGGAGCCCATGCACTATCAAAGCCAAAGGTCACACCCAGGGGATCAAACTCTACCTTGTCGTAGGCATCCACATCCCACTTGGTGCCCCAACGGCTGGTGCAGAAGTCATACCAGTCCTTGGCTCCAAAGTATTTTACATTCAGTTGCATCTTGAACTGGTTCAGTTCTTGAGCATAGTCCTCGCCTAGGTGTCCTGCTACAGTCTCTGTCAGCTCTTTGGGCACAGGAATCACATGGTTACAGAACTTACCTTCGTTGACTGCCGCCACTAGGGCACGAAGTTTCTCAGGGTCTTGGTGTGCAATAGACACCGTGTTGTTGCACCAATTTGGCATAGTTTCGCTCCTATGTTATTTAAGAAAATTCGTAGAACTTAACCGAACCGTCAATGCTCATCAGCTCGCGAGCACAACGGGTCAGGAACTGATGACGAGCACGAACTTGGCTAGCAGGCAGTTCGCCATCGCAGGTGAGGTTCTCAGGGCTAAGGTCAGCGTCAATGCTGTCTGCAATCTTCTGACGATCCTGTGCATTCAGCAGGCTCAGAGGCTTACTGCCAAACAGTTTACCCCAGGAATTCTTCTGCTCTACATACTGCTCAAGATTGGAAATGTTCAAGTGTCGCTCCTTGTTTGTTTAACTTAGCCTATAGTATAGCAAATTGGAGTCAGTCTGTCAACCGGAACTGCTGAATAACCTGACTGGCTTCCTGGGTATCTTCGCACTCGTCCCAGATAGCCCACAGCATCAGTTCTAGCACGGTTTGGGCATCCTGCTGTTGCTGTCCACGCAGGCTGGCAATGAATGCTGTGACCTGATCCTTGCTGTCCATGCCCCACATGATATCTGCTAGGGCTCGCTGGGTCTTGTTCAGTCCTTCAATCTGCATCGCGCTCTCCTTAGTATGTGTATATTATAGCACCAAAGGGTCAGGCTGTCAACCAAAAAAGTGGGGGGCAATGCCCAGGCCCCCCGCTGGGTTGCTAGGAGCGAACTAGCTGTTAACAGTGTTGAACGGGTCGAAGGCAGAGTCTTCGCTTTCGTCCAGGCTGTTGGATTCAATCCATTCCAGCACAATTTCAATAGGACAGTTCAGTGTCCGGGCAATGCCCTTAGGGCCCATGCCATCAATGTACAGTTGCTCAATGTCGTAGGCCAGTTCAGCCATTTTGCTCATCGTATGTTCCTTCGGGTAGAAATTGTTTCAACGCTTCAACATCACAGTAGACCAAGAGTTCCTGGATAGCCGTCAAGTCGCCATCGTTAACGTCCTTGACGATCTGTTCCAGCACCCGATCTACCAACTGAATGTAGTCTTGATCGGGCGCCATGTTATGCTTCCTCTCGCTGTGCTTTGTCGTATTCAAAAGCCTCTGACAGCAGGCCGTCAAAGTCGCCGTAGAACTCAACGTACCAGTTGCCGTCTTTGCGCAGGATGTAGTTGTATTCCTCGCCCTGTGCGTTCTTGCGATAGTCAGCAAAGTCTTTGAAGCGGCGTGCCTTAGTGCCAGTTTCGCCACGATCACGTCCGTAGAACGTGCAGACTTCGCGCTTGTCGTCAGTCCACTTTTGGTACTCAGGAGTACCGTAGGCAAACGGGCAGTCAAACTCGTGTTGGTCGCCGATGTTAGGGCCCAAGCTGGACAAGTCGCCCAAGTCCATCAGACGTTGCACTTTGAACGGGTCCTTGTAGTTGTTGAACAGGATAACGCCGTTGTTATCCAAGTAGCCGTCCCAGTGGCAGTAGACTTGATCCACTGTGCCGTCTGCGTATTCCAGTGCAATAGTTGAACGTGTAGCCATTTTAGTTTCGCTCCTAAGTTGCTGTTGATGTGTGTATTATACAATGGATTGGGTTTGTTGTCAACCAATAAGTACCACGGGCTTGCCGTCGCACTCGTCTGGGTCGTCCTCGTCGAAGTCAATCTCAAGGACTTTGGGCATACGGTGGTACTCGCTGTACTTGACAATGCCCATGTCAACATAGCCTACCTTAGGTGCTACTTGGGTGCGCCAGTGGTCGCCATAGTTGTATTGGAAATGGACTTCCAGGTTAGGGTCCATGTCTTGAAGTGCTTCAATCAGTTCAGTTACTGTCATGGTTCGCTCCTTGCTAGTATGTGTATATTGTAACGCAATTTGGACTAGTTGTCAACCTCTGTAGACTCTAGCTCAATAATGTCATACATTAAATCCTCAATAGCTTCCCCAATGCTGTTGCGGGTAAGCATGCCAGCATCTGTGTCACCCAGCGCCAGCTTAACTAGCCGCTCTGCATCCTCTAGCTTGTCCATTGCCTCACGCAGGATTTTTGCTTTACGCTCATCAGTCATGTTTCGCTCCTTGCTACTTACTATAACTCTATTATAGCAAAACCCAACCAAACTGTCAAGTCAGTAGTCCGCAGTAACCATACCTGTAGCAGGGTTATACTTGACAAACAGTTTAGTGGTGCTGGGTGTGCCAAAGTCATCATAGTCCACTTTGTAGCAGAACTGCCCAGCATTGGTCATGCCCAGGAACTTAGCCTCGTTGACTTTGTCCTGTTTGTACCCGGACTCCTGTACAATGCGAGTCAGAGCACGTGGGCTTAGGGTAATAAGCTCTGTGAGCTTGCTGGCAGTGATCATATGGACTCCTTAAAGTAGATAGCCTTCATAGTGCCCTTAGCCCTGTCCTCCACGTAGGCAATGTTGCCCTCGTACTGTACATTAGGGTCTGCTAGGACTTTCTTAGCAATTATACGCACAGAGCGTTCGCTAACCATGCAAGGGTAGCCAGGCCCGTAATTCTTAGCACCGTCTTCTGTGTAACTGTACTTGCCGCGGCACCCGCACATACAACCTATCTTACCCGAGTAAGTTTTGACAATTTTGTCTACATTAAGCATTGTTCGCTCCTGCTTTGTTAATGTGTGTATTATAGCAAAGGGCTGTCCAAAAGTCAACCCCTTGTTATAATAACCCTCCACCCTGGAGGGTTATTACTTTAGTTTACAGTAAAGCAGCTGTCAAACTGTTTAGTTACAGTATTATAAAACAACGCATAAATGCGCCCTGGTTCCATGCTTAACTTATTGCACATTACATAAAGCATAATAGCAGGTTGCTCTTTGTCAGTGTCCACTAACTTAATAGGACGTTGTGTAAGCACATTAACATAGCCCTTGCTAGGAACATACATGTTAACAGGTACGCTATATTTTTTGTTATTAAAAGTAAATTTAATAGGTGTTTTACGCATAGTTTTCGCTCCTAAGCAGTTGTTTAAGTGTTTGTATTATAGCGCACCCTGCCCAAACTGTCAACCAATTAAGGTGTTGTATTCCTGCAACAGTTCTGCTTCGCTTAGGCTGTAGTAATAGTGTACAGCAGCAGGAATATCACCCATAGGCTCATCAGGGTTTTGTTTGTAAAAATTGTACCAGTACTCTTCCAGGCTTGCAATAATAGCATATCTGTTCAAGTTGCGCTCCTTATTTGCTAGTGTCTGTGTAGTATAGCGCAACTAGTCCAAACTGTCAAGCCCAGGCTTTATATAACCCTGCAAGCCCAATGGCTATTGCTACAAGGTTAACTATTAATTGTGGGCTGTTACGCACTCGCACAGTCCATGCCAAGTAGCAAATGCCTCCAAGTACTCCTGCCAAAATGTTGTAAGGATGTAGGTGCGGGAAGAAAGACATTAGCACGTACATACACAGCAGGCAGACTGTGCCTGCCCACTGTAATACATTGTTAATCAAGCCATAGCCTCCGTCAAGCTGTCCACTCCAAATTTAGCTTCCCAGCTTGCAATAAACTCAGCGCCTATGTCACAGCTAACATAGTTGTCGCCTTGCATGCCTTGCTCGCTGTACATAACGTCAGCGCCTGCAAGCCCTTGCTCATTTAAAAATGTTTGCAGTTCATCCATAAACTGCCCGTCAGTGTAAATCAGCCCGTCCTTCTCGCAGTCCCAGCTGTCGTTAAAATAAACAGCCAGCTCGCCAAACTGTTTCTCATCGTCACAGTAAGTAATACGCATGTCTACAATCTCAACAGCTTTAGCTTTGTTGCTCCAGTAGCCATCACCGCAAGTATTAAAAATAACTTTAGTCATCATTCGCTCCTTCAAAAAACAATTATAGCATTAATCCACGTAGTAGTCAACTTCGTCTGCAAGCCTGTTTAGCGTACTAGCAAGCTCACCAAACACGTTATCTTCCTGCGTTAGCTTTACCCCGTCACAGCTAGCCTGCAGCAGCAGTTGCTCTACTTCTGCAATTTTAGCAAACAGTTGCTCTTTAACAGTCATCCTACGCTCCTAGTTGTTTACTGTATGTGCTTATTATAGCAGGCTTAGCCCAAAATGTCAAGTGCCTCGTTTACAAGTTGCTCTGCCGCTTCTGAGTCTGCTGTAGCAATAGCACTTTTTAATTCACACAGCACCTGTGCAAGTGTACGCATACGCTCCTCCTAACTAAAAACATATTATAGCGCACCCTGCCCAAAATGTCAAGTGTGCGCTATAAAGACCCTTACGCTGTCAGGGTCTCCTGTTTTGCAAAGTAGTTAGCAATAGCAGCGTCAACATACTTTTGTGCAAGTACGCTTTTACCACCAATATGCCAATCAGTAATGTGCTTTTTTGCAAGCCCATTTTTTCCGCAATAGTTTTTGCCGTCTTTATAATTGTAAATTGTACATACTACGCCATTAATTACCAAGTCCCAAGCGCAGTCGCTTTTATAATCATCGTACATACCCTGGGGCTTGCCAAATACTTTTACAAGTGTAGCATAATCAATATTAATATGACCCTGCAAGCAAGTGCCATTAAGTTGACGCCAGTCAGTTAGTTTTTTAATGTTAAGCAACATTGTTTCGCTCCTT
>JACCDZ010737475.1_pt1 | contig 16075 bp, 12 predicted proteins | sample 7449551 | NCBI WGS metagenome assembly JACCDZ01 (sample SAMN15323452, study PRJNA562643) | freshwater metagenome | isolation source: river surface water | place: USA:Blue River Watershed | collected 2017-08-18 | reverse complement strand
GCCTTCCAAAAACTCTTAGTAGGAACTGATGGTTTCTCTACTAAAGACGGGCAAAACACATTAGCATTGGTTGCTGGTGAAATTGGTGTAGTGTCTGCACAAGACAACTTGATCCAAGATTTAACTGTTGCACCTACTTATGCTGCTACACCATTAATTTATCTTGCTCAAGGTAGCTTCCACGCTAATGACAAGATTGGTCCTTTCCACGGTGGATACAAAGAGACTGTAAAGTCTAAAGGTATCAACCCTAAGTACGTTAGTGCATTCTACGTAACTGAACCAGCTAATGCTGTAAACCAAGTTATCACTGTTGGTTGTGCTGCTGCTTGTGAATTCACTTGCAACACTACTTACCGTTTACGTGTTGACGTTAAAGGTTCTCCTGCATTACGTTTCTTGACTCACAATGCTTACAAAACTGTTGATGCTTTCACAGGATGTTGCGCTGGTGATGTTGAAAACACTGCTGTAGATTCAGCTATCGTTTATGAAGCATGGGCTGCTGCAATTGCTGAAGATCCTATTATTGGCAAATTCATTGCTCCGTCTTTATTGTACACTGACAATTCTGGTGCATCTCCTGTAGTTACTACTACAAAGCCTGCTAACTGGGATACTATTGCTCTTGACGAGAAATGGGTACAATTGAAATTGACTGGTGCTTATGTTGACACTAAATTTGGCAACTGTTCATTTGATCCTAAAGATCATTTTGAAATTGAGCCTGTTCAAATTTACGCGTCTGCTGTAGATTCTTTAGGTGATCCTTGTAAAGAAGAGTGTTTCTGTGTTGCAGAAGTAACTGCTGCTTACCAAGGTAAAGGTTTTGGTGAAACTTTAGTTAGAGAGTTGATCTTGGCTAAGAGATACCAACAAGAGCCTTGGACTCAAGATTCTCGTTTGCGTGAAGTATTAGATGACACTACTCTTACTGAGTTAAACCGTGCTTCTAAATACTTTGTATACCACATTCTTCACAGTGTTCCTCGTAAGAGCAACCCTACTGGAATGATGGATGCAGACCAGTACTTGGTGAAAGTTGTAGTTGACTCTCGTGATGCTGCTTTTGAAGCTTACATTGATGCTTTATTGGCAAGCTCTGGAAACCACGTACAACTTCAAGTTCAGTTGTAATAACTGACCTTGCTTTCTATACATTGCAAAGAAGGAGGAGAAGGGGACAACTCTTCCCTCCTTTTTTTGTTTTTGTTAGATAATTTTTGTAAATTCTAATGTAGAGGTAATTGTAATAAAATAATAAAATGGCTATAAAACATATTTTGGCATTAGACATACCAGACACTGCGTGTGATACTATCCTAAAGATTTGGGATAGTTCTGACTATGCAGAAAGTCTGCCTGTTGACTGCCCTAGATTAGACATATTTTTGCCAGGATTTGCTGCTCCGTTGTACATAACAGAACCAGCATTGACTCCAGGTTTTTCATTAAACTTGACGGCAAAAGATTTTAGTTTGCAACATCAGCAAGCTGAAAATTTATTGCCATTACCAGACGGTCTCTACACAATTAAATATAGTGTTTCACCAAATGATAAAGTATTTGTAGAATATTATCATTTGAGAACAACAAGCATTATGAATGCTTATTACAAGGAACTGTGTAAAGTACAATTGGAACCTTGTGAGCCTAGTCCAGAGCAACATCAAAAGTTGCATGACTTGCGTTATATCAAAATGTATTTAGACGCTGCAAAAGCAAAAGCTGAATACTGTCATGCTCCAAAACAAGGGGTTGAAATGTTAGCTTATGCTGACAAACTTCTTAAGAAATATATGTCAGGATGCTGTGTAACATGTGTAACATCAAACACTCATTATGGAAATTGTAGCACATGTAACTAATAACATATCTAAAACCAATAGTAATATGAATTGTCAGAACTGTGGATCAAAACTATCATGTGGTTGTCAAAAAAGAATTTCAACTGATGGTAAAGAAGTGTGTAGCAACTGTGTTACAACTTATGAAAACAATTTAGTGAAAATGAAAAAAGCAACAGAAGAGCAGTTAAAATTTGCTGCTATGAATGCTGCTGTACAAAATAAACAATAACATGCCAACTCCATTAGAAAGAATAAGTGAATTGTTTGCAGACTCTGTTTACATTTCTTACAAGAAACAACGTTACGGTTTGAAAACTTGTAAAGCAAAAGTAGATGCTGAATTTGCTCAAGATCTTAGAGAGCTTTACAAAAGAGCTACTGAGATGAACACTTGTAATCTAACTTTTGGTGGAGGGTGTAGTAAACTGAGTATTGAAGAAAAAATCAAGACATTATAATGAAACCATTAAATAGCAATTTGCACTTGAAACCAGAAGAAGGATGTACTAAAATTTCTTCTTCTTGTGTTGTTTGGCAAGGTCCAGACATTCCTTGCATTGATTTATGCAAAGGTGATACAATTACTGATGTAGTGTACAAACTTGCTATGATGTTATGTGAAATGACAGATGGTGTCATTGACATTAGTACTTTAGATTTTAAATGTCTTGTTGAGGAAGGCATTGCAGAACCAACAACGTTAATTCAAACTCTTCAAGCAATCATAGATAAACAATGTTTCTTTGAAGAAAATTGTTGTTCTGATGGATCTGGTGGAAGTGTTATTAATCCAATCTCCTTGCCTCCATGTTTGTATTATACAGAAGATGGTGACGAGATAACATCATTGATGCCTGCTGCTTACAGTCAATATTTAGCTGAAAAAATTTGTAATATTCTTACAAGTATTACAAGTATTAACTTGTCAATTGCAAGCTTAAATAATAGAGTTACAGTTTTAGAAAATGCTCCAGGTGGTGGAACAGGTGGTGGTAACATATCTGTTGTATCACAATGTGCAAGTAGTTCATCTCCAGGTGTTGTAGTACCAATTGCTCAAGCTTTTTCAGCGTTTGAAGGAAAGTTTTGTCAGCTTACAACCCTTTTAGGAACAAGTGCTGCAATTTCTACAGCAATAGGAACTGAATGTGCAGGATTGGATAGTCAACCTCAGCTTTTAGATCCTGAAGGAATAATGTCAGAAATTCCAGGATGGGTGTCTACACCAACAACATTGTCACAAACAATAGTAAACATGTGGTTGACAATATGTGATATGAGAGCAGCATTACAAGGTGTTCTTAGACCTGGTGAACCATTATGTGTTCCTTTTCCAGTATCAAATATTCAAATTACAAATCTTTCAAGTTCAGGTTCAACAATTACTTGGACAGCTCCTAATGTAGGAACAAATGAAAATCCTATTGAATACAATTTAAAAGTGTATGAATGGAATGGTTCTGCAATTGTTGGATCACCTATCATCAATGTTGTTAAAGCATTCCCATTAACATCACATGTTGTATCTGGATTAGCTGATCCTTCAAAAACTTATCAGATTCAAATTACTGCAGAGTATAGTTGTGAGCCTTCTGTTGTTGCTACAGCTGTTGGTAAACTTGCATTGACAAGTGTATCATATTGTGTGTCTGCCACAGACGTTGCACATGATGAGGTAACTCAAGTGTGCCAAGGTGAAACATATACTGTTAAGAGACGCAAAACAACTCTTACTTTACGTGACATTGCAACAAATAACGTCATTCCTAATGGTTTTGCACCTTTTACAGCACAAATCAATTATGATGTTACAGGAGATTGTTCACTTAACCCAACTGAAACAATTACAAAAACATTTGCAACTGGAGTTTCAACTGTTGAACATATTTATGAAAATGAAAGATACGTTCAATGTGGTGCTGATCCATGTACTGTAAAAGTAAAAATATACAATTGCTTGGGTACAGTTTCTGGCGATAAAGCTGTTGTTTGCACTGGAGAAGAAACGTGTTAATTATAAACAAAAAAAATTATTATAGATATGTATCCAAATCAATATTGCAACCCTTGCAACGAACCAGAACCTTGTATAGAGGTTCCAGCACCACCAGATTGTGTTGGTGAACCTTGTGACGAAATAGTATTAGACACATGTGTTAGATACACTGGTCCTGCAATACCATGTCTTGGTATTTTACCAGGTGCTAATCTTAATCAAGTAATTCAAATAATTGCTGAAAGACTTTGTGATTGTTGCGATGGTACACCTCCTGTAGTAAATTGTGTAGTTTCTGATTGGTCAGAGTGGTCAACTTGTGTAAACGGTGTTCAAACAAGAACAAGAACTGTAACTCAACAACCACAAAATGGCGGTACACCTTGTCCTCCATTAACAGAGACAAGAGAATGTTGCAATCCTGTAAACTGTGTTGTATCAGAATGGGGTCCTTGGACAGATTGCGTAGGTGGTGTTAGAAATAGAGTAAGAACAGTTATTACTCCAGCATCGTGTGGTGGAACACCATGCCCAGTATTAGAAGAAACACAAGAATGTTCTACATGTGCCCCTATTACAAATATATTTGGTAGATCATTAGTATGTGCTTCACTTGAAGTTTCTTTTTCTGATGATGGTAGTGCTACAAGTTTGCTTGCTGAATTAGTTAGTACGTCTAGTCCTACTGTTGTTTTACAATCACAAACATTTACAACAACAGGTATGCCATCTAGCTTTATGCATAATTTTGGTGGCATTGCTCCAGGCACTTACATTGTAAAAGTAACTAAGAATAGTGCAAGTGGTCTTTGTGATGTTGTTACAACATTACCTGTTACAGTTATCGCTTGTCCTACACCTTGTCCTGCTCCAGAATTTAGCATTATTAATGTAGATTGTGACTCATTTGACGCAGATGTAGCTCATATTCCTAGCAATCCTAATGTTACATTAGAATATCAAGTTGCAGGTTCTGCAAACTGGACAGCAGGAGGGATGTTGACAACTACTCTTAATGGTCCAAACACAATTACAGTATCAGGTTTAAATGAGTTAACAAACTATAACGTTAGGATTAAAACTAAGTGTACTGGTGGTGATTCTACATGGGTTACTGCTTCAACTACAACTTTAAAATGTGAATCAGAATGTCCTCCACCTGTAGGTTTAGAATACGAAGAAGTATGTACTAGAACTGAAAATGGAATTACGGCAACTGCTTCAGTTAGTGATCCAACTGCATTGAGTATTGTGTTTACATTAGTGCACGTAACTGGTGGCAATATGGATGTTGATTCGCAAACAATAAGTATACCTGGTGGAGGTTCAGCAAGCGCTGACTTCTTTGGATTAGGTTTGATTGCAGGTGATACATATAAAGTAAAAGCTAAAACTCTTTGTGAAAGCTTTGGTGAATCTACAACTGTTGAAGTATCATTTGTAAAGAATGCATGTAGACCTCCTGAAGACTGTCCAGCACCTACAAACTTGACAGCAGTAATTTTATAACTTAAACAATTAAAATAAAAAATTAAAATAAAATGGCAACAATTAATCTTTCATGGACTCCTGTAAATGACGCAAACAGCAATGGTCAGAAGGTACAAAGAAAATCAGGAACTGGTTCTTTTGCAGATATCAGTTCTGTTTTGTCAGCTTCTACATCTAACTATTCAGATACAACTGCATTAGATAATGTATTATATACTTATCAAATTGTAAACTTATGTGAAGTAGGTGGCCCAACAGATTCAGGAGATGTTCAAGCTGGTAAAGCAGTTTGTCCAACTGTTGGTGAACGTGTAGAAGGTAGAAATGTAACACTTACATTTCCTGATTTAACAGGAGATGCAATGTATTCAGGTGATATTATAGTTGATGGTTTAGATCCTATTAGTATTGCTGAAGGACCTACAGGAACTGTAGTAAATTTTACAGGTAACTATGGTCTTATTTACAACTATAGTTTTACTATTTCTGTTGGTAGTAATGTTGCAAACTGTTCAGGTTCAGTAACAATTAATGACGCACCTGCATGTCCTGCACCAACAAATTTATCAGCAGCAGTAGTTTAAAAATATTATAAAATCATATCAATATGGCACAATTACAAATAAATTTTACACCAGTTTCTGGTATAACAAGTTATGAAATTTGTTATAGACCTGTAGGAGCCACTACCCCCTTCACATGTACAACTAGTTCTTCAGGATCTGTTAGTATAACAGAAGGTATTGAATGTGGTGTGGCATATGATGTGACAGTAAGAACAAACTGTCCTCCAGGTGAATACGCAACAAATCAAAGCATGAGTGTGACAGGAAGAGCAGATGCATTAGAATGTCCTTCATTAAATTGCATATCTTACACAATATCAACTAGCGCTTCTGAACCTCAAACTTCAGCTTATATTGACTGTACTGGTGCAGTACAACAAGTAACTGTTGGTGGAGTTGGTGGATATGATGCTACTACTTTTTGTGCTAGAGAAGGAAGCGTTATTCCAACTGGTTTGTGTGAACTTTCAGAAAATGGACCTTGTGGTGAAGGACCTACAATAACAGTTGAAGGTGTTTTTGGTTATATGGAACCATGTATTGGAGGAACAATAGATGACCACATGGGAGCTGCTGTAAACTTGAGTAATCCTGTATCTGTTGAAACAGTATTTGATGTTACCGTTAGATGGACAAGCAGAGGAGCAGGTTGTAATTCTTATTACGAGCAATCTTTTGGTGTAACAGTACCTGCAGGTGAATCTTTTAGCACATTCAATGCTTGTAGCTATGGAGCTTACATTTCTTCAGGGGCAGACATTTGTGGAGCTATTGTAACAGGTCACAATAACACTGTAGACAACATCGTTTTACCTTAATGTGAAAATAATCTGACTTTAGGTTTGTTGGTTTTCCTACTGTTTTGATGAAGTGCCCCTGGCGAAAGCTGGGGGTATCTTTTTAAAAACCAATAAAAACATAGTAAAATTTTGAAATAATTCATACTTTTGTTAAATTATAACCTTGTAAAACCTTCCTTATGAATATAATTGAAGCAGTTTACCATAGTCTTAAACGTAAAAAATCAGCAGAAGCTGAATCACAAAGACTTGGTATTTCATTGTCATATTACCAAAAAATCAAAGAAGAGGTAATAAAAGTTTTAAATAATGCTGGTACAAAAATTGACGCTGCCATTATAAAAATGGTAGAGTCAAATTTGACATCAAAATCAAAGTCAACATCAAATGAAGAAATCTTATTTGAATTAGAAAAACAACTCGGAATCTCTGAAAAAGATAGATTTCATAATAGAGAAGAAGATTCAAAAAGAATTGAAATTCATGAAGATCTTGAATCTGGAACTAGCAAAATAACAGGTGTATCTTCAACAGAACCTAGAAGTGCAGAAGAAATCATTGAGTTATTAAAAATTGACACAAAAAAATGGAAGCTTTCTCAGTATTGGAACAAAGAGAAAGGTACAAAATGGCTGGTGTCAGCCCTTGTTAGTAGAATAGCTCAAGAAGAAAAAGTACAACATAGTTTTTTAGAGCTTTTAGAAACATACCAAATTCCACAAATTACACCTTTAGACCCTGCAGCTTTCTGGCAGAACACAAGTTCTCAAGAAAAAGTATGCGGGGTTCTTTCATTACAAGACTTGCATTTTGGTAAGGTAGGTAATGAAGACATGGGTGAGATCTTAAATGACTCTGTAAGCTACTTAATTGACAAAGCTAATAGAAACTATGTCATGGAGAAGATAGTCTTTGTAATAGGCCCAGATACACTTAATATGGACACCTTTGGTGGAACTACTACAAAAGGAACTCCTGTTGAAAACTCTGAGATGGCAACAGAAGCGTATGTGAAAGCTTTTGATGCAATTTGCAAATCAATTGGCACAGTTAAACAGTTTTGTGAGACGCTTGAAGTTTTGTTTATTCCAGGCAATCATGATAGACTGAGTTCATTTCATTTACTACACGCTGTTTCTCAAGCCTTTAAAGGATGGGATGACATTGAGTTTAACGTAAACTATGCTGAGAGAAAGGTAGTTACATATGGTAAAAATATGCTTTGTTTTGAACATGGTGATGTAACAGCTAAAAATAATCCTCTTGTGTATGCTGTTGAGTTTCCTAATGAATGGGGAATCTGTAAATACAGAATGCTTTATACAGGTCACTACCATGGCAGAAAGACTACACAGTTTGTAACTGAAAATGAGCAAAATGGATTTGTAACAAGAATTATTCCTGCATTGACCTCATCTGATTACTATCATTATCATAACAAATACGTTGGAAATACGCGTTCTGCCATCCTTCATATTCATGATTCTCAGAAAGGACTTATAAGTGAATTTACATATACAGTCTAATTAATCAAGGAACTTCTTTATAATCTCGCAAAAATTTAGTAAATTCTTATTGTAGGTAACATATGAAAGATGCAAGAAAGCCAAATCTCAATGCTCCTCGTTTTAGACGTACTGCTCAAGGAACTTTAAACTCAGACTTTATTGAGTTACTAAAGGAAAAAGTTCCTTCTGCCAAAGACTTAACTGCTGAACAGGTTAAAGAAATCATTCAGACATTTAATGAAAATCTTTGGATGACAGCTATAGAAAAAAGAGATGGTGTAGAGATACCTGAGCAAATAGGGCATCTGTTCATAGGAACTTGTCCTCCCAAGAGCAAGCCTAATGTAGACTTTAAAAAGAGTGCAGAATATCTCAAAGTCATACAGCACCGCAATTGGGAAAGTGATGAATACCTAGCAAAGATTTTTTTTACAACATACGGTACAAAGTACAGGTTTAAGAATCATGAGCTATGGGGATTTGTTGCAACAAGAGCCTTCAAAAGAATGGTTGGCAAAACATATCCAGTAAAATGGAAACAATATGTTGAAGTTGATCCAAGAATGAAGATATCTAACATATTCAGATCTAAGATGTATGAAATCAATAGAGCTGAGGATGCTGAGAAAAACATAGAATTGTATAACGAATTTGATATATAAAAATGATTACAATAGGTGAAGTATTATCAAGGGTGCGTAACCAAGTGAAGGCAGTTAAGCAGGATGCTTTTCTGACAGATCGTTTTTTGTACTCCTTGGTAAATAAACATGCAAAACTTATGATGCGTAGACAAGACAACTTGAATCGCATTATGAAGTATCACTCTGTATTTCAAACACTTGATTTTGTAGAGTTGATTGAAGTGGACAGAGCACAAGCACAATGTCATGGTATTGAAACTGGTTGTTATTTTAAAAGAACAAAAGACAAACTTCCAAAAATGTATGATGGATATTGGGGACCTTTGATTAGAGCTGTTACATCACTTGATTTATCAGAAGATCTAACAAGTACTTATCCAACTACGTATCAACAAATGGAAAGACAAAGAACATTTAAGTACAATAAGAAAAAGTATTATTGGTATTTAGATGGTTACTTATATTTTCCTAATCTTGAATGGGATGCAATAAGATTAGAAGGAGTTTTTGAGGGAGACATTTCATTGTACAACTGTGATGCTACTGATGATTGTCAGTATGTACAAGACTCAAACTTTAATGTTCCTGAATATTTGTTTCCAGAAATTGAACAGTTTGTAATGAGAGATCTTGGTGTAATGTTGCAAATTCCTCAAGATGCTGCTCAGGATCTAAAACATGTAGTAAGATAATTAATAATTTAAAAGACTATGTTGACAGAAGTACAATATAAAGATTTTGATGAGCTACTTGAGAGTGTCAAGATAGACATGCGTACATACGACTTAGAAAGTTCAATAGATCCTCAGCAGTTAATTAAAGTTGCTATCAAAGTCAATTATGACTTAGGATTAAAAGTAAATCCTTCTCGTTCAAAAGCAATTGAGATTCATAAAGGAAAAGGTAAGTTACCTTTAGATTTTTACGTTTTAAACTTTGCATTAGTTTGTGAAGGGCATAATACTTACCAAATTCAAGAGCGTTCAAAAACTTATACTGAAGGAATGCTTGAAGGTGTATTCTTAGCACAAAAAATGTTTAAGCTTACTGGTGGAAGTAATGTAAGACAGTACAGCATTGTGAGAACAATTTTACCAGGTATAAATGTAATTACGCACAATGTTGGTACAGCAAATGTAATTGTACAGGCATTGGGTATTGATGGAAACCTTTTGAGTTTTGAAATACATCACTTGGATAACAATAGTTTTGAACTTATTTCAGACTCAAGTGAAATTATAACAGAAGTGAGAATAGTTGTGATGGGTGGTAACACTATTGCTACAACTAGTGGCAGCACAAGTGCTGAAATTATCAGTGACTCTCAAGGTAAAAAAGCAGTAGCTTACAACATTAATGGTAGAAGATATGAATACAATCATTTGATTCCATTAAGAATTGAAAAAAGCAAATCTGTCTCAGCTGATTGTTTTAATGTAAACAGTCGTGATCCAAAAGTAGCTTATATTAAGAATGGTTTTTTAGTTACCAATTTTGATGAGGGTGTTGTTTACATTAATTACCAAAGTCTAATGGAAGATGATAAAGGTAATTTGCTTGTAATGGAACACCCTATGGTAAATGAATACTATGAGTATGCGTTAAAACAAAGAATATATGAGAACTTGTATATGAGCGGTGAAAACGTACTTAACTATTTACAACTTGTAGAGCAGAAATTAAGAGCTGCTCGCAACAATGCATTGTCATTTATCAACACACCTGACTTCAGAGAGTTGAAAAAGACTTGGGAATTAAATAGAAAAGCACAATATCACAACTACTATAACATGTTTAAAAGTAGAATATAATACATTGTTGGATTATGTTTAAGAAAAGAATACCTCTTCCAATTTATGAAACTGTGATTAATCTTTTTGTAGTACCAACAATTGATCACATGCAAGCGTATTTAGACAAAAAAGCTAATGCGCTTGTTGATGTTTCTGATAGTTATGGATGCGTTTTTAGTCTAGGAGGTGCAAAAGGTACTGAGTATTATATTGTATATGTAGAGGATAAGATTAGTACAAACTTAATCTCTCATGAGATATATCATTTGGCTACAAACATTTTGACAGACATTAGCATTAAAGATGAAGAGTCAACTGCTTGGTTAGTGGGACATCTAACTGAAAAGATATACAGAATATTGCGTCAGAAAAAATACAACATTAAAGAGTAATGAGCCAAAACTTTACAAATACTAGCACTGCGAAAGTTAACGCTTTCAATAAAGGTATGGTCAAAGACTATACTGATATTTACATTTCTGAAGGATTGTGGACAAATGCTGTCAATGCTATAAACAATGCCCACTACGGAGAGACAGGTTCTATTGGTAATGAACCATCAAATAAATATTGTGCAAATGCTACGTATGACATTATAGGTTTTGCTCACATGGGTGAAACCAGTTGGGTTTTGTTTTCTACTAATGATGTTTCTTCTGAGATAGGTATTTTTGATGAAAAAGATTGCAGTTATGTAAAGACTGTAAACGACCCTTGTTTAGGTTTTAAAAAGACTCATTTGATTTCTGCAATTGTAAAAGGTAATTATGATTGCACAAATTCAGTTTACTTTGCTGACAATCTAAATCCAGACAGAGTATTAAATCTTGATAGAGTACCGTACAAAACTACAGGTAACAATCTTTCACAAGATCCTGATTGCTTTGTTCCTGAATATACAAATCAATTAGACTGTGATGCATTAAGATTGCATCCACTTGTAACACAGCCTTGTGTAACTGTAAGAAAAGCTCAAGGAGCAGGCCAATTAAATAATGGTAGTTACATGGCAGTTGTAGCTTATTCTGAAAATGGAATTAGGCTTACAGATTATTCTATTCCAAGTCAACCACAAGCATTATGGGATCACACAGGAATAGGTGGTTCACTAGACATTACAGTTGAAAATTTAGATCAGGATTTTGAAGAATATGAATTAGTTGTTATTGCTGTTATTAATCAGCAAACAATTGCAAAGAGAATTGGTTTTTATTCAATTCGCCAGAAAAATGTTCATTTAGATATTTACAATCAAAGTTTACCAACAGTAGAACTTGCCGTAATACCTTTAAAATCAGTAGTATACGAAAAGAGTGAAAAAATGCATACTGTTGGTGATTACTTAATCAGAACAGGTGTTACTACACAACCTTATTTTAACTATCAAAAACAAGCAAATGATATTAAGGTTGAATGGGTTGCTGCTGAATATCCTGCTGATTACTACTATGGTGGCGGTAACGTAACAGGATATATGCGAGATGAAGTCTATGCATTCTTTATTAGATGGGTATATAAAACAGGTGCACGATCTGCATCTTTTCACATTCCTGGAAGAGTTGCAAATCCTTCAGATATTTTAGCAGTTAGTGGATCAGATGTTGTATATCCAACAGAAACACAAATATGGCAGGTATACGATACCTCAAGTAAATATTTAGCATCAGGTCTTACAAAAGACGGTGGTGTTATAATTGCTAAGGGAGACATGGCTTATTGGGAGTCTACTGAAAAGTATCCTGATGATAAACCAGATGTATGGGGTCTGCTTTGTGGTAAACAGATTAGACACCATAAAATGCCTTCAAATGAAACAATACATATTCACAATCAAGGTGGTGATCGCATTATAAACTTGGGTGTAGAGTTTTCTAATATTCAGCATCCTGTTGATGATACTCTTACACCTATTGCTGACATTGTTGGCTATGAAATTTTAAGAGGTTCAAGAGAAGGAAATAGAAGTATTGTTGCCAAAGGATTATTCAACAACATGTTTGAGTTTGATATCCAAGGTAACTCAGGTAGAAAAGGATTATTCCAAAACTACCCTTACAATGACATTAGACCTGATAACTTTTTGACAAATGATTTTTCTGTATTAGAAGAAGGTAAAGGAAGTCAGTCAGGCGTTGAATCTGCACCTAAACTGAATACTCACAAAAAAGATTACTTTTCTTTTCATTCTGTTGAAACTAATTTTGTAAAACCTTACTTAGGTTCTAATTATGTTAAAATATACACAGAAGAAAGAGGAACTGTAATTGGCAAGTTTGAATATCCTTATAAGCACCCCAAACATGTTTTAATTACTGATGGTGCTTTTATAGCTGCTGGCGTTATTGGTTTAGGTATTGCTCTTGTTGCTTCTGTTGGTAAAACAACATTAACCTCAGAAATTGCGCCTTGGGCATTGGCATTAGGTACTGGATTTTATTACAGTGGTACTCAAGTACACAAAGAATCAGGACCAGCTTCTATTATTGGAGACTTGACAGCATATACTAGTACATCTGCATTATCAGGAACTGGAATAGGTAATGGTATTGCTGCAGCAGCAGGTATAGCTCTTATGATTGCAAATGGTGCATATTATTGGGGGCAAGGTACTGATCAAGTATTGGATATTTTTAGAAAGATTGGTAAAGAAAGAAGTTACATGTTGCAGTACAATAGTCATGGTTTTTACGACAGTTACTCAAATGTTTCTAATTCTGGAGTTCCATCAGGTTTGCCAAAAACATTTAGAAGAGGTGTTACAAGTACTGGTGCTAAATACATTGGTTCAGGAATACATGATTTTGATGCTACGTACAGGATTAATAACTTAAACAGAAATAAATACGTTGCTGTAAAAGTAAAATCTCCAATACCTAATCCAGCATCAACTGTTGATAATACTAAGCATAGAGTTTTGGATGGTGGTGTAAGTCGTTCAAATCCTGCATCAAATAGTATTAAAACAAATACTGTTGCGTACTACGGAGCTTTAAAAGTTGATTTTCAAAATCAATATGGTCAATTAACATCTATTGTTCAATTGCCAACAGATTCTTGTATTTATTCAACAACACCTCAGCTGGCCATAAAATATAAAACAGACACAACTTTTGGTGGTGATGTTTACATTAACAGGTATACAGAAAAAAACCCATTCATGTTTTTTAATACATGGATGTACGACATGCCTAATGGTACAGACTATGATTATAGAAACTATGTAAATGGTCCTGTACCAAGGTATTGGATTAACTTTGACAAGTTTGATGTTACTGATTTTAATGTTAGTATAAGTTTATCAAGTGGTGTAAGCTTCACAACACCTAGTGATTTTCACAGAATGGATAGAGCTGGTGGAACAGGTACATGGACATTGAGAAATTGTTTTGCTTATTTGTTTCACAATGGTATCAGAGACTTTTTTACAGAGTCTGAACTTAATATGGCATTTAGAGACTATGGTGAAGAAGATTTTCAAAAGTTTTATGACGTGTATGGTAATTCATTTAATGATGAATCAACCATGTTTAGATCAGATTTAATAACCAAACCTATATACAACAAGTATGACTTATCACTTAGCACATCAAAACTATTCAACAACTTTGCAACCTGGGGACAAATACTACCAAGGGACTATGACCCAGCTACATATACCACATGTTTTGAGTACTACCCTGACCGTGCCGTGTACTCTTTACAACAACAGTCAGGTCTTAAACGGGACAACTGGAGAAATTTCTTACCTCTTAACTTTAAAGATCTTGGAAGAGTCAGCACAATAAAATCATTAAATGGTTCAGGTGCTGTAATTCTTTTTGAAAATGATGAGCCTGTACAGTTTGTAGGGGTTGATCAATTACAGACTAAAGGTGGTGTAAAAATTACAATTGGAGATGGAGGATTGTTCCAGCAAAACATGCAGTCTTTAGTAAATGCTGATGACACCATGGAATATGGAGCATGTATTTCTTCAAGATCTGCAGTAAATACACCTTTTGGTCTTTTTTATGCTTCTCAGAAGTCAGGTAAGATCATGCATTACTCTGGAGGACTTAACGAAATCTCTAGAAATGGAATGAAGTTTTGGTTTGCTGAAAATTTACCATCTAAACTTTTAAAAGCATATCCTGATTTTCCATTGTATGATAACCCTGTTGCAGGTATTGGTGTGCAAGCAATTTATGATTCTCAATATGAACTGGTGTATTTTACTAAAAAAGACTATGTGCCATTAAGAGATGACTTGCATTTTGATGATCCATCAGGTGTGCCTTACTACTACTGTGGAACAACTGGCACAGAACCTGTTGAGGAGAAAGAATGTATTCCAACACAAGTCCCTGCCGTTACAACTACAGGACTAAATTCAAATGGAAGTCTTACAATTAACTGGGAACCTCCTGTTTTAAATTCAAACTTAGAAGATCCTCAACAGTATCTTGTTCAATTGTTTTTGGGTAGTTATGATGAAATAGGTGACAGGTATGTTTATTCAACAATTTTAAAGTATGAACTTGTAAACTTCCCTACAACATCATATACTTTTCCATCAGTAATTAACTATACAAGTGGTTCAACACCTTTTACAGAAACTTTAAATCTTAATTCTCATTATAGAATTAATGTTGTTCCTGTTTATTCATGTGGTGAAACTCCTCCTGCCTACTTAGAAGGAACAATTACAGAAATGTCAGCATCATCTTTTTCAGCTTTTTCTGCTATGATGATGACACCATTTGCTGAAGATCCTACAGATTGTAGAGCACCTTTAGATCTTGCGTTTGTGCTAGATATTACAGGTAGTATGGGAAGCACTTTGCAAAACTTAAAAGCAAGTATATCAAGTATTGCTGCAGATGCTGTTGTTAAATCTAACAATAACTACAGATTTTCATTAATTACTGTAAATGAAGCTGGTGGAGGACCTGCACAAAATATAATTAGAGAAAGTTTTGCTCAAAACAATATTACAACATTTCAAGCTGCAATTAATGCTGTTTCGTTAGGAAGTGGTGGTGGAATTCCTGAACCTACTGATTTAGGTATCCAGAGTGTTCTTAATGGTTCTTTAGGAAACTTTAGACCTGATGCCATTAAAATGATCATTATGATCACGGATGCTTTGCCTTCTGGTGGTAATGATCAGTACACAGTTGGTGTTGATGATGTAATGGTTACTAATTTGGCAAACCAGGCAGCATCAATGGGTGTAAGAATATATCCAATTACAACAGGAGCTGGTGTGGGTAATCCTACAATTGCAAGTCTTCACAATGTTTATGCTAGTGTTACAGGTGGTGTTGTAAATACATCAACTACAGGTATTGTTGCAAACATTATTTCTGATGAAATTTTAAATGTACCATGTCCTGTAGGTTGTGATTTTTCAGCAGATGTTACATCAATTGTTCAAGGAGATCCTGT
>JACCDZ011095274.1_pt1 | contig 16087 bp, 17 predicted proteins | sample 7449551 | NCBI WGS metagenome assembly JACCDZ01 (sample SAMN15323452, study PRJNA562643) | freshwater metagenome | isolation source: river surface water | place: USA:Blue River Watershed | collected 2017-08-18 | reverse complement strand
CGCCCCGAATTGTTCTAACGATTTCCTGATAACACTCGCTGATAATAGTGTTCTTTTCCGAGCATTATTCGGATCAGGGATTAATTTCGAGACATCGGTTTCAGTAATTTTAGGTTTAACCATAAAGTTAGTTGTATAGACATTTATAACTATGCTAACCTAAAGGTGTTGTTATTGCGTCATGTTGCGTTATTGCTGGATTTAGAATTGATTTAATTGATAAAGTTATCAAGGAGTTTATCGAAAACCCTTACCTGTCAACTAGAGAGATTGGCAGGCGAGTTGGCGTCCCCGAAAAAACAATTAGATACTGGAAAAAGCAGCCTATCTGGGAGGAACGACGACGAATAATTTTAGAAGAGATGGCGGAAAATATTAGGAGGAGAATGGAACAGAAAGGTGAAGAAGACCAACAGGAACTAGAAGAGCGACGAAAAAAATTAAGAGCTATTGCCAGTGGGTTAGAAGCGATCGCTGCCCACTCAATCAGCACATCAGGAACAGCTTATAAACAAGCCAGTAGAACCGATGATGCGATCAAAGCTTGTTCAAAACTGGCTAAGTCAGGAGTTGATCGAGTGGCTAGAACCGGAATCGAAACGGTAAAGGCACTGATTCAAATTTACGACCAATTAGACCAGACCAAAGTATTAACTGAATACTATCAAAAAATAGAACAACAAAACTCTCAAGACACTCTCGACTCTTAAGCTTATGCCAACCATTAACAGCGTCTTAATTTTCCTTTGCTTTTCCCTTGGTTTACGATGGTTTATTTTTAAGTACAAATTATTCTACTCATTGAGAGAGTACCTCAATGATAAACATCCCTTATTTACTGAATTGTTCGCCTGTCCCTATTGCCAAACCTTTGAGGCTTCTGTCTTGGTTTATCTCCTCTTAGGAATGCCTTTTGACCTGGTAGCAGGGTTTCTGTGTTCCTTGTTTAACGCCTATGTTGCGATCGCGCTTGAAAACACAATAGAAGGTCAAATTGATGAATTAGAGGGGGTGTTTGAGATTACCCTTGATTCAGAATTAGATAAAAATTGATATAATATTAATAGAAACTTTAACTTATTCATTATGGAAAGAGTTGAACTTTGTTCTAATAGATGTTGTCCCACTATTAGCAAGGAAGGTGATAACTGGATTATTACTGATGATTATGATGGGGAAATTCGGTTAACAACTGAAGAATTAGAAAATCTAATTAGGCTTAAAAAGGATTACGAGGCTACCATAGATGACCGATTACCTGTTCAATCCTAAAACGCAACGCTATCACTATAAACAGGGTGCAGGAAAGGGTCAATTTGTCCCGATAACTGCCGTTAAATTTATGATGCAGCGCAACATAGAGGCAACGCAGGCAGATATTAGAACTATAGGTCAGTTATTGGTTGACAAGAAAATATCCCTTTCAACATGGGAAGAAACAACAGCGATCGCTCTTAAAAACCTCCATATTCAATCCTATCTTTTGGGACGGGGAGGAAAGGGAGCGATGGAACAGAGAGACTATGGCTTAATTGGTTATCGTCTCAGGCGGGAATATCAATATTTAAGGAAATTTGCAGAGGAGATTCGGACTAAGGGGATTAGTGAAGCTGAATTTTTCCGCAGACTTGAGATGTATAGCAGTGCCGGATCTGGATTGTTTGAGAAGGCAAAAACTGAAGGACATATCAAGGCGGGTTTTGCTTGGGAAAGGCGGATCAGAACCAAAACAGAATCTTGTCAGCCTTGCATTATTTTTGAGGGGATGGGATGGCAACCTATAGGAACCCTCCCCGCTCCAACAGAACAATGTAATTGTCGCTCAAACTGTGGATGTTTCAAGGAATTTTCAAAAGAAAAACCGCGTGATTTTGTCAAGCGGTTTAACCTTTTAGAGTTTTGGAACGTTGATAATTTTAGACGAAACTATTCTAGGTAAAAGTTAAGGTAGCGGCAGCCGTTGTACCTCCTAGAGTTACCCCCGTTTCAGCCGCAATAGCTAAAGTCGCAACTTCTGCTCCTGCGACAGTTGCATAGGTGACGGAAATTGTTCCAACCTGCTCTAAATCCCCATCAGCATTTCTGGAAGAAATTACAATGTTTTGGGGGTTATTTTTATCGACGTGAACAGCCATATCTAATATAATTAACTCAGTATATTTATTGTATTCTATGTTTACTAATTCTCTAAGTATTCCCCAGACAAAAATCGGTTTTCCTCATCCTACGCCGGAGGAAATGGAGAAAATTAAAAAGTTCTCCAACGCCGAACCCCATCAAGTTGTTGTTATTGAAATTATTGGGGCTGATAATTTAATGAATCGCAGTCGAGGGAAATGGTCTGTTGATTCTTTAAGAAGCTTGGCAATGTTAGCCCCTGGAATTACCCTAACATTAGATCATGACTGGGAGAATATTAATAAAGTTCAGGGGAGAGTATTTGATGCTTACTACGAGGAGGAAGACGAGATCCCTTATGATGAATTGGCAAAAGCCGGAAACTTTGAATTAAACAGATGGATTGTTCAGGAAGAAGGATATAAAAAACTAGAATTAAAGGCTATTATTCCTGTAGACGCACCGATTTTGGAATCTTTATGGTTAGGGACTATTTGCTATGTTTCCCTTGGTAATTTTACAATTGAAGATATTTGGTGCCCTCTGTGTGACTGCTCATTTTATGATGCAAAATGTCCTCATCTCATCCCATCATTAGCAGAGCCAGATACCGACATGACCGCACCTTTTTATATTAGAAAAGGCTCTAGGGATTTAGGAGAGGTCAGCCTAGTGCTAATCCCCAATCTACCCGGAGCCAAGGTGGAGTTACCCGACTGCGATGATTGATTATTGATAGAACCATTCAATCGGGTGGTTAACCGCTTTTGCTATCCTTTCAAGGCGATCACATGACGGTGTAGTGTACCCTTTTTCGTATCGGTGAATGGTGATCCGACCAATATCAGCCCGTCTTCCCAAACTTTCCTGAGAGAGATTAGCCCTATTTCGTGCGATCGCTATCAATTCTCCTAAACTTAATTCGTCAATGTTTTCTGGTAAATCTTGAGGATCTTGGGGTGTGTTTAGCATACCTACCCTTTTTGTAACACTATTGAATAAATTATATCACTCCATCTAAAAGAATCTCTTAAGCTAAGAATAGCATACCTATCCTATTTGATCGGCAAAATGAAGCGTGCTTTGAATATTTTAAAGGACACATTTTCTGATTCTCAGAATGGGATTGAACAAGACGCGATCAAGCGTTTAAATGACGCTAAAAAACAGCGTAACGCAGATCAATCCCCACCCCCTAAAGAAGAAGAAACACAAACACCAATTACAATGGAAAAACCGCCTACGATTCTAGGGAAAGATAACACCCTAGAAGAAAAATCACCTTCTGTTTCCGTTCCTCAACCCAAACCTGAACCCGTTATTGAACCACAAGATAATGGAACCGTAAACCTTGACACAAACACACTGAGAGCGTTAATTGAACAGCAAGTTCGTAAACAAGCTGAACAAGATGCTGCCAAAATTAGTGAAGCGGTAGAGGAAGCAAAATTAGCAAAAGAAGAAGCCGAAAAGCTTAAAGATCAGTTAGCAGAACAGGAAAAACAATGGAAGGATAAAGTCGCTGAAGAACGCCAAAAAACAGTAGACTTTACTCGAATTTTTGCTGACATTGGCTATGATTTAAACGTAGCTGATCAAGCTTTAATTCCGACTTCTGATACTACCCCTCGGAGATCGCCATATCTGCAAATTGAAGGACGCACTCCCGCTATTTCCGGTTTGGATGCTTTCCGAGAAGTTAAACGGATGTTTGAGTCAAAAGCAGACTGTCCTCAATCAACAGCCGTTAACCGCAAGTCTGGGGAGATTGTAGAGTTTAGAGATTACTCTCATTTGGATCGATTTGTTCGTCAACATCGAGATTCAATCATTGAAGGATTGGATCAACAAATGAAGCGAAACGGACTATTACAAGGACGAAATTCTGACAACACCAGTCCAACAACAATCCCCCCAATGTACTTAGAAACCCTAAGCGCATTAACACGGGTTAATCATATCCCCTCGTTTATTTTCTGGCAGTTTGCTAACCGAAACATCAGCTTAGGTTACAACGTAGGCGACACAATTCAGATCCCTCGTGTTCGCTATTCGGCATCAGCAACATCCACTAATTCTTGGAAATTAGATCCCCTTGTAGACGTTTCTTCTAGCAATCAAGCATTAGAAGCGGGTCACGTTAAAGCAATTTTAGAAGAGTATGGTTTAGGTAAGGATGCCACTATGCCGCCCCTAACGGTTGCTGAGTTCTACATGAGAACTTCACTGTTAGATTTAATGCCATTTATTGAGCGTAATTTAGGTTACAACTACAATCAATTTGAAGATTTATTGATTCGGGAACTATGGTCAGGAACAACTCGAATTGTTTATAACGACAATGGCGGTGTAACAACAACTGTCGGCAACGTTGGAACGGGCGATAGTGGGATTCTAACCCTCACATTCTTGACTAATTTATACGCCTATATGTTTGGAACTTTACAGGTTCCACCTCTTGATGATGGGCATTATATTCTAGTAACAAACCCCTTCTCGGCAGCTGGATTGACTAACTCTCTCCAAGAGAATACCCGATATGTCACCAAGACCGGAATGGAGGAGCTAACCTCTCTCCTGAAACAAACCACAATGAATGACCTTGGCAAAACTGATGGTTATTTATACTCTGTGGCTAACTTCCATATATTTGTTACCAACGCATTTGGAACGGGTGCTGCGGGTGCTGAGGGTGTGCAGAACGAAACAACGGGTGCAGGCAGTAGACTAACTCGCTCTTCTTATGCTGCCGGACGTGACACCATCGGGCGCTCAATTGCCATGCCCTTCACTATCAAAAAAGCCAAGGAAGACGGGTTCGGACGGATTAACCGCTTTATCTGGAATTCCTACGAGTGTGCTGCGGCTTTAGATGTTGATCCAGCTTCTAACCCCCCTCTGTCCAACGATCAACAGTTGCGAGTCGTTGAAGTTCGCACCCTAGATGTAGCTCTATAGGAGGAATAATGCCTGAACCAACAGAAACTCCGTCCCCAACTCCATCACCAACACCCAAACATGAATCAAAAACTGAAGTAAAACTGGAGTCAAAAAAACAGGATAAAAAGCCAGAAGTTAAACCTATTTATCCTAAATATCAAGGCTATTCTTGTCCGGTTTGTGGTTCTAAACGAGTTACAGATGACTCAGGAAAATACATCTGTCCTGTCACCCCTAAACCTTCTGATTGCCCGGTGCAATAAAATGCCCTTTACCTTAGAAGAAAAATGGGAAGTCTTACGGATTCTTCAGGTTGACATTTCTGAAGAAACTCCGGTCATGGAACTCTTAGAAAGGCTGGAAACTCGCTCTGAAGCTTGGGTACAGCAAACCCAAAAATTAATTCTCAGAATTAAAGATTTTGAGAATAAAGCAGACGAAGCTGCGACAGGTTTAACAAGAGTTGACGTGATTGAGTGGAAGGAAAATCGTAAATGCGATATTACTCACCACTTAGACAAACTTAGAAGAGAACTAGCCAAAACCATAGGCTATAAACTCCATTCTCAATTCAATCCCTTCTCATTAGGAGAAGAACAAAATGCCAACTGGAAGTTTTACGAACCTTGCTGCCCAAAAGTATCTCGACCATATTTTTGGCGGTAATTCAAAAAGTTCTCACTCTCCCTACTTAGGAGCATTTATCACAACGCCATCGGTCAACGGCCATGGCACTGAACCCACAGGGGGAGGATATAACCGGGTAGCACTTAACGGCACTTATTTTTCAGAATCAACAACCGGAACAGTCGTACAGTTGCTCGATATCACCTTTCCTCGTGCAACCGCAAACTGGGGTCAGATCGTCGGATTTGGGTTGTTTGACTCGTCTGTGGCTGGAAACTGTTTGGTTTTCTGGCACGCGAAAGATGTGGAGATGATTATGGTGCGCGATCGCCTAATCGTTTTAGCGGGCGGCTTGACCCATGCTTTCATCTCAGGCCTGTATAGCAATTATTTAACAAATCTGATCATGAATGATTGCTATAACATCAGCCCTATTCCCATTTTTCCTACCCTCTACGCTGCTTATTACAGTACAACCCCAACTGCAACCGCAGGGGGAACAGAGCCAACCGCAGGGGGATATGTTCGCCAAGCCGTAGCCAACAGTGCGGTTAACTTTGCTCCCTGGTCTGGTGGTTCTAAGTTGCTAAGTAGCGATATTCTGTTTCCCCTTGCCACCGCCGATCAGGGAACAATGACCCACTTCGGATGGCACGACTCAGAGACGGGAGGACAGTTTTTAGCAGGTGGCGCATTGGACGTTGCCAAGGATATTGATCTCAACGATCAATTCAAATTCTTGGCGGGTGAAATTGTCCACACTCTGATTTAGGGGGAATTATGCCTCTTATTCTCGGATCGGCCACAATTCCAGCCGTTACCCAAACTGCCGAGATTGACGCGATCTATACCGAAAGAGAGCGGGGTGCTTTGATTCGGATGGATGCCATCACCCAGACCGCACCCGCTATCACGGGACGCGATCGCTCTCCCCGTGTTGTGACGGCTCGAAACCTCTTATTAACAACAATCAACAAATATGAGCGTCATCGTCACGGCTCCGTTGATATTAATCCCACGGCAGAAACCCCCGTAGTTCCATGGGTGTTTTCTCCCTCCGTTCCTGCTCCTAAAGTTGAATTGTTTGTTGATGATTTAGTTCCGATTGAATCAGCCACAATCAAAAAAGGCAGTAACTTCAATTTGACTTATATCTTGACCGGATATCGGTTAAGTTATCTATTTGCTGAATTTGAAATCTTCACCCTTGGGAATGTTCCAATTATTAGCAAAAAAGTTGAATTGATACCTGGTGGAATCTCCCAAGATGACATCATAACCCTACCTACAGGAGAGGAGCAAATTATCGGAACTGTGTTTATTCTTCCCCATGAAACTCAATCTATTCCAGGGGAAGAATGCAAATATGCTTTCAGAGTTGGCAACAAGTCAACTCGGAAGTATCAGCCAACCTGCGGCTATTTGAGGTTTAGTTGTGATGGCTAAATCATTACTTGATTTAAGTTTCAAATACGAGCGAACAGGTCAAGATGTTAGTGATAACATTAACCCTGAATTCCCTCGGCAGGATACGGTTATTTTGCAGGGAACAATCACCGGAACTGATTTAACAGGTTTAGCTGTTGTTGGTTCTTTAAAGCCTGTTCCTCAAGACGTGATAATTGCATCCAAAACCGTTGCAAACGAGGGAGTTACGATTACAAACGTCAATGATTATGTCAAGAAAGTTACGGTTTTGATTGCGGAACCTTCAGACTCAGAAGGGTTAGAGCCTGGTCAACAATTCGTCTTTGATGTGCAGGCTTCCACAACCGGAACCCCACCAATCATCCGAACGGTAAAAGGTCGCTTCAAAATCTCTGAAGACTATACCTTAACCGTTCCTACTCCTACCCCTTAATCTAAAGGAATTACAATACTATGACAGTCACAAATAAGCCGTTTTACTTAGCAGGAACTCAAGGGGAAGGAACCCGAATCTGGGTCGCTCCTGTTCCTTGTACCTTAATCTATCCCCAAGCCGGAATCTTTACCGTCGCCACTGGAGGAGCAGACGCCGGTGATACCTCAATTCCGATTACCGCAGCATCATTCTTAACCCGATCTGAAGTAACCGAACCCTTCCTTTTATTCAAGGATGCCACCACTGGAGAGGAAACAATGGTAGAAGTTGACGGCCCGATCACTGCGGGTGCTACTTCTATTCCAGTCAAAGCACTTCCTAAACCAATCCTCGCAGCCGCGAAAGCTGAATGGCCAACAAAATTAGGGGGACGTTCAACGGTTAACAATAACTCAGAAGATGACGAAGTTGAATTAGAGAACTTTGATAACGATGGATGGCGCGACTATGCTAAAACCTCACTGGGTCAAACAATCTCCACAACGGGAATGTTTATGAACCTTGATGCAGGTTATATGAACGTCAAAAAAGCTCGTCTTCAATATCAAGTTGGAGCACCGGGTAAAGTGTTCTTAAAAGTCGCTTATCCAACCCCTACCTGCCCGGGTGACACTGCCTATACTTCTGGCTTGGTTTATGAGGGAATTGCTAACATTACCTCTGATCCGATTGAATCATCTTCTAAGGGGATTATCATGGGCAACATTGACTTTAAATATTGTGGAATTGTGACTGTTACATTCAACGGCACTCCCTTGGTTGCTACGGCTCCCTAATTAACCAATTAATACCATTCATCAACTAATATGGCTAATCTTCCTTTCTTTTTACAACCCAAACGGAGCGATAAATGTTATGAAGAAATTCAGGGGGTAAAGTTTTTTGTTCATCAAGGGGAAAAGGGTAAAAATGCCTTACTCGCCAGTGAACAAGCTAAAATTGACGAAGTTTCAGATCGGTTTTCTCCTGGTTTTACCCTCGTTGCTAAATTAGCGCGAACAATTGCAGAAAATGAGAAAATTAAGCTCACCCAAGCTTATGAAGTGATCACTTCCTCCTCTGAAGAAAACAAGGATTCTGGAATTGATTTTCAAGAAATCCGGTTAAAATACGCCTCTGATATTGGGGAAATGTCAGTTCAGCTTGACCGAGAAGCATCTGCTAAAAAAATGGCGGTTTGCACGGTTGCAATCGCTAACCGTTGTTGGCAGTCTCTTAAGGATGAACTCGATAATTTACCTGATGATAGTCCTGATCGTTCCTCTCTGTTGGGTGCAATTCAAGAGATTAAGAAATGGTCTGATTCCGATACTGAGAATCGATTAAGTTGGGGATATATCGAGGATGTTTGGGCATTTATCGAACGACAACGGAACGGAGGAAAAGACCCTGATGATGTTGTTGAGAAACAGGAAATCACCGAGGAAGAGATAAAAAAGGCTTCAGAAGAATTACCCGAACCGACTGGGGAGAAATCTTCTGGAGACTCCAAAAACTCTGGCCGTCAGAAACAAGATTCAAGCCCGAAACCTTTGGTGGGCAGCCAATCTGGTTGATATTAGATGCTTTAGAGAAAGGGGAGAAGTTTGAGCGCGAAAGATTGCATTTTGAAGAGATAGCGATCGCTCAACTTTCTTCCCTCCTCTATCGATTTAATGTCACCAAACCCCCTTATAAAACAACGGAGGATTTTTGCTTCTTCAAGTCTCAGGACAAGAAATTCTCAACCGCTTGCTGCAACACATTCCAATCATTATTAGACTCTCAAAAAATCCCAACCTGGGCTATAGCTGAAATACCAGTGATGGAACTATTAGATGGGGTGACAGATGGCAAGGCAAAACCACCGAGAGCATTCATAGCTGTAGGGATTTTGTTAATCTGTCCTGAGATTATTAACCTAGAATGGGTGCAGTGTGATATTGCGGTTTTTGACACTCACATTAAACCCGGAATTCATGTGGTTTATGATTGCGATACTCGGCAAGCTTTTAGAATTGAAATTCCTGAAGATGCTAAAAATTATGAGATAAATTTTGCTTGTGAACTAATAAAGGAAGGGGCGATTTATGGTTAGACAAAGTTATTTTTTACCCCATCTTGATAAGTATCTTCTGAAGGTAATCCTCTATGTTGAGGTAACTGGAGACACCTTAACGACTGATGCCTTGGGTAATATTGTCCCGTCTACCCGTAAACAACCCTTCCTTTGTTACCTCAAGGAAACGGGGGTTAAGGAGGATTTAAGGCAACAAAGACCGGGAGGGATGGGAATAGCTCAAAGCTACATGAAGGGCTACCTTGTAGAGCCAATGACCTTTCCTCCTGGTGTTGTTTTACCTCGTGAGTTTGATGCAGAATGCAATGGGAAGAAAGGCAAGTTTTCAGCAATGGTACACAATCAACAGCCCTGGGAACGGGAATATACAGGGACGAAAATAGAAGGATGGTGGATTGACAACTAATGATTAAAATCAATCAGTCAGGATTAAATAAAGTATTAAAAGCCGTTGATCATGCCTTTGCGGAAGTCGTGACGGCTTTAGACAATGAATTTCATGCGGTCATTGAAGACCCGAACGAATTTGGAGATTTGGGGTTAGAGAATCAAGATATTGTTGATACAGGACGGTTCAATGATTCCCAGATGTTGAATGTCTCAAAACAAGGCGGGAAAACAGTTGCTAATTATGAATGGAACCCCCACAGTCCCGAAACCGGAGAACCCTACGCAGGGCGGATTTTAACGGGGTTTAGGGCTTATGGTTATGGTCGATGGATACCTGGACGGGACTGGACAGAACGGGCGGTTAAACGGGTTGATCCGGTGATGATGTTTGAGCAGGAATTAAAGTATTTGTTATGAATTTAAAAGCGACGCGGGGGAGTCGAACCCACCTGTCTAGTGGTTATGATGTACAAGATTAATCCTAAGGATGTCAAGGGGGTAAGGGAAATTTTTTTAGGGGTAGCGATCGCTACCCCTAAAACACGCTCTACAACTGCGTTCCACCTCAATAATACATATTCTTAGCACGGGTCATGTCGTCCAAAATCTGCCGACTGTCACCCGTTGGATCGGATGAAACGACGGTCAAATTTTCAATGGATGGAGCGGAGGGTTTAGCAAAGACTCCTGAAATAGCCGTAAAGAGTGCGTCCAACTTCGTGTTTATTTGACTGGTGATGTCAACGACTGGGGTGATAGGGGACAAATCAAACTTGATAGCTTTAGAATCAGCCTTTATCATCGAATCTACATCGATCGCTCCCTGAGATGCCAACTCCCCTCCTCTCAACGCCGTTTCCTGTAACGCCTTCCGGTTGGCTTCTTGTAAACTGAATCGCTCGTTGGCTTGCTCCGCATTAAGAGCTTGCTGATCCAATTTAGAAACCTGATTAGAAGTTGTCAATCGTTCAATAGCATTCTCGACCTGCATTTGGCTTAATTGAGTCCCCTGTTTTGCTAAATCATAAGCAGATTGAGCGTTTTGGATCTCTCTCGGATCACCATTAATTCTCGCTTTCTCCAGTGCGATTTTTGCCTGTAATTCCGCTTGTCTTGCCTTATTTAGAGAAATATTAGCCTCCAGAATAGCGTTTTCAGCCGTAAGGCGGTTCATCCGCTTCTGAAGTTCGGTTTGAGCAAGTTGAATTTTTTGCTGTTGTTCAAGATGTCGGGTTTTCATCTCCAACAACTTCCGCTCTTCTGTTACAGACTGATTGTATTGTTTTGTTCTTAAGTCAACAATGTCAGACTCAGACAGGAATGTACTTCCCGAACTAGCCCGCGCCATTTGTCGGACTAAATCCATTAAATAGCGGGTGCCTTTATACTCTCGAAAATTAATAGAATTATCATTAGCTCTTTTCTGTAAATCCGGGAGTCTCCCTAGCAAATCCTCTGCGTTTCTTGAACGGTCAAGGGCGGCTTGGCGTTGTTGTTCCTCTCCCTTCATGAGAGCTTGTTGGAGACGGAGTTGAGACTCTAGCACCGACTTGGCACGGTCTAAGCTATCAACAATCTGTTTCCGTTTTTCTAACTCATAATTTAACCCCATCTCCTGTTTTTGAAAGATGGTATCAATTTGGGTTAGTTCGTTATCAAGATCTAGGATTTTCAGATCCTTTAATTGTCGAGCTTTTTCAATTTGCTTGTTAATTAAATCAAGTCGGAGTTGTTCGGCTTTAATTGTTAGGTCAGCCGTCCGGTCTTTCGCCTCCCATTCTGTTAAAGCGTTTTTCCTCCTCAGTTCAGCAACTTGCTTAATTTGTTCAAGGGTATCCTTGAGTTGCTTCTTAGTTTGTTCCTCCTGAATTTTAGCTAGGGCGATCGCTGCTTGTTGTTCAGCCTTTTGACTGCCAATTAAATCGATTTGTCCGAGTTGTTTTTGTCTAATAATTTGCTCTTGACGAATAGCACTAAGTTGGAGGGTATTCTCCTGCGCTTTAACCGCCCGTTCAAAATCCTCTACCATCCGTTGATTGAATCGGGTTCTATCCTCTGCAATTTGTTGATTAATCCGTTCAAAATCCTCAACCTGTCTTTGATTTAATCGTTGAGTTTCCTGTAATTCATAATCCTTGATCTGCACATTTCCGGCTGATAAATCCTTTTCAATTTGACGAGAGCGATCTTCGTATTCTCGTTTACCGATTTCTCCCTTCTGGTAATAAGATTTAAGATCAAATAGGCTACGCTGTAATTTAGCTTGATCATTAAGCGTTGTTTGCTTCTGAACAGCTAGAGTTTCATCTTCAGTCTGACGGGATAAATTAAGCTTTATTCTCTCTCTCTGGCGAGTTAATTGTGTTTGAATATCTTCCCCTGCTCGTGTTCTTGGATCGATATCTCTTAGTTGTGATAGGATGGATAATTCTTTTTGAGTCCCTATCTTTTCCCCTTTAATTTGGCTGTCTTTTTGACCGATTTGAGCGATCGCTTCTCTTAATTTTAATAGGTGATCTAGTTTCTGGATCTCACGATCTAAAGAGTCTAAAACCTTCTGTTGAATAGCCTGTCTAAGCTGTAATTCCTGTTCTAAAATCTGTTGATTGCCTTGGGCGACCTGAACCTCTAATTCTCGTCTTCTGTTAGCAAAATCCTCGGCGGTGATTTTACCGTCCTTAAAGTATTTCTTAATTGTTGTTAACTCAATTTCAACTAATTTCTGGTTTCGTCTTGCCAAGCCCAGGGAAACCTCTGACTTTAAAACCTCAGCTTCTTCAGAGTTAATTCGTTTATCAAGTTGTTTTTTCGCTATTCTAGCCAATTCTTGAGCTTCTTGAATTTGTCCTTGACTTTGAGCTCGTGTCTTGAATTGGTCTAATCGACTTAACACCGCTTGAGATCGTTCTTTCTCAAGAGAGACAAGACCCTCGGCTTGTTCGCGCTGCAAGCCGATCAAATTTGATTCCTGCTCTCTCAATAAAATCAAAGCCTCTAATGTCTTGCGTCGTTCAACGTCTTTTTCGTCAACCCCTTCTAAATCGACTCGCAACTGTTCTAAGCTTTTATCGCTGTAAAATTCTGCATATTTACCCATTATTGGATCTTTGAGAAGGGCCTTCAATTCTTTGATTGTATTAGTAGAAATATTGATTTTGTTTCTAACTAATTCAAGGGCATTTTCAGACCGTTTTAAAACCGCATCAGCCGAAGCAAAAATATCAGTTCTTAATCCCTTTAGTTCAATTTCTGCAATTCTTCTTAACCCCTTGTCTGCTACCTCTTGAGTAACCCGGTTGAACATCTCCATCTCTACTCTAATTCCAGCCAAGACTTGCATCAATTCAGATAATGTTGTTTGCGCTCCGGTTTGGCGTTCAATTTCTTGAAGTTTCTTTTTCATTGCCTCAAGTTCAATCAAATCCTTTCTTAATTCTTCTCTTAATTTATCACCATCAGTTTCCTTGATTGCTTTCTGACGATTCTCGATTTGAATATTAACTTCGTTCATTCCATAAACTAAGTCGTTTCCATAGGCATCTCGGAGTTCTCTTAGTTGCTCAATTTGATCTTTAATCTGTCTTTGAGAACCCGGATCTGTGGCTAGATTTGCTTTTTGTCGAAGCTGTTCAATTTGAGCATTATAATCTTTTAAACGCTTAATATTCTCCTGGGTAGAACTTGAATCAATGGTATCTTTCAAGTCTTTAAGCGCACCGGAAACCCTGTCTCGTTGCAGTATTTTTACTTCACGGGAATCCTTGAGGGTTTGTTTTAAAGCTTCAAGTTCTTCAAGCTGATCTTTTTGGAATTCTCCTCCGAACTGATAGAGGAACCGATCAGCCATCCCCATTGATGCCCGCTTTTTATTTAATTCTTTGTAAAATAGACTAGAAGCAGTTTCAGGTTTTTCACCGGGTTTTCTAGGGGTATTAATCCTGTTAGTTTTCTCAATTTCCTTCCATAAATCCTTAACATCCTGCCTGTTCTTTTTCAGGTTTTTAGACAGTGTTTCAGACCAAACTTGGCTCTGAGTTTTGGAAACAAAAGCATCCCAAACGCCTGCTAATACTTTAAATGCCTCAACAGCAAGCCAAACAACCGCCACCGTTGATGCAAATTGAGTAACCGTAGGAACAATCAAGGTCATAATGGCATCTTTCAATCCGTTAACCGCCATTTTTGCTGCAACACTCGCTAGGGGGATTTGCCACAACCCCTTAACAAATGCCCACATTGCAGGGGAGGCATAATACACCGCGACTCCGGCAGCAATTTTAAGGATTGAGACAAAGGTTCCGGCGTGTTCGGAAGCAATTTGCAAAACCCCGCTTAACGCATTCATCCCTAAAACCAACACCCCTTGAAATTCCTTGCCCGCAGCAACTTGGATCTCGGTGATAGCATTATTTAATCGAGTCAACGAAGCCTGAGCCGTATTAGAAGCCCCTGCTACGCCTCCTGCGGTTTCGGCGCTTAATTGAGCAGCAAATTTGGGTAAAAAGTCGGTTGCAGCGAGTTGTCCGGTAGAGATTAGTTTAAATAATTCCTGTTCGGTTAAATCCATTGACCTAGCTGCAATTTGAAAAGCTCCGGGGATTCGTTCAGCTAATTGACCCCGTAATTCTTCCATACTTACAACACCCTTGCCTGCAATCTGAGAAATTGCCAAAATAGATCCTTCTAACTCCTCTCCTGTTAATCCAAAGACTGTTCCTGCCTGCATTAAAGCCGAAGTCAGTTGATTGGTAACTTTTCCTTCCAACGAGGTGTTTCGGGTGCTGGCTGCTAATTTTTTATAGGATTGTAAAGCTGGCTCTATTGCAGAAGAAGTTCGAGCGATTTCACTTCTTAAAAACGCCATCTGTGAAGCACCTGCCTCGGTTCCCCCTGACAGAAAATTAATTGTATTTTCTAATACTTGGAAGCGTTTTGTAACCTCAAAGGTTTGAGAGGCAATATTTTTAAGTTGGCCAGTAAGAAAACTGAAAACCTGGGAGTGCAGAAACGCAGTTTTCAAGTTTCCAAGTTGTTCAAACAAAGGTTTAAGAGGATCTGGGATAGATTCGCCAAGTTCTCTTAAGACTCCACTTAAGGTTGAATATTCTTTTTTAACTACCTTTGTAATTCCCTTTAAATCATCGGGGTCAAATATTTTCTCATCTTCTTCGAGGAATGCTCCAAATGTAGCAGGGAGTTTTCCTTTAAAATCATCGGGGTCAGATATTTTCTCAGCTTCTTCGAGGAATGCTCCAAATGTAGCAGGGGTTTTTCCTTTAAAACTTTCTTTAATTTTGTCACCGAATTTTTTTATCATACTGATAATACCTGATTTAACAGGTTCTTCAATGCCTTTTTTAATAATTTCGTCAGGGATGGATACAGAACTTAATGAAGGAGCTTCTAATTTTAATTCCATCTCTAAGAAATCCCCAAAGTCAGGGTATATCCCTTCTAAATCTTTAGGATCAAAGATAGGTTTATCAAGTTCTGCTAGTTTTTTTCTTCTTTTCTCAGTAGCTTCTTCTAATCTGGCAGTAGCTTCTTTTAATCTGGAAAGCGATAGCTTAGGTCTCCCTATTCCTTCTAAATCTTTAGGATCAAAGATAGGTTTATCAAGTTCTGCTAGTTCTTTTCTTCTTTTCTCAGTAGCTTCTTTTAATCTGGCAGTAGCTTTTTTTAATCTGGAAAGCGATAGCTTAGGTCTTCCTATTTTTAATTCCATCTCTAAGAAATCCCCAAAGTCAGGGGGTATCCCTTCTAAATCTTTAGGATCAAAGATAGATTTATCAAGTTCTGCCTCTAAGAAATCCCCAAAGCTAGGAGGACTAAGTTCTGCTAGTTTTTTTCTTCTTTTCTCAGTAGCTTCTTTTAATCTGGCAGTAACTTCTTTTAATCTGGAAAGCGATGATTTAGGTCTTCCTATTCCTTCTAAATCTTTAGGATCAAAGATAGATTTATCAAGTTCTGCCTCTAAGAAATCCCCAAAGTCAGGGGGTATCCCTTCTAAATCTTTAGGATCAAAGATAGGTTTATTAAGTTCTGCCTCTAAGAAATCCCCAAAGCTAGGAGGATTAAGTTCTGCTAGT
>JACCDZ011940484.1_pt1 | contig 16088 bp, 20 predicted proteins | sample 7449551 | NCBI WGS metagenome assembly JACCDZ01 (sample SAMN15323452, study PRJNA562643) | freshwater metagenome | isolation source: river surface water | place: USA:Blue River Watershed | collected 2017-08-18 | reverse complement strand
CTGGCTGCGCGGTGCCAGCGTCGAGCTGACCAGCGCCGAGTTCGACCTGCTCTGGCTGCTGGCGGCCAACGCCGGGCGCATCCTCTCGCGTGAGGAAATCTTCACCGCCCTGCGCGGCATCGAGTACGACGGCCAGGACCGCTCCATCGACGTGCGCATCTCGCGCATCCGCCCGAAGATCGGTGACGACCCGATGCACCCGCGGCTGATCAAGACGGTACGCAGCAAGGGCTATCTGTTCGTCGCCGAGGCGGCTGCCGAGCTGCAATGAATACCATCTTCCTGCGCATCTACGGCGGCATCATCGCCGCCCTGGTGCTGGTGGCGCTGCTCGGCGTCGGCGCCCTGCAGCTGACCAACGAGGTGCGCAGCGACCAGTACCGTGAGCAGCTGGCGCGCGGCACCTTCCGCCTGATGGCCGACAGCCTGCAGCCGATGGACGACGTCGACCGGCGCCGCGCCCTGGTGACCTGGAGCCGCCTGCTCGGCGTACCCCTGGAGTTGCGCACGCTGGGTTCCGACCCGCTGGATGGGCGCGCGCGCGCGCGCCTGCTAAAGGGCCAGGTGCTGGTGGAGCAGAGCGCGCCGCACGAGGCACGGGTCTACGCGCTGGTCAGTGCCGACGAACAGTTGCTGTTGACCGCCGAGATCGAGCAGATCAGCGAGCAGCTGGCGCGTGCCACCGTCTACCTGCTGATGGACGAGCTGGTGCGCCAGCCCATCGCCGAGCAGCCCAGGCGCCTGGCAGCGCTGAAGGAGGAGAAGGAGTTCGGCTTCGACCTGCGCCTGGTCACGCTGGAGAAGGTCGACCTGGACGAGGACCAGCAGCGCCGGGTGGACGAGGGCGACACGGTGATGGCGCTGGGCAAGGACGGCAATTCGATCCGGGTGATTGCCGGCATGGTCAACACGCCCTGGGTGCTGGAAGTCGGCCCCATCGACCAGATGAATCCCTATCCCACCGAGTTGCTGGTGCTGATCGGCGCGCTGGGCCTGACGCTCACCGGGATGATCCTCTATCTGCTGGTGCGCCGCCTGGAGCGCCGCCTGCAGGGCCTGGAAAACGCCGCCACGCAGCTGGCCAGCGGGCGTTTCGAGGCGCGCGCGCCGACCCAGGGCGCCGACTCGGTGGGGCGCCTGGCCAGCACCTTCAACGCCATGGCCGAGCAGCTGCAGCGCCTGGTCGGCGTGCAGCGCGAGATGGTGCGGGCGGTGTCCCACGAGCTGCGCACCCCGGTGGCGCGGCTGCGCTTCGGCCTGGAGATGATCGCCGACGCCGAGACCGACCAGGCCCGGCGCAAATACCTGGAAGGCATGGATGGCGATATCCAGGACCTCGACAAGCTGGTCGACGAGATGCTGGTCTATGCCCGCCTGGAGCAGGGCTCGCCGGAGCTGAGCTTCCAGCGGGTGGACCTCAGCGCGCTGATCGACCAGGTGATCGGTGAGCTGGCGCCGCTGCGTGCGGCCGTGCGTGTCGAGCGCGGCCCCTGCCAGGATGGGCCGGACGACACGGCGCAGGTGGATGCCGAGCCGCGCTACCTGCATCGCGCCCTGCAGAACCTGGTGAGCAATGCCATGCGCCACGCCGAGTCACGCGTGCGGGTGACCTACCGGATTGATCCGGAGCGCTGCTGGATCGACATCGAGGACGATGGCCCGGGCGTGCCGGAAGAGGCCTGGGAGCGGGTGTTCACGCCGTTCCTGCGCCTGGACGACAGCCGCACGCGGGCCTCCGGCGGTCACGGCCTGGGGCTGTCCATCGTGCGGCGGATCATCTACTGGCACGGCGGGCGTGCCTACGTCGGCCGTGGCACCTACCTCGGCGGCGCGCGTTTCAGCCTGATGTGGCCGCGGCGCCAGGGCGCATAATTTTTTTCGTGCCGGCTGTAATGCGCACGAAACTGCTCCGTCTAGTGTGGCGAAGGTGGCCGATCGGCCCCTCGCACCCTGATCCCTGACGGAGAAATTCCATGAAACAGCGCAATACCATCGCCATCACCCTGGGCGCGGCCCTGCTCGGCTCCACCTTCGTCGCCCAGGCCGGCGGCAACCCGTTCGCCAGCCAGGAGCTCTCCAGCGGCTACAGCCTGGCGGCCCACGAGAAGGGCCATGAAGGCGCCTGCGGCGAGGGCAAGTGTGGCGGCGACATGAAGGCCGAGGAAGGTAAGTGCGGCGGCGACAAGGCAAGCAAGGAAGGCAAATGCGGCGAGGGCAAGTGCGGCGGCGACAAGGCTGCTAAAGAAGGCAGCTGCGGCGAGGAAGCCAAGGCCGGCCACGAAGGCAAGTGTGGCGGCGAGAAGGCCGAGTAAGGGCGGCGGGACATGGCCAACGGCAACTTCGTCAGCGGCGCGGGCCTGGGCCTGCGTCGCGGTCTGCTCGCGGCGCTGCAGGACAGCGCCCCGGGTGCGGTCGACTTTCTTGAGATTGCCCCGGAGAACTGGATCGGCGTTGGCGGGCGTTTCGGCCGCCAGCTGCGCGCGCTGAGCGAGCGCCTGCCGTTCCTCTGCCATGGCCTGTCCCTCAACCTGGGCGGCTACGCGCCGCTGGACCTTGAGCTGCTGCGTGCGATCAAGGTGTTTCTCGACGAGCACGGCATCCTCGGTTACAGCGAGCATCTGTCGGCCTGTGCCGACGATGGCCAGTTGTATGACCTGATGCCGCTGCCCTTCAGCTTCGAGGCGGTGCGCCGGGTGGCCGCGCGCGTCCGCCAGGTCGAAGACCTGCTGGAGCGGCCGCTGATCATCGAGAACGTCTCGGCCTATGCGCGCCTGCCCGGCGAGCTGGACGAGGTGGATTTCGTTCGCGCCGTGCTGGAAGAGGCCGATTGCCAGCTGCTGCTGGACGTCAACAACGTGCAGGTCAATGCCCATAACTTCGGCTTCGATCCGTACGCCTATATCGCGGCGATGCCCAGCGCGCGCATCGCCTACCTGCATGTGGCCGGGCACCTGGACCAGGCCGCCGACCTGAAGATCGACACCCACGGCGCGCCGGTGGACGACCCGGTCTGGGCGTTGCTGGCACACGCCTACGCGGTGCACGGCGTGCGTCCGACCCTGCTGGAGCGCGACTTCAACTTCCCGCCGCTGGCCGAGTTGTATGCCGAGGTAGGGCATATCCGCGTGCTGCAACAGGAGGCCGCGCGATGAGCCAGCACGATCAGGCGGCGTTTGCCGCGCGTATTCGCAATCCGCTGGCCGAACCGCTGTTGCCGGGGGTATCCGGGGAGCGCATGGCGGTGTACGAGGAGCTGTTCTTCAACAACCTCGACGGTTTCATCACCAGCGGCTTTCCAGTGTTCTGCCGGATTCTCGGCGAGCCGCGCCGGCGCCGCCTGGTGCGGGCTTTTCTCCGCGAGCAACGCAGCGCCACGCCCTACTTTCTGCAGATAGGCGAGGCGTTCGTCGACTGGCTGCAAGGCGGTGGCGGCGCGGAGCCGGGCGATCCGCCCTTTGTCGCCGAACTGGCGCATTACGAGCGGGTCGAGCTGGCGCTGGATATCGCCACCGACGCGCTGCCGCTGCAGGGCTGGTCGCCTTTGGCCTGGCCGCTGGTCTATGCCTGGCCGGTACAACGCCTGAGCGCCGATTACCGGCCTACCGAGCCTCCTGCCGAGCCTACCTGCCTGCTGGCCTGGCGTGACCGTGAGGAGCGCGTGCGCTTCCAGCAGCTGTCGCCCTTCGCCTATCACCTGGCCCTGCGCCTGCAGGCCGGACAGCCTCACCTGGAGGCCCAGCTGGATCTGGCCGAGGTCAGTGGGCTGGCGGCCGACAAGCACTACTTTGCCCATGCCCGTGCGCTGCTGGACGACTGGCAGCGCCAGGACATCTGGTTTCCACCTGTTACCTGAAGGGGCAGGGCAGCTCGCCCAGCTCCGGGAGAACATCATGCTGAACCTGCTCAACCGCTTTCAGGATGGCCTGGACGCCACCCGGCGCCTGGACTTTCTCGCGCCGCTGCTGCTGCGCCTGTACCTGGTGCCGATCTTCTGGATGGCCGGCACGCACAAGCTGGCGGACATGGAGTCGACCATCGCCTGGTTCGGCAACCCGGACTGGGGTCTGGGCCTGCCGTTCCCGGCATTGCTGGCCTGGCTGGCGGCGCTCACTGAGGCGGGCGGGGCGGTGCTGCTGCTCCTCGGCCTGGCGGTGCGCTGGATTAGCATCCCGCTGATGGTGACCATGCTGGTGGCGATCTTCGCCGTGCACTGGGAGTTCGGCTGGCAGGCCATCGCCGATCCCTCCGCGCCCTTTGCCAACGAGCGGGTACTGGCGGCGGCGGAGAAGCTGGAGCGTGCCCGCGCCATCCTGCAGGAACACGGCAACTACGCCTGGCTCAGCGCCAGCGGGCGTTTCGTCGTGCTGAACAACGGCATCGAGTTCGCCGTCACCTACCTGCTGATGCTGCTGGCGCTGTTCTTCAGCGGAGCGGGGCGCTGGTTGAGTCTGGATCACTGGCTGGCGAAGGCGTTGCGCCGGCGCTGAACGAGGCCCCAGCCCCGATGGGGCGGGGCTTGCGTGTTTATTTCTAAAGGAACTAAAAAGTTCCTATGTAATTTAACTTTCATATAACTACAACCGAGCTGAAATAACCCCCCGCCAAGATTCCCCCCCAACACGCAGGGCCAAGGCCCAGTGTTTTTCTAAAGACCAATAGGGGAATCCTTCGATGAAGCACTTTGCCGGTTTTGCTGCCAGCGCCCTGGCTCTGGCCATTTCCGCCCAGGCTTTCGCCGGTACCGTCACCACTGACGGCGCCGACATCATGATCAAGACCAAAGGTGGCCTGGAAGTCGGCACCACCGACAAGGCATTCAGCTTCAAGCTGGGCGGCCGTATCCAGGCTGACTACAGCCGCTTCGATGGCTTCTACACCAAGAACGGCAACACCGCCGACGCCGGCTACTTCCGCCGCGCCTTCCTCGAGCTGGGCGGTGTGATGTACACCGACTGGGCCTACCAGGTTAACTACGACTTCTCGCACAACGCCGGTGGCGACAGCCGCAAGGATGATGGCTACTTCGACGAAGCTTCCCTGGCCTACAACGGCTTCGCGCCGGTTTCGATCAAGGTCGGCCGCTTCGACCCGGAATTCGGTCTGGAGAAGGCCACCAGCTCCAAGTGGGTGACTGCCCAGGAGCGTACCGCTGCCTATGACCTGGTCGACTGGGCCAACCTCCACAACGGCGGCATGGGTATCCAGGTGTCCGGCACCGCCGGCAACTCCCTGTACGGTTCCGCCGGCCTGTTCTCCAAGGACGCGACCAACTCCACCGAAGATGGCGACAGCACTTCCCAGTTCAACCTGCGTGGCGTGTTCGCGCCGATGGCCGAGGCTGGCAAGGTCCTGCACTTCGGCCTCAACTATGCCCAGCGCGACCTTTCCGACACCGCGTTCGACGGCCGTATCCGCAGCCGTCTGGGCATGCGCGGCGTGAGCACCGATGGTGGCCAGGACGCCGGCGACAACGGCAACCGCCTGACCCTGGGCGGCGCCGAAGCCACTCCGGCCGGTGCCTATGGCGACGATGCCGCCTGGGGCCTGGAAGCGGCCTGGGCCATGGGCCCGTTCTCCCTGCAGGGTGAGTACGTGTCGCGCAGCATGGAGGCCGACGATGACGGTTACGAGGATATCGATGCCGACGGCTACTACGTACAGGCTGCCTACACCCTGACTGGCGAGCCGCGTGGCTACAAGCTCGGCAAGTTCGATGCGATCAAGCCGGCGAACAAGCAGATCGGTGCCTGGGAGCTGTTCTACCGCTACGACCACCTGAGCGCTGAAGACGACAACGGCAAGTTTGCCAAGATCGATGACATCGAAGGCAAGGTGCACAACGTCGGCCTGAACTGGTACGCCAACGAGGCGATCAAGATCAGCGGCGTTTACGTCAAGTCCTCGGTCGACAACGCCAAGAACGCCAACAACGACGACAGCGGCGACGGCTTCGTGATGCGCGCCCAGTACGTTTTCTAAGTACAAGCAGTTCATCCGCTCCTCTTCCTGGCCCCGCTTCTGCGGGGCTTTTTTATTGGGCGGGGAGCGGCAGGCTTTTATTTGCCTCGGGCAGCCGCCAGACTGACGGCATGTCGCTTCATACCCTGCATCGTCTCGCCGATATCGCCCCCGCCGCCTGGGACGCCCTGCTGCCGGAGGCACAGCCCTTCCTGCGCCACGCCTTTCTGGCGGCGCTGGAGGACAGCGGCAGTGTCGGCGTGCATACCGGCTGGCAGCCTGCACATCGCCTGCTGCGCGACGCGGCGGGCGAGGTGCGCGCAGCACTGCCGGCCTATATAAAGGAGCACTCCTTCGGCGAATACGTGTTCGACATGGGCTGGGCCGAGGCCTGTCAGCGTGCTGGTATCGCCTATTACCCCAAGCTGCTCGGCGCCGTACCTTTCAGCCCGGTCAGCGGGCCGCGCCTGCTGGGCGATCCGCAGCAGGCTGGCGTCTTGCTCGACGAGCTGACGGCAAGCCTGGCCGGCGAGGGGCTCTCCGGTCTGCATGTCAATTTCCTGCGGGCCGAGGACGACGCGCTGTTCCAGACGCGTGACGGCTGGCTGCAGCGCCTGGACTGTCAGTATCACTGGCGCAACCGCGGCTACCGCGACTTCCAGGACTTCCTCGACGCGCTCAACTCGCGCAAGCGCAAGCAGCTGCGCAAGGAGCGTGAGCAGGTAGCGGGGCAGGGCATCGACTTCCGCTGGCAGCTGGGGGCTGAGTTGCGCGAGGCGGACTGGGACTTCGTCTATGCCTGCTACGCCAGTACCTACCATGTGCGCCGTCGCTCGCCCTACCTGACCCGCGCCTTCTTCAGCCTGCTGGCCGAACGCATGCCCGAGGCGATCCGCGTGGTCAGCGCCCTGCAGCACGGCCGCCCGGTGGCCATGGCCTTCAGCCTGGTGGCTGGCGAGCGTTTCTACGGTCGCTACTGGGGCTGCCTGGGCGACTTCGATCGCCTGCATTTCGAGACCTGCTTCTACCAGGGTATCGAGCGCGCCATCGCCGAAGGCCTGCAGTGTTTCGACGCCGGCGCGCAGGGCGAGCACAAGCTGATCCGCGGCTTCGAACCGGTCATCACGCGCTCCTGGCATTACCTGCTGCACCCGGGGCTGCGTGCCGCGGTGGCGAACTTCCTGGCCGAGGAGCGACCGGCGCTGCGGGCCTACGCCGAGCAGGCGCGGGAGTTGCTGCCCTATCGCCAGGCAGGAGCCTGAGATGAAGAAGGCATGGCTGAGTCTGGGCGTGCTGGTACTGAGCCTGCCGCTCGGCGTGTTGCTGACCCTGCTGCTGTTGCCGCTCTGGCGCTGGCTGGAGGACACCGCGGGTATCGAGGCTATCGGCCACTCGGGCCCCGCCGCCTGGTGCTATGGCCCGGCCATCGCCGTATTCGCCGTGCTCGGGCTGGCCCTGGTGTGGCGACCGCGATGACCCGTGCGCTGTTCATCTGCAGTCGCAACCGCCTGCGCAGCCCGACGGCCGAGCAGGTATTCGCCGGCTGGCCCGGCGTGCAGAGCGACTCGGCCGGTCTGGCGGCGGACGCCGAGGTGCCGTTGTCCGCCGAGCAGCTGCACTGGGCCGAGCTGATCTTCGTCATGGAGCGCGTCCACCAGCGCCGCCTGCAGCAGCGTTTCGGCGCGCTGCTCAAGGGCAAGCGGGTGATCTGCCTGGGTATACCCGACGACTACCAGTACATGCAGCCCGAGCTGGTCGAGCTGCTGCAACAGAAAGTGAGCGCTTATCTGCGCTGAACGAGGAGCGAGAATGACGAGGATCGTCTGCGGTCTGTTTGCCCTGCTGGGCTGGCCATGGCCCGCCTTTGCCGAGGATTGCGCCGCGCTGGATGCGCGGGCCAAGGCGGCCAACTGGCACAACCCCTGGATCGGCGAGGTGGCTGGTCAGGACCGCGCACATTTCCACTCGGCGCCCAGCGCGGCGTGCCGCATCCACGGCAAGTTCATCATTCCCGGCGATAGGGTTTCCATTTACAGCGAGTACGACGGCTGGTCGCAGATAATGTACCTGGCCGGTGACGAGGAAGATGCCGGGGTGTGGGTGCGCAGCGAGCGGTTACGGGTCATCTCCCGGCCGGACGAGGGGCCGCGGCTGTGAGTCTGATCCTACGCCCCAGGCCCTGGAAATGGCTGGGCATGCTGCTCGGTTGCTTGGCGTTCTGTGGGGTGGCGGTGCTGATGCTGTGCGATGGGCGGCTGGCCGGCTGGTTCTGCCTGGCGGTATTCGGCCTGGGTAGCCTGATCGCCGCGCTGGCCTTGCTGCCGGGGGCCAACTACCTGCGCCTGGGCGAGGAGGGCTTTACCTTCAGCTCGCTGTTCCGTGCCCATCATGTGCGTTGGGCAGATGTGCAGGGCTTTGCTCAGGTGCAGGTGGCGTCGAACCGCATGGTCGGCTGGCGTTATCGCGAGGGGCGGGAGCCCGAGGGGCGCGGCGTGCGCCTGTCGCTGGCCATCGCCGGTTGCCATGCGGCGCTGCCGGAGAACTACGGACTGGGCGCCGAGGAGCTGGCGCGGCGCCTGGAACTGCTGCGCCTGGCGCACGCCAGCGGCGATATTGCCGGTGCCCTGGAGCTGCTGGCGCAGCCCAGGGCCTGAATGGGCTTAGAGCTTTTTCGCGCTGAGGATCAGCACCGGCTCGACCGGCACGTTCTGGTGCATGCCGCGGTTGCCGGTGCGCACCTTGGCGATGCGGTCGACCACATCCATGCCGCGTACCACCTTGCCGAATACCGCGTAGCCGAAGTCGCGGCCGCCGTGGTTGAGGAAGTCGTTGTCTTTGTGGTTGATGAAGAACTGGCTGGTGGCCGAGTCCACTGCCTGGGTGCGGGCCATGGCGATGGTGCCGCGGTCGTTGCGCAGGCCGTTGTCGGCCTCGTTCTTGATCGGCTTGAAGGTGTCCTTCTGGCCCATGTCGGCATCGAAGCCGCCGCCCTGGACCATGAAGCCCGGGATCACCCGGTGGAACTGGGTGCCGTTGTAGAAGCCGGATTCGACGTAGCCGAGGAAGTTCTGCGTGCTGATCGGCGCTTTCTCGGCGTTCAGCTCGATCTCGATGTCGCCGTAGCTGGTGGTCAGCACCACGTGCGGGTTCTCGGCGGCGAACAGGCTGGTGCTCAGCAGCAGGCCGGCGGAAAGGAGGAGTTGCTTCAGCATGGTTGCGGGTCCTTGTTGTCGTGTTGCGGTTGAGGTTGCTCGACCTGGGCGAGGAAGTCGTCCAGGACAGCGTTGAAACGATCGGGCTGGGCGATTGGGGTGGCGTGGCGCGAACGCTCGATCACCACCAGGCGGGCGTTCGGCAGTTCGGCCACGTAGGCCTGCTTGGCTGCCACCGGGGTGTAGTCGCGGTCGCCGCTGATCACCAGGGTAGGACAGGTGATGGCGGCCAGGCGTTCACGCACCCCCCAGCCGATGATGGCGTCGAGGCTGGCGAGGTAGGCGCGCTTGTCGTTCTGCGGCCAGCGTTGCTCGACCTTGGCGCGCAGCTCGGCCTGCTCCGGCAGGGGGAAGAGCAGGCGGCCCAGGCCCTTGCCGATGGTCTGCAGGCTCAGCAGGCGCGACAGGCTCCAGCGCTTGGCCAGCATCCACCAGTCGGCCGCGCTTTTGGCCTTCACCTCGGGGGCGCTGTTGACGATGCACAGGCTGCGCAGCAGTTCGGGGCGGTCGACGCCCAGCTGGAAGCCGACCATGCCACCCATGGAGATACCGACCAGGTGCACCGGCGGCAGGCCCAGGTGCTCGATCAGCGCCGCCACGTCGGCGGCGAAGGCGGCCATGCTGTAGCGCTCGCGCGGCTTGCCGGAGCGGCCGTGGCCGCGCAGGTCGACGGCTACGACGCGGCGCTGTTGTTGTAGGTGAGGAAGCTGGTATTCCCAGTCCTGAATGCTCGAGCCCAGGCCATGCACCAGCAGCAGGGGTTCGCCCTGGCCGTGGTCCTCGTAGTACAGCTGGCAGCCGGCGTGTTCGAAGTAGGGCATGACGCGGGCCTCAGGCGTTGGGCAGCGGGGCGGCGAAGGGCGCCTCCAGCGGCGCGCCGTCGAAGTTCTTGATCAGGTCGATGAGGATCTGGGTGGCCGGGCCGAGTACCCGGTCTTTGTTGCTGTAGAGGAAGAAGCGCGGCCGGCGGGTGCCGCCCTGTTCCATCGGCAGCGGCTTGAGCAGGCCCTCGGCCAGCTCGCGCACGATCAGGTGGCGCGGCAGCCAGGCGAAGCCCAGGCCGCTGGAGACGAAGGTGCGCGCGGTGGGCAGGCTGCCGACCGTCCAGCGCTGCTCGGCGCCGAGCCAGCCGGCGTCGCGCGGCTGCACCCGGCCGCTGTCGCGGATCACCACCTGCATCTGGCCTTCGAGGTCCTGGAAGGTGACCTCGCGCTGCAGGCGGTGCAGCGGATGCTCCGGATGGGCCACGGCGATGAAGTCCACCTCGCCCAGCTCGATGGGCAGGTAGCCGGTGATGTTGAGGGCACTGATGGCGAGATCGGCGGAGCCTTCGTGCAGCACGTCCTCGACGCCGGACAGCACTTCCTCGCGCAGGCGCACGCGACAGCCGCGGCTCTGCGGCATGAAGGCCGAGAGGGTGCGCACGATATTGGCGGTGGGGTAGGCGGCGTCCACCACCAGGCGTACTTCGGCTTCCCAGCCCTGTTCCATGTGATGGGCCAGCTCTTCCAGCTGGCTGGCCTGCTTGACCAGCTGCCGCGAACGGCGCAGCAGCACCTCGCCGGCTTCGGTGAGCACCGCCTTGCGCCCATCGATGCGCAGCAGCGGCGCGCCCAGCTGTTCCTGCATGCGTGCCACCGTGTAGCTCACCGATGATTGCGAGCGGTGCAGCGCCTCGGCCGCCTGGGCGAAGCCGCCGTGGTCCACCACCGCCTGCAGGGTACGCCATTGATCCAGGGTGACACGGGGCGCTTTCATCGCCGCTTCCTCATTGAACAGTTAATTTCGAGACCGCACACTAGGCACCCCCAAACGGAGAGTGCCGATGAAAAACTGCTGCCTGGTCCTGCTTGCCCTGCTGCCGCTCACCGCTGCTGCCTACCCCACTGAGCTGGAGAAGCAGATGAATGGCGCCGAGGTCTCCGCCACTGTCCAGCAGATCGACAGCAACATCGGCGGTCTCACCCTGTACAACTACGGCCTCACCGACGCCAAGTGCAACGCCCAGTTCCGCAACGGCCCCGAGGCGCCGCGCACCCGCTCCGCCGAACTCAAGGCCGGGGAAAGCGTGACGCAGACCGTGAAGTTCGCCCGCAACATCATCCGGCTGCGGGTGAACGTGACCTGCCAGCCCAAGTGAGCCTAGGGCGCGCTGTCAAATAAATCAACTTTGTTGATCATTTGAAGCGGATATTTGCGCTTTTTTATCTTATTGGCTGACCATAATCTGCACTCCATCGAAGCCCAGCAACCCCGATGGAGTTAGCCCAATGTCCCGCATCCTCGTTATCGAAAGCAGTGCCCGTCAGCAAGGTTCCGTTTCCCGCCAGCTGACCGCCGATTTCATCGCCCAGTGGCAGGCCGCCCATCCGCAGGATGAGGTCACGGTCCGCGACCTGGCCAAGCAGCCGGTGCCGCACCTCGACGAAACCCTGCTGGCCGGCTGGATGAAGCCCGCCGAGCAGCAGAACGATGCCGAGAAGGCCGCCGCCGCCCGCTCCAACGAGCTGACCGACGAGGTGCTGGCTGCCGACGTGCTGGTCCTCGCGGCGCCGATGTACAACTTCGCCATCCCCAGCACCCTCAAGGCCTGGCTGGATCACGTGCTGCGTGCCGGCGTCACCTTCAAGTACACCGAAACCGGCCCGCAGGGCCTGCTCACCGGCAAGCGCGCCTACGTGCTGACCGCCCGTGGCGGCATCTATGCCGGCAGCGGCATGGACCACCAGGAACCCTACCTGCGCCAGGCACTGGCCTTCATCGGCATCCATGACGTGCAGTTCATCCATGCCGAGGGCCTGAACATGGGTGCCGAGTTCTCCGAGCAGGGCCTGGCCAAGGCCCGCGAACAGCTGGCCCAGGTCGCCTGACCACCTGACTCTCCCCTGGGGCCGATTTCCTCGGCCCGTCCACCGGCTCGCGCGGGCGCTCCTCCCGGCGGGCCGGTTTTTTATTGCGCGAGCACTGTATGCCCGTCGCCGCGCATAACTGTGTTTGAAATATTGAACGCTCTGTGTTGCCATAGCTCACCTTGAGTCGGGTGGTCGGAGGCGGCGGTGCAATTGTCGGGTCGTGGTGTGGCGCTGTCGGTGGTGGCGTCGGTGTTGTTCGTCCTGGTGCCCGGCTACGTGCGCGAGCTGGCACCGCTGGACGGCCTGCAGGTGTTCGCCCAGCGCATCCTCTGGTCGATTCCGGCGGTCCTGCTGCTGGTGGCCATGGCCCGCCAGTGGGATGTGCTCGGCGCCGCTTTCGTGCGCCTGCGCCGCGAGCCGCTGTTGCTGCTCGCCTTGCCGTTGGCCGCGGCGCTGATGGGCGTGCAGTGGCTGCTGTTCGTCTGGGCGCCGCTGGCCGGCAGGATGCTCGATGTGTCGCTCGGCTACTTCCTGCTGCCGCTGGCCATGGTGCTGGTCGGCCGGCTGTTCTATGGCGAGCGCCTGCGCCCGCTGCAGCGCCTTGCCGTGGGCTGCGCGCTGCTCGGCGTGGCGCATGAGCTGTGGCTGACCCAGGCCTTCTCCTGGGTGACCCTGGTGGCGGCGCTGGGTTATCCGCCGTACTTCATGCTGCGCCGCTGGATGAAGCTGGACGCGCTGTCCGGCTTCGTCCTGGAGATGCTGGTGCTGGCGCCGCTGGGCATCTGGCTGATCCAGGCCTACGGACCGCCGGCGCTGTTCACCCAGGCGCCGCAGCTGTGGTGGCTGTTGCCCGGCCTGGGGCTGCTCAGCGCCCTGGCCTTCGGCGCCATGATGGCGGCCAGCCGCCTGTTGCCGCTGGGGCTGTTCGGCATTCTCAGCTATGTGGAACCGGTGTTGCTGTTCGGCGTCGCCGTGCTGTTCCTCGGCGAGACCTTCGCGCCGCAGCAGCTATGGACCTACCTGCCGATCTGGCTGGCGGTGCTGCTGATCGGCTGGGACAGCGCACGCCTGCTGCGCAAGCAGGCACAGCAGCTGGGCTAGTCGGCGCTGTCGCGCAACACCCGGTAGTGCAGCTGGGCGACGCCGCTGGGAAATAGCCGGTGGGCCTGCAGGCTCAGGCGTTGCTCCAGGCCGCCGGCGAACAGCGGGACGCCGGCGCCGAGCAGGTGTGGGATGACGCTGACCAGCAGTTCATCGAGCAGCCCGGCGGCCAGGCAGTTGCCGGCCAGGCTGCCGCCCCCGACTAGCCAGACCCGTTGGCAGCCGCGTTCGGCCAGTTCTTCCAGGGCGTCACTGGGGGTGCAGTGGCGGCCCTGCACATCCGCCGGGGGCTGTTGCAGCGGATTGCGCGCCAGTACCAGGCAGGGCTTGCCGGAGTAGGGCCAGGCGCTGCCGAAGCTGCGCACCATGTCGTAGGTAGCGCGGCCCATCAGCAGGCCGTCGATGCCCTGGTAGAACTGCTCGTAGCCATGATCGTCGCCTGTGGCCTCGATGGCTTGCAGCCAGTCCACGGCGCCGTCCGGGCGGGCGATGTAGCCGTCCAGGCTGGCGGCGACGTAGTAGACCAGTTGCGGCTTCATGCGAGCGCCCCGGTGCGACCGTCGCTCAGTCCAGCACGTTCGAAATGATCTCGTAGATCAGCCCGGTGGCCAGGGTTACCAGGACCACGTCGGTGCCGACCTGGCGCCACTCGTAGCCGTCGTAGTGCGGCAGCTGGCCGAGCAGGCGGTTGTCGAAGCGTTTGGCGATGCCCGGCGGCAGCGGCTTGCCACGCGCCAGGTTCTTGCGGATGCCCGGCGGCAGCGATTGCGCCGGGCCGATCAGCTCGCGGTTGTCGCCGAGGACGATGCGCACCCGGCCGATGTCGATGCTCGGGCCGCGCAGGTCGACAGTGACGTCGTCACCGCCGCCGCCGTGCTTGTCATGTTTGTCGTGCTTGGGCGCGGCGCCGGCGCTGTTCAGCCCGAGGGCGAGGGTGGCGGCGATCAGGGCGAGCGGCAGGGTACGGGGCATGGGGGCTTCTCCGGTACGGGGTACAGGTTTCGAGTGCGGCCGTGCCCGATCGTTCCCTCAGGCCAGCGCGCGGCTGCGGTGGTCCAGCACGCGCAGTATGGCGCGCAACAGCATGCCGTACAGCGGCACGAACAGCATCAGGCTGACGGCCAGCTTGACCCCGTAGTCCACCGTGGCGATCTCCACCCAGTGCTCGGCCATGAAGGGGTTGTCGCTGCGCCAGAAGGCCACCGAGAAGAAGGCGAAGGTGTCCAGCAGGTTGCCGAGGATGGTCGAGGCGGTCGGCGCGATCCACCACTGCGGCAGCTGGCGCAGGCGGTCGAACACCTGGATATCTAGCAACTGGCCGAGCACGTAGGCGAGGAAGCTGGCCACCGAGATGCGCAGGACGAACTCGTTGTACTCGCCCAGCGCCGCCAGGCCACGGAAGGCGCCTTCCTGGAACAGCACCGAGACCACGTAGGAGGCGAGCAGGGCGGGGATCATCACCCGCGCGATCACCTGGCGCGCCGGACCCTTGCCGAGCAGGCGCACGGTCAGGTCGCTGGCCAGGAAGATGAACGGGAAGCTGAATGCGCCCCAGGTGGTGTGCCAGCCGAACAGGGTGATCGGCAGCTGCACCAGGTAGTTGCTGGCGATGATGATGAGGATGTGGAAGGCGATCAGCACGGCCAGGGCCGAACGCTGGTGCGCGGTCTGCGAAACGAGCATGGAGGCTACCTTTTTTGGGGATGGGGTTAGGGAACCCATGCCGGCCGGGATGGCAGGCGGCGCGCATTCTATCCGTTTGCAAGGATTTGTACAAAATTCGATCAAATACGCTCTTTTGCCCCGACAACCGGTAACCTATGCGGCTGTTTCCGATTTTCCGTGCCGAGGTAAGCCCCAGTGTTCTCCCAATTCGCCCTGCATGAACGCCTGCTCAAGGCCGTCGCCGAGCTGAACTTCACCGAGCCGACGCCGGTGCAGCAGGCGGCCATTCCGCCGGCGCTGGAAGGGCGCGACCTGCGGGTGACGGCGCAGACCGGCAGCGGCAAGACCGCGGCCTTCCTGCTGCCGCTGCTCAACCGCCTGCTCGGCGATGCCAACTCGAAGCAGCGCACCGACGTGCGTTCGCTGATCCTGCTGCCGACCCGCGAGCTGGCCCAGCAGATCCTCAAGGAGGTCGAGCGCTTCTCCCAGTACACCTTCATCAAGGCTGGCCTGGTCACCGGCGGTGAGGACTTCAAGGAGCAGGCCGCGCTGCTGCGCAAGCAGCCCGACCTGCTGATCGCCACCCCCGGCCGGCTGATGGAGCACCTCAACGCCGGCAGCCTCAAGCTCAATGGTGTCGAGGTGCTGGTGCTGGACGAGGCCGACCGCATGCTCGACCTGGGTTTTGCCGAGGACATCGAGCGCATCACCCACGAGTGCGCCAACCGCCAGCAGACCCTGCTGTTCTCCGCCACCGGCGGCGGCAAGGTACTGCGCGAGATGATCGCCAAGGTGCTGCGCGAGCCGCTGCATCTGAAGCTCAACAGCGTCGACCAGCTCAGCGCGACCACCGTCCAGCAGATCATCACGGCCGACGATGCGACGCACAAGGAGCGCCTGGTGCAGTGGCTGCTGTCCAACGAGCCGCACCGCAAGGCGATGATCTTCTGCAACACCCGCGCCCAGGTCGACCGTCTCTACGGCCACCTGGTGGCGCTGGACTACAAGGCCTTCGTGCTGCACGGCGAGAAGGACCAGAAGGACCGCAAGCTGGCCATCGACCGCTTCCGCCAGGGCGGCAGCAAGGTGCTGGTGGCGACCGATGTGGCCGCCCGTGGCCTGGATATCGACAACCTCGATCTGGTGATCAACTTCGACATGCCGCGCTCCGGTGACGAGTACGTGCACCGCATCGGCCGTACCGGCCGCGCCGGCGCCAGCGGCCTGGCGATTTCGCTGATCTGCCACAACGACTGGAACCTGATGTCGAGCATCGAGCGCTACCTCAAGCAGCGCTTCG
>JACCDZ011793952.1_pt1 | contig 16088 bp, 14 predicted proteins | sample 7449551 | NCBI WGS metagenome assembly JACCDZ01 (sample SAMN15323452, study PRJNA562643) | freshwater metagenome | isolation source: river surface water | place: USA:Blue River Watershed | collected 2017-08-18 | reverse complement strand
GTACAGGTACTTATCGGTAAGGCTTTCGGGGTTGCGTCGCCGGTAAAAACGGCGAGCGTCACAACTTATTTGGATATTTCCCTCGCTGCTGGCGCTGTGTACTCACCCGATTTTCCGCAACAGGAACTTGCTATTTATGTTGTATGGGGCAATGTGAGTGTAAATGGTGACGCAGTGCCGGAATATCACCTTGCTGTACTTGCCGAAAATTCCAGTGTCACAACCGATTCAGGTGCGCAGATAATGCTGCTGGGTGGGGAACCCTTGGCCGGTGAGCGATTTATTTTATGGAATTTTGTTGCGTCATCGCGCGAAAAAGTTCGCGCTGCCGGGGAGCGTTGGACTAATGGTGGATTTACCATGGTGCCAGGTGAGACTGATTGGATTCCATTGCCAAAAGCGTAAAAAAGCCGCTAATCAGCGGCTTTTTTGTCGATGGAAAAAGGACGTTGTCACTAAGAAATCGCTTTATCAACAATGGCCTGAGCTTCTGCAATCAGTTCTTGCAAATGCTCTTTGCCTTTAAAACTTTCCGCATAAATTTTATAAATTTCTTCTGTACCTGAAGGGCGTGCTGCGAACCAGCCGCTTTGGCTGATCACTTTAATTCCACCGATGGCAGCGTTGTTGCCTGGCGCATGAGTGAGGATGGTTTCAATTTTATCGCCCGCCAATTGAGTTGAAGTAATTTGTTCGGGGGATAATTTTGAAAGTGCTTTTTTCTGTGAGGTATTCGCTGGGGCTTCCACTCGCGCTTCAGCGGCATGGCCGAATTCGTCTGCTAATAATTGGTAGCATTCGCCAGGATCGCGACCGGTTTTGGCTTTAATTTCAGCAGAAAGAAGCGAGGGAATGATGCCGTCTTTATCAGTGGCCCAAACACTGCCATCAATGCGCAGGAAAGAAGCGCCGGCGCTTTCTTCGCCGCCGAAGCCAAGGGAGCCATCGAACAATCCCGGTGCAAACCATTTAAAACCAACGGGCACTTCATGCAGCCGGCGGCCTAATTTTTTTGCAACCTTGTCGATCATTGCGCTGCTAACTACGGTTTTTCCAATCGCCGTTTCGGCCTTCCATTGAGGACGATTTTGAAACAAATAGTCGATTGCGACCGCGAGATAGTGGTTCGGTGGCAGCAATCCACAGCTAGGGGCAACTATGCCGTGACGGTCGTGGTCGGCATCACAGGCGAAAGCAACATCAAATAGATTGCGGCGCTCTACCATCCCTTGCATGGTGTATGCAGACGATGGGTCCATGCGAATTTTTCCATCCCAATCGGCCGTCATGAAAGAAAAGGTTTTATCAACGGCGGTGTTCAACACTTTCAAATTTAATTGGTAGCGATCTGCAATCGCGGCCCAGTAATTAATACCGGCACCGCCGAGGGGATCGGCACCCATTCGGACATTCGCTCCGCGAATGGCATCCATGTCAATTACGTTGATTAAATCACTCACGTAATGATTGATGTAATCGATGTAGTGAGTCGTCGCACTTTTAATGGCTTGCTGATAAGTCATCCGCTTAACATCGCGCAGATTATTTTCCAGCAAGTCATTTGCACGTGCCTGCATCCAGTTTGTGATGTCGCTATCGGCGGGCCCACCGTTAGGCGGATTATATTTAAAGCCCCCATTGTCCGGTGGGTTGTGCGATGGAGTAATGACTATGCCATCCGCAAGGCCTGAAGTGCGGCCGCGGTTGTAAGTTAGGATGGCGTGGGAAATGGCTGGAGTAGGGGTGTACTCGCCGCCCTTAGCTAGCATGATTTCAACCCCGTTGGCAGCCAGCACCTCTACAGCACTGATCTGCGCAGGTTCGGAAAGCGCGTGGGTATCAATCCCCAGATATAGGGGGCCGCTAATACCAGCCTTAGCTCGATAGTCGCAAATAGCCTGGCTGATAGCCAACACATGGTTCTCATTAAAACTGGTATTAAACGAGGAGCCGCGGTGGCCAGAGGTACCAAAGGTGACGCGCTGTTCCGGAATGCTGGCATCTGGTTTGTTGGCGTAGTAGGCATCGATCAATTTAGGTAGATCGACCAACATCTCCAGCGGTAAAAGTTGACCAGCCAGTGGGCTCGTAGACATAGAAACTCCTTGGTTGTCTTGTGTCAGGCAAAAGTTGATTATGGTTTGTTCGTATTGACGCGGGTATGACGCTGATCAAGCCGCTGTTATTCAGTTACTGGAGCGAATTTTAGACTTATAACGCGCGTCTGTTAATCGCTTTGTCAGAAGCTGCGAAAATAAAAAGGCCAGCGAGTTGCTGGCCTTTTTCATTAATTACCTGTTTTGCTTTACGTCAATCAGACTTAATTTTTTGCGCTCAAATAGATCGTTAATTCCTGCCCGGGATGAATGTAGCTTTCATCTTTCACTTTGTTCCATGTCAGGATGTCTTTTTTGGATACATCGAATTTATCGGCAATTTTGTGCAGGGTATCGCCGGATTTGATTTGATAGGTGATCTTGTTGTCTTGCGGCTGGGATGAGGACTTATTGACTACCAACAGTTTTTGACCGGGCTTCAGTTTGGCGTTGCTGGCCAGCTCATTCCACTTCAGTAGGTTGTTTACGCTAGTGCCGTGCTTTTTAGCGATGGTCCAGAAACTGTCACCTGATTGTATGGTGTAGTAGGTACCGGTGTTTTTTTGGTTGCGCTGGGCTATCTCCTGCTCAGCTTGAATGGCGTAGGGCGAATTCAAGGGGGACTGACCGGGAATGCTCAAACTCTGGCCAACGCGCAACTGCGCGGTTTTTAAATTGTTAGCGGATTGAATTGCCGCAACGCTCGTGCCGAAACGTTTGGCGATGACACCGAGCGTATCGCCAGATTTTACTTTGTAATCACCTGCGACTTGAACCGGGGCAACTTTCGGCAGCTTGTCCAGCGTGAGGGTAAATTCCGCTGCATCAGCTATGGGGATAAGCAACTGGTGTGGGCCGGTTGGATCGGTAATCCATTTGCTGTAACCCGCATTCAGGTTGCGCAGCTCTTTGGGGTCAATGTCAGCCATGCGTGCCGCTTGAGCCAAATCAATGGGAGAACTGACGTTGACAGTAGTGAAATAGGGGTTGTTAGGAATTTCGTTAAGTTCGAGATCGTATTTGTCGGGATTGGCAACTACTTTAGACAATGCCAGCAATTGCGGTACGTAAGATTGTGTTTGCTGGGATAAAGGTAGGGACCAGAAATCGGTACCCTTACCTTGCTTGCGATTGCGCTCAATTGCGCGGCGCACTGTGCCTTCACCAGCATTGTAGGCGGCAATGGTTAGCAACCAATCGCCATTAAACATCGTATTCAAACGTTTTAAGTACCTAACTGCAGCGTCGGTAGAAGCGACCAGGTCACGGCGTCCGTCATACCATTGGTTTTGTTTCAAGCCGAAGTTACGGCCAGTTTGGGGGACAAACTGCCAAATACCGAGTGCTTTACTGGGGGAGGTCGCGAAAGGGTCATACGCACTTTCTACGATGGGCAAGAGTGCAAGTTCAAGTGGGAGGCCGTTTTCTCGCAGCTCGTTAGCAACATAATGTAAATAAGGTTTACTTTGCTCGGTAACGCGGTCCAGATATTTCTGATTATTGGAGTACCAGCGCAGGTGTTTCGCAACTTTTTCATCACCGACTTTTGGTAACCCGTAACCGTCGATAATATCACTCCAAAGGTTGCCGTAATCGCCAGTGTGCTCACGTAGCTTGGCGCCTAGCTGGGATTCATCGGACGGCGCTGCAGGTACAACCTGCGGGAGTTCAGCGGCAGTGTCAGCTGGTTTTTTGAGCGTGCTGCAACCAGCCAGAGAAAGAATGCACAACGAGCTTAGGCCCAAGGCCAGCAGATGAGAACGATTTTTAGTGTTCATAGGGTCACTTCATCAGTGTACTTTTTATTGCGGCACGAAAAAAACGGGGTGCCACAACGGCTAAACAACGCATTTCAATGACTTTTTGATTAGCGTGTTAGCCGGCAAAAGTCGGTTGGTTACGGCCAGACCGCAGCAAGTACTGCGGGGGAATATTGCTCGGAACTTAGGATTTATGTCCTATTATTCTGTCAAACAACGGCTATTTAGTGATTACCTTCTGCCATCCGTGGGGCTGTGGATTTCTGATTCTAGGTGCTGGCCTTTGGCGGGTCAATGCTTAATATGGAATAAGCGCAGCCTGTCACACACGGGTTGAGAGGTGATTTTGGCCGTAATCAAATGGGTTATTACGTCATTCGAAACTAGCCTGGCCAGCTGTCCTTGAGGTGTCGCAAAGCATCAAAAATCCCGGCGGCGGATTCTGGTAATGAGCCTGAGTTGCCAAAAACAAAGTTTTTGATGCCAATCTCATGACAGCGTAAAAAGGGATTTGTTCGTTTTTCCAGCCCAATCGTCGTTGGGAGGGTTATTTTATTCTGGGCTCTGAGCTGCCTTACCTGGGTCAGACGTCCGATGAGTTCTTTGTTTTCCGGTTCAACCTCAGCAGCAAATTTGAGGTTCGCAAGGGTGTATTCATGGGCGCAGTAGATCTGAGTATCGTCGGGTAGGTTGGCGAGCTTTTGCAAAGACCCCCACATAATCCCGTCGGTATCATCGAAACGTCGGCCACAGCCTCCGGCGAAGAGGGTATCACCACAAAAAAGCGATTTATGCTCTGGTAAATAATAGGCAATGTGTTCCCAGGTATGGCCCGGGACTGCAATCACCTGAATGTGGAGTCCTAACAACTCCAGTGAATGCTTGTCATTAAGATGTTTTGTTATCTGTGGGATAGCGGTTGATGTCGGGCCGTAAACATCCACCGGCCAGTCCGCGAGGAGTGCATCAACTCCATCGATATGATCATGATGGCGATGCGTAATCAGAATTGCGGCGAGCGTTAGTTGTTGCTGGTGAAGGAAATCGATAACCGGTTGTGCAGCCCCTGGGTCAACTACTATTACACGCGCCTGCAAAGGATCGGGGTTGATAACCCAAAAATAGTTGCTTTCAAACGCGGGAATAGGGGTAATCTTTAGCACCGGATGGTCTCTCTGGTTTTCATCGGAGGATTATTTTATCGCTCGTTGTAGATTTAATGGCGGTAAATTTGTTCAGGCGACTCACTTCGCTGATGAGGATAATAAATGCATCGCAAAATTATCAAAGCCCCGCATCGATTGATGATCCGTTTTTCTGCGATGTGGAAGCGGCGCTTTGGGGTATTGCCGCTGCGCGACTCGATAGAGGATTTGACTACCTGGTTTGAAACCCCGCTGGGGCAATCCTTACTGGCGGAGGAGCAGGAGGCTATAAACGATGGTTTGCAATGCGTCTTTGGTTACCATTTATTGCAGTTAGGAATTAACGGGCGAATTGACCTAACGACTGAAAGCCTTATTTCCCACCGATTTCTGTTGCATCCGAATGTCGAACATAACCCACGCCTAAGTGCGCTAGTGGATTTCAATCATTTGCCCCTGCCCGCTGAAACCATCGATGCGGTGCTGTTACATCATGCCCTTGATTTCAGTCAAAGCCCTCATCATTTGTTGCGTGAAACTACCCGCGTACTTATTCCGCGCGGTCACTTGATCATTGTGGGGTTCAACCCCTGGAGCCTATGGGGGTTTTGTGCCCGCATTGCTCGGTTGTTCACCACGGCTCCCCGTTGGCGCCTTCAGTATTTGCGTCTTGGTCGATTACTGGATTGGTTGGCTCTGGTCGATATGGAACCAATTGCCATCTATAAAGGGTTTTTCAGGCCTCCGCTCCCGCAGGAAAATGCAATTAATCATTTGCAATGGGTGGAGCGCTGGGGTAAAAGGCTGCGCTTGCCCTGGGGAGGCTTCTATATGATTGTCGCCCGCAAGGATCATATTGCGCTGACGCCATTGAAGCCGGACTGGAAAAAATATCGTCCGGTACCGGGGTTGGCAGTCACACGAATTATCGGGCCCACTGCTAGTAGTCGCGTGCCGTTACGTAATCACCTGTTGGTGGGTGGAAAAGTTTGAAAAAGGTTGAAATATTTACCGATGGCGCGTGCAAGGGAAATCCTGGGCCTGGCGGTTGGGGAACTCTGTTGCGTTACGGCAATGTAGAGAAATCACTCTACGGTGGTGAGCCTGAAACTACCAATAATCGCATGGAGTTGATGGCTGCAATACAAGGTTTGAGCGCGTTGCGCGAAGTCTGTGACGTCACCATTACCACCGATTCGCAGTATGTACGCAAAGGAATTACCGAATGGTTGTCCAACTGGAAGCGAAATGGCTGGCGCACGGCGGCGAAGGAGCCGGTAAAAAATGCGGATTTGTGGCAGCAGCTTGATGCGCAGAACCAGCGTCATCAAGTGAGTTGGCGCTGGGTAAAAGGTCATAGTGGGCATCGCGAAAATGAAATAGCCGATAGCCTTGCCAATCGTGGCATCGAAGAATTACGTCGCTAATATTGATGAGGTTGAGTTAGATGCGTCAAATCGTTTTGGATACCGAAACCACCGGTTTGGAAACCTCACAGGGCCACAGAATTATTGAAATAGGCTGCGTGGAATTGGTTAATCGCCGTTTAACCGGTCGCCATTACCACCAATATATCAAGCCTGAACGCGAGATTGATGCGGGAGCACAGGCGGTGCACGGTATCAGCAATGCCATGCTGGAAGATAAGCCGGTTTTTGCCCGTATCGCCGATGAGTTCCTGCAGTTTGTAGGGGATGCTGAGTTAATTATTCACAACGCGGCGTTCGATATTGGCTTTCTTAACTATGAACTCAACATGCTGCGACCGGGCTTCGGCAGTCTGGCTGAACGCTGTCATGTCATAGATACCTTGTTGATGGCACGCTCCAAGCATCCCGGGCAAAAAAATAACCTGGATGCCCTCTGTAAACGCTATGGGGTAGATAACTCCCAGCGGGAGCTTCACGGGGCTTTGCTCGATGCTGAAATTCTGGCTGATGTTTATCTCTTGATGACTGGTGGTCAAACCGCGTTATCACTTGGTGGAAATCAATCCAAGAATGATGACGGAGGCGATCAGGCGGAGGAAATTCGTCGGGTTGCGCCCGAACGCAAACCCTTACCAATTGTCATGGCAGATGCCGACGAGCTGGCAGCGCACGAGCAAAAGCTCGCCGCGATTGCCAAAGCTAGCGGCAATAACTGCGTGTGGTTGCGTGAATAAGGTGAGCGAGCTGAAAAATGTACAAATGAGATTTGTTTAGCAAAGTGCCTGTTATTTAAGGTGCCGCGGTGAAATAACGCCAAAGTTGGTATAGAGTCAGTGTACTTGTTTAACTTTGTAGCAGTTTAACTATCCCTTTAAAGACAAAACGCCAGGATGTAATTGTGAGTACAACAGAAACCTTGAATCTTGCCTCGCTGAAAATGGTTCATGACGAACTGGTTGCGACTATCGAGCAATCCGCGATCCGCCTTGAACAGTTTGCGCAGGATCGCAACAACGGCGAGCTACTACAGAACTGTATCGATGGTATCAAACAGATTCGCGGTATTTTGAGTTTAATTCAGCTAAGGGGTGTGGATTTGCTGGCCGATGAGCTGGCCACACATATTACTGATATTACTCTGGGTGAAGATGAGAAAACCGACGCTAAGTTGGAGCTGTTAACTGCCAGCTTTTTCATACTGCCACGCTATCTTGAATATTGCACACAAACTGCCCGCAGTATGGCCATGTTACTTATTCCGCACATCAATGAGCTACGCCTCGCGCGCAAAGCAGCTCCGTTGCCGGAAAGTTATTTCTACGGGTTGACTACCGTCAAGCCAGCTCCGCGTCTATCGGTTAACCAACAGGCGCTACCAGAGGATTTGACAGCGCTGGTGCGTCGCTTGCGCCATATGTACCAGACAGCATTGCTGAACGTATTAAAAGGTGTTCAGGTTAAGGCGTCATTGGGAATGATGACTCGCGCACTGCAGCGGTTGGAGACCGCGTCCGCTGGCACGGCGTTGGGTAACTTCTGGTGGCTGGCTGGTAGTACGCTGGCCGCGTTAGCTGAAAAAAATATGCAATTGGGCAAGGGCCGCAAGATGCTCTTCAGTGCCATTGAGCGCGAAATAAAGCGCTTTCAATTTGAAGGCAGCGCGGTATTGGAGCGCGAAGTCGATCCTGCTTTGCAAAAAGAACTTTTATATTTGCTGGCGCTTTCCAATTCGGATAGTGAAGGAGCGCGAGCAGTATTGGCAGCATTTGGGATTGGCAGGTTGCCCTATACCGAAGCTGAACTGGCACGCGAGATGGAGTTCCTCAATGGCCCGAGTGCGAACACCATCAGCTCAATGGTTGCAGTGTTAACTGATGAGTTGCACAGCACCAAGAATATCCTGGAACGCGCTGCGCAAAGTGGTGCAGAGTTGCTAACAGAATCGCCCGAGTTATTGGATACGTTGAAAAAGGTTGCCGATATTCTCGCCATTGTTGGATTGATTTCGCCAAGTAATAGTTTGAAGCAGGAGATCGCTAAAATTACTGATTGGCAGGTCAATGGCACAACGATATCTCCGGATGAGTTATTGGTGGTTGCGGATACCTTATTGTATGTAGAAAGTACTATCGCGGGTTTAAGCAATGCCAACCTTTCGGACGAAAAAGTAGCGCAGATTAATGCGCTTTCACGCGATGCCGCTATGGCTAACAATCAAATTGCAGAAGCCGAAAAAATTGTTATCGACGAAGCTGAAGCGGGTTTGGTATTGGTAAAGCGTGCGTTAAGCGCGTTCGCTGAATCCAACTACGATAAAGGCCACATCCGCAATATCGTCGGCACTCTGGACTCAGTGCGCGGGGGAATGTTTTTGTTAGGCTTGCCTCGTGCAGCAAAAGTGCTTGCTGGTTGTATGCGCTTTGTGGACGAAGATTTACTTGCCAATGACCAGCATCCTGCCGTTCAGCATTTACTCGAAACCTTTGCAGATGCGGTAATTAGCCTGGAATATTATCTGGATGCGATAAAACTGGATAAAAATGCGGACACCAGTGTGTTGCAAATCGCTGAAGAAAGTTTGCAAGCGCTGGGCTACAAAGTTTGATCATGTCCGTAGGTTTTGATTTAGCGTCTTTCGAGTTCAATGCTTCCGCCCTAACGCCGACTGCTTCCCGCAGCCGGCGTTTTATTATTTCGGTGTTAAATACCAACCACACCTGTGAGCAATTGTTATGCGATAGCGCAGGTGTAGTTCTCGTCTGTGCTGATAGTGATGCTAATACATTGCCACTTTCAGTTGCCAGCGAGCACTTTCTTGGCCAACTTAATGATGAAGACCTGTGGGTACGTGTGGTAGGCGTTCAAGACGCTCCCGCGGGGTATCAATGGTTAGGGCTTCGTTCGCAGTTGGAATTGTTATCGCCAGAGGCGTTTCAATTGGCCGGACGCGCACTGCAAATTGCGCGTTGGTATTATGACCATCGTTACTGCGGTCGTTGTGGTCAGGCGACTGTGCAGGACTCGCTCGATTTCGCGCGCGTGTGCCAAGGTTGCTCAACGCGCTTTTACCCGCGTATCTCCCCCTGTATGATCGTATTGGTAACGCGGGGTGATGAAATTTTACTCGCCCATCATCACCGCGCATCGAGAGTTATGTACACAACCCTGGCGGGTTTTGTCGAAGCGGGGGAAGGGGTAGAGGACTGTATTCGGCGTGAGGTTATGGAAGAGGTTGGTGTGATGGTGGGTGAGCTTAAATATTTCCGTAGTCAGCCCTGGCCATTTCCCGGGCAACTAATGCTCGGCTTTTTTGCCGAATATGAAACTGGGGATATTGCGATAGACCCAGCTGAAATTATCGATGCGAAATGGTTCCGCTACGATGAGTTGCCTCAGGTGCCTGCAACCGCTACTGTAGCCGGGCAGTTGATAGCGCATTATGTTGGGTTGCGACGCGCCATTAACCATAAACAATAACAAGTTTCCCAAACAGGTAGGACACATATGATTTTTACCTTGGTTGCCCTGTTTATCAGTTTGATCGCTACTTATATCGCCTATAAGGCGGCCCGGATGCTGTGGCAAAATTCATGGATTGTCGGGTTTTGTCGCGGGCTATTTGGCCTTGCATTATTGGCGTTAGCCGCGTTGATCGGATTGACCGCGTTTGACGTTTACAGCTACAAACAAGTCTTGCAGGAACAAGTTGTCGCCACCATTAATTTTGACCGCATTGAAGATCAACACTTTTTTGCCGTGTTGGCAGATAAGGAAGGCAAAGAGCAGCGTGTTGAGCTGCGTGGTGATCAGTGGCAATTGGATGCGCGTATTGTGAAGTGGGAAGGCTATTTGGCGACATTCGGAATTAAGCCCGCCTTTCGATTGGAGCGATTGAGTGGGCGTTACTACGACATTGAAAAAGAAACCATGGCGGCGCGCACCGCTTACACAGTGCATGATAGTTTGTATGGATTGGATATCTGGAGAATCCTCAATACTCACCCGGATTGGGTGCCTGTAATAGATGCGGTTTATGGTTCCGCGACTTACCTACCCATGAAGGATGGCGCGCTCTTTGAGATAACACTTTCCAACACCGGGTTGCTTGCACGACCAATTAACGCTGCCGCCCGTGAAGCGGTTGCCGAATTTGAATAATCGTTATTACTTTAATTTTTAGACGTTGTATGGAGTTATTTCATTGGAATTTTTAACTGAATACGGTTTGTTTCTGGCGAAGACGATTACGTTTGTGGTTGCCATTTTTGTCATTATCAGTCTTGCAGTATCTGCCGGGGGGCGTAATAAGAAATCGGATAAAGGTCACATTGAAGTCACTAAGCTCAATGAGAAATTTGAGCACCTGCGTGACTCACTGCGCGATGCAATGCTTGATGATGATGAGTACAAAGAGTTTGAAAAGGCTGAAAAAAAGCGACTGAAAGAAGAGAAATCACAGAAGAAAAAGGCGGCAAAGGAGGCCGAAAAAAATAAAACGGACGAAGCGGCCAATCCATCTGAACGCAAACGTATTTTTGTATTGGATTTTCATGGTGATATCAAAGCTTCCGAAGTGGAGTGTTTGCGTGAGGAAATTACGACTGTACTCACATTGGCTAAACCCACCGATGAAGTTGTCGTAAAAGTAGAAAGCGGCGGTGGAATGGTGCACAGTTACGGGCTTGCCTCCAGTCAGCTAGCTCGCATTACCGGAAAGAATATTCCGCTTACCGTTTGTGTGGATAAAGTGGCAGCCAGTGGTGGTTACATGATGGCCTGTGTCGCCAATAAGATTGTAGCCGCGCCGTTTGCCATTCTCGGTTCTATCGGTGTCGTTGCCCAGCTGCCCAATTTTCATAAGTTACTCAAGAAGAATGACATTGACTATGAAATGTTTACTGCGGGCGAATACAAGCGCACTGTCACTATGTTTGGCGAAAACACTGATAAAGGCAGAAGCAAATTTGTAGAAGAGCTTGAAGATACTCATGTGCTCTTTAAAGAGTTTGTAGGTGAGCATCGCCCCCAGGTTGATATTGCCAGAGTGGCTACCGGTGAAGTCTGGTTTGGCTTGCGCGCAAAGTCTGTTAATTTGGTAGATGAATTACAAACCAGCGATGAATATTTGTTTTCCCAAGTCGAGAATGCGGATATTTACGAAGTGGAATATAGTTTTAAAAAGTCGCTGCAAGAAAAGCTCGGGATCGCCGCGCAAGGTGCGGCGGATCGTTTATTAATGACCTGGTGGGAACGGCTAAATATCAGTCGCTGGTTTTAATCAAAACGGTGCCAGTTGGCACCGTTTTTATTTGGAGGTCGATGTTATGATTTTTTCAATGGCGAAGTTACAGATGCCTACGCGAGATAACGCCCTGCCAGGACGCGCAACAGCGATGCTGGTCGAAAATAAACACGCTGTTAAAAGTGTAGCTATAAAGCCCCCCTTTCCAGAGGGCTATGAAAAAATCCTTTTTGGTCTCGGTTGCTTCTGGGGTGCTGAGCGAAAATTTTGGCAGCAACCCGGGGTGTATACCACCGCGGTAGGTTATTCTGCGGGTTACACACCAAATCCAACGTATGAAGAGGTGTGTAGCGGTTTAACCGGGCACAATGAAGTAGTGTTGGTTGTGTTTAATCCCAACGAAACCAGTTTGAAGCAATTATTAAAAGTATTTTGGGAGTCGCACAATCCAACCCAGGGAATGCGTCAAGGGAATGATCGCGGTACCCAGTATCGTTCAGGTGTGTATGTATTTACTGAAGAGCAACGCGTTATAGCCGAAGAAACGCGCGGCATTTATCAGGCTGCGCTCAGTGGAAATAATCATGGTGAAATAACCACTGAAATAACGTCTGCAACAGAATTTTACTACGCTGAAACCTATCACCAGCAATACCTGCACAAAAACCCCGGTGGTTATTGCGGCTTGGGCGGTACCGGGGTTTGCCTCGGCGAATAAACTACATTGCTTCGTAATAGGGCCCACTACCAGCTTCTGGTGGTGTCCAGGTAATATTTTGTAGTGGGTCTTTAATGTCACAGGCCTTGCAGTGAATGCAGTTGGCTGCATTAATTTGCAGGGCATCTCCATTGTCCTTTTTGATTATTTCATACACCCCAGCTGGGCAATAACGTTGCTCTGGCGCTCCATAGATTTGTAAATTATGTTCAATGGGGATGTTCGCATCATTTAAATGCAGGTGTACTGGTTGATTTTCCTCATGGCTAATTTTTGATAAATAGATGGAAGATAAGCGATCAAACGTGATTCTTCGATCGGGTGGAAGGTAATGAATTGGTTTGGCTTGTTTCAACGGTATTAAGCTTTCATGATCGGCTTTCCCGTGTTTCAAGGTCCAGGGTAGATTAATTCCCAACGAATGAAACCATAAGTCTACGCTGGAATAAATCAGGCCGCCCAATGAACCCCATTTTGACATTGCCGGTTTCACATTGCGTGCAGCGTAAAGGTCTTTCCACAGCCAAGATTGCCGAATTTTTTCCGGATATGAATTCAGTATCGCAGGCTCATCGTTACCCAGCGCTTCAATAATAGATTCAGCGGCCAGCATTCCGGACTTCATGGCGTTATGCGAACCCTTAATTCGCGGCACGTTAACAAATCCGGCCGAGCAACCGATCAGCGCGCCACCGGGAAAGACTAATTCTGGTAGCGATTGAAGTCCCCCTTCGTTTATAGCGCGCGCACCGTAGGCAAGGCGTTGCCCATTTTCCAGTAGTGGTTTAATCATTGGGTGCGTTTTAAAGCGCTGAAACTCTTCAAAGGGATTTAAGTAGGGGTTTTGGTAATTCAGATGAACCACCAAGCCTACCGCTAATTTATTCCCTTCAAGATGGTAAATAAATCCGCCGCCACCCGTGTCTTTATCCAGTGGCCAACCCAGGGTGTGCATAATTTTTCCGAGTTGATGCTGCTGTGGCTCAATCTGCCAAATTTCTTTAAAACCAAGCCCATATTTTTGCGGTTCTGCATTGGTGCGCAGGTTAAATTGTTGTTCCAACTTTTTGGTTAATGATCCACGTGTTCCTTCGGCGATAAGCGTGTATTTAGCAATTAACTCGATGCCCGGCGAAAATGCGCTTTTCGGTGTCCCGTCACGCGCTATTCCCATATCGCCAGTAATAACACCTTTTACGCGGCCATCATCGGCATAAATAATATCAACTGCATTAAAACCAGGAAATTGATCAACGCCAAGATGTTCCGCTTCACTTGCCAACCAACGACAAACTTGTCCCAAGCTCACAATAAAATTGCCGTGATTATTCATCAGTGGTGGTAATAATTTTTCCGGAATTGTGTAGTTGCCGGTTTCAGTGAGCCAACAAAAATGATCCTGAGTGACTTTATTCGAAACAGGTGCATTTTTTGATTGCCACTCGGGAATTAATTCGCTTAATGCTATGGGATCTATCACGGCGCCGGAAAAAATATGTGCGCCAACTTCTGCGCCTTTTTCCAGCAAGCACACACTAATGTCGCGTTGTTGTTGCGCTGCTAATTGTTTTAACCGAATGGCCGCAGAGAGGCCGGCTGGTCCGCCGCCAACAATAACTACGTCATATTCCATTTGATCGCGTTGCGTCATACATGCCTCGCTTCTTTGGTAGTCGTCAACGAGCGGCAATAATCTAAAAAGCTGGTGATAGCGGGAGTTTGGTAGCGGTTTTTATGCCAAACCAATAAAAACTGCCTGCGTAAATCCAGCATGGGAGTTTTTATTTCTATCAAACTGCCGCGCCGAAATGCATCGCGCAACGCAAGGCGAGATATGCACCCAATCCCCAATCCTGATTCGACAGCGCGCTTGATTGCTTCTGTATGTTCCAGTTCCAAACGCACCTTCAACGCCGAAGCATAGTGACGCATTGCGTGATCGAAAGTTTCTCGTGTGCCTGAACCCTGTTCGCGCAGAATCCAGGTCGCATTAACCAAGTCCTCTATCACGATGTTTTGCTTGTGTGCCAACTCATGCTCAGGTGCGCAGAACACCGCAAGATCATCGTCCATCCACGGCTCTGCAATGAGCTCAGGGTGATGGCAACTGCCTTCAATCAATCCCAAATCCAATTCATAACCGGCAATTTGCTGCAGGATGCTTTGGGTGTTCTTCACCTGCAGGTCGATATGGCACTCGGTGTGGTGCTGCATAAACTCACTGACAATCAATATCGCTAGATAGTTGCCGATCGTCAGGGTCGCCCCCAGTTTCAGATCGCCCAAGGCGGCTTTACCTTCAAGTAGCTGTTCTATTTCCTCGGCCTGAGTTAAGAGGCTACTTGCTGCCGGCAAAAGGCTTTTGCCCAAGGCATTAAGGATCAGCAGCTTGCCGTGGCGATCAAACAGCTGGCAATCAAACTGCCGTTCCAGTTCTGCCAAGGCGGTACTCGCAGCGGATTGAGAGAGCGCAACCTGTTCGGCAGCCTTGGAAACGCTGCCTGTGCGCGCTATCGCAACAAATATTTCTAATTGGCGTAGTGTGTATCTCATATCTGTATTTCAAATATATAAAATATAAATTATCAATTTAACAAATATGCTAGCGCTAAATAGAATGATCCACAAGTTCATTTTTGAGGCTTGAGCCATGAAAGTTCTAATTGCAGTGAAGCATACGGTGGATCACAACCTGAAACCCTTTGTTGATTCCGCTACCGGGCAGGTAGATCTATCCCAAGCGCGGAGGACAATTAACCCCTTTGATGAAATCTCCATTGAAGAAGCTGTGCGGTTAAAAGAACGTGGTCAAGTAAGTGAAATTATAGCTGTTGCTATAGGTGATTCAGCGGCGAAAGACAGTCTGCGTCATGCCTATGCGATGGGGGTAGATCGCGCGCTGTTAATTGAAACTGATATGCCTTTGCAGCCATTGGGCGTTGCAAAATTATTAAAAGCCATTGTTGAACGTGAGCAGCCAGCATTGATATTTCTGGGTAAGCAAGCAGTAGGTGAGGACTATGGCCAAACCGGACAAATGCTTGCAGCATTTTTGGGAGTAGGGCTGGGGACTTTTGCATCAGCAATCGAATTAAGTGGTGGGTATGTGAAAGTAAAACGTGAAATTGAAAAGGGAACCCAAACCATTCGTTTGCAACTACCGGCCGTAGTAACCGCCGACTTGCGGTTAAATGAGCCTCGTTTTATCAAGCTGCCCAGTTTGATGATGGCCAAGAAAAAAGCCATAGAAACACTTAGCGCGGATGAATTGGGAGTTGATCTTTCGCCGCGCTTTATCCAACTAAAAGCGGCAGAGCCTCCCCAAAAACGGGGTGCTTTGCAGTTGGCAAATGTACAAGAGTTGGTGAACGAATTACGTAAAGCGGAGGTGCTGCAATGAGTATTCTGGTATTGGCCGAACATGACGGCAAGCAATTAAAAATATCGACTGCACAAGCCGTTGCTGCCGCTGCTCTATGGCAACAACCGATCGATCTACTGGTGTATGGCAATCAGGTGGCGCAAATCGTGCGTGACGCGGCGCAATTGTCAGGAGTAGTACGAGTGTTAGTTGCCCAAGCGGATCACTTTGAACACTCGCTGGTGGAAGATGTGCAGGATTTAATTGTCAGCATTGCGCGTGAATACAAGGTGATTGTGAGTGCGCACAGCGTTTTGGGTAAGAGCGTCATTCCCG
>JACCDZ011723855.1_pt1 | contig 16100 bp, 11 predicted proteins | sample 7449551 | NCBI WGS metagenome assembly JACCDZ01 (sample SAMN15323452, study PRJNA562643) | freshwater metagenome | isolation source: river surface water | place: USA:Blue River Watershed | collected 2017-08-18 | reverse complement strand
CTGCTCTTTGGCCCTTTAGTGTCATGGGATGGCCTAAAGACACTTCCGACTTTCATAAATTTTATCCAACCACCACTCTTGTCACAGGCCATGATATCCTCTTCTTTTGGGTGGCTCGCATGATGATGATGGGCAACTACGCCTTTGGTACCTTTCCCTTTTCTACTGTCTTTCTGCACGGCCTGATCTACGGAAAATCTTACTGGCGCCATAACCCAGATGACTCTATTACCTATCTCTCTGCTTTAGAAAGAGACCCCTACGACAAAGGAGCGCCCGTCCCTGCAACAATCCACTCTAAGTGGGAAAAAATGTCTAAATCCAAAGGGAATATTATTGATCCTCTCCAAATGATTGAGACGTTTGGAACAGATGCTTTGCGTATGGCGCTTTGTGCAAGTGCCACCCATGCCAGACAAATAGACTTAGATCAGCGCCGGTTTGAAGAATTTAAAAATTTTGCGAATAAGATCTGGAATGGAGCCCGTTTTGTCTTGATGCACCTACAAGATGTCAAACTTGAAAAAGATCTGACAGAAAATCAACTTGCCTTAGAAGATCGCTGGATTCTCTCTCTTCTCAATCGGACCATTCAAGATGTCAATACAGCGCTACATACCTATAGCTTTGATAAAGCAGCCTTTTTAGCCTACAATTTTTTCTGGAAAGAGTTTTGCGCCTATTACCTTGAACTCACCAAGCCTGTCTTGTTTGGAAAGGCAGGAACCGTAGAAGAAAAAGAGACAAAACAAAAAATCCTCTTTATTGTTTTATGTGCCAGCATTCGCCTGCTGCATCCCATGGCCCCCTTTATTACTGAAGAACTCTTCCAACTCCTTAAAAAGCTCTGCGGTAAGGAAGCAGGCGTGTCACATCCCTATCTACAAGAAGCCCTAAAAGCCTTAAGCGCGCCTTCTTGCACTCTAGCGCCCTATCCCTCCGTCATTAACCCCCTAGACATGAGCGCCGAAATCGAAGAGCAGTTTGCCTTTATGGACCGCCTGGTTCATGCTGTCAGAACCATTCGGGCAGAGATGCAACTCTCCCCTGGCACTGCTACAAATCTTCATATTATCGGCGCACCAGAAGACTTAAAAATAGTTCAAGCCCACTCGTCCATTCTAAAAGCCCTTGTCCGTTTAGAAAACCTCCATTTAGAAGAAAAGAGCCCCACTTTTACCTTCTGTAGCTCCGCCCCTGTGGATAATCTGACTCTGATCATCCCCCTGCCCGTAGAAATGCTAGAAAAAGAAAAGTTGCGTCTTTTAAAAGAGAAAGAAAAGCTCATCCAGCAAGAAAATGGAGCCAGAAACCAGCTGGCTAACCCCGAGTTTATCGCCAAGGCCCCCCCTCACCTTGTTGAAAAATTACGGACCACCCTTCAACAGACAGAAAAAGAACTCGTCTCTATCTCATCTAAGCTGCTCAATCTAAGCTAGATAAATTAAATTAATGCATATAGTTTAATATTAATACTATAATAATTAAAATATAATGAATTAATAAGGTACAAAATGAAATTAAATCAAATTAATTATACAGATGCTCTTGTTTTTACAGTTTGCCAAAGCCAAACTAAAGACACCTCCCTTCATTATATCCACAATGAAACCGGCAATCTTGTTTTACTAGCTGACCTAGTTGCTAAAGCAAAAGATGAAGCCGTCAAACCAATCCACGGTAAGTCAGGCACAGACCTGATAAAAAAAGCATTTACAATCCTCAAACCCGTATTGGAAAATGACCTTCAAAACAACAGCGGGCTCATTCTAAAAATTAAACAAATTTGGTGGCGTCTATGGGGCTCTGCCTATAGTCAAACAATGCACACTCTTTTGCAAGATAAGATAAACACTCTAAGGTTTGTTAATAAATTTACTGACCCTAATTTGCCAGAGCTTCCAGACGCCCCCCACCATTCTTACCATCTCCCCCTTTGCGAGTTCATGAAAAATTTCAACGCGCTCTTTGGAACAACGCCAAAACCCCTGAAAGGTGGAGAAATCTCCGCTTTCTTTCTTGTCGCAGAGCGCATCTGGAACTCTTCTAATGTGCAAAACAAAGAAGGTTATGCGCAACAATATAAAGTCTTTGAAAACCTTCTATCGGAGCATGTGATTGGAAGCCATATGCTTTTTAAAGAAGAGAGTAAAGAGGCATCTTTAGCTAAAAAAATCATGGATGCCGTTGGAATTGACAATGAAAAACCAGGCAGCGTTCGCCATCGCATTTCTTCCCACTACGGAAGCATTGGCTCTGAGAAGCAACACCACATAGAAGGCTCCCTATTTCCAGAGTGGCTTTTTCATCACGGTGATTTAGCTTACCTTGCAGAAGACAGCTCTATTTTAACCCATGAGGGAAAGGCAAGATATTTCGATTATTTTAATCAGTACCAGCAAAAGAAGCTCACATCAAACCACAGAAAAACTCTCTTTACCTGGAGTCAAAACGAAAATACCCCGGATGGCCCTAGAATTGGAGACCTACTCTGGCACAGGCTGGTAGATGTGGTCTATTACTGGTTTTTAAAAAACGTTCTTCATTCTGAAAGACCTCAAGTTGCCAGATACACCTCTAAAGAACTAGGACGCGGCCGTCCAGATAGCAAACCCATTATCGTACAAACACCCGTGCCACACGAACGTCTCCAGATGTTTAAAGAGCCAGGTAATCTAAAGATCGCTTCGCAATACCAAACCGTATTATGAAATTAAATCAGATTAGCTATATAGAAGCGCTTGTCTTTACAGCCTGCCAAAGCCAAACGAAGGATAAGTCCCTTTATTATATCCACAATCAATCGGACAATCCGATTTTACTCTCAGAGCTCATTTATAAAGCCGAAGAAGAAGTCCACAACTCTTCACACCTTCATGCCGCTTATCATACCTTTGAAAAAGCCCTTATAACCCTTCGTCCTGTCCTAGAAAAAGACGTCGCCTTTAATTCAGGTATTATTCTAAAAATCAAACAAATCTGGTGGCGCCTTTGGGGATTTGACTACTGCCAAAAGATGAACAATCTCCTAAGAGATAAAAAAGAGGCTTTAAATACGGTGCAAAATCTCACAACTCCCTTATTGCTAAATATTAAGGCACCGGAAGGGACTTGCCACTGCTACCTCTCAGCTCTTTCTCAGTTTATGGGGGAGTTTGAAGGCCTATTTGGAACAACCCCCAGCGCTTTAAAAGGTGGCGAAATTTGTAAATTCTTCCTCATTGCAAAGCGTATTTGGCGCTCTACGAATGTACAAGAAAACCAAGACTCTTATGAAAAAAAATATGATGCTTTTAAGCACCTCATGGAAGAATACGTGATTGGAAGCCACATGGTCTTTGAAGAAAGCATAGAAGGCAACAAACTAAAAGGCGTGCTGGCTCTTGAAATCCTTTCTCACATTGGGATAGAACCTAAAAAAGGAAGAATTCAACCCCGCATTTCTTCTCATTATAGACACGAAGGTTCTAGGAAACAGCATCAAATTGAAGGGTCTATGTTTCCCGCTTGGTTATTTGATCATGCGCATCTAGGGTATGATACCCTTAGCGAGAAAATCGCTACGCGCAATGGACAAGCAACCTATTACGATCATCTCTGTCAAGACATGAAAAAAAAACACGAAAAAAGACTCTTTACCTGGGGCCAAAATGAGAACACTCCTTTTAATTCAAGCCCTTTAAGCTTTTTAAAACACACCATTGACACCCTACGCTATTTCGCATTAAAACATGTCTGCCGCTCCAAAAGACCCCAAATCGCGGCTTACACATCAAAAAAAATTGGAAGAGGTAAACCCGATACTGATCCTGTTATTGTGAAAAAAATTCACCCGCAAACCCCCAATATAAATCTCCACTCTCATCGCCCCTTAAAACTTTCTCAAGTTTATCTGGCTCTGTGACTTTTCTTGTGATTTGACTTTTTTTCACACTTAACTGACAATCTCCTGGCAAAGACACAAAGGGGATTTTCATGATAAACTTTAAAAATAAAGTTCTTTTTCCACTACTTCTATCCTCTCTTTTCGTGGCCTGTGCCTCTCCTGATAAAAACAAAACTAAAGAACCCCCGCAAAAAATCTCCACGTGCCTGCATGTAGAGCCCCCCAGTTTAGATCCTCGTATGGGCGTTGATGTTGTCTCAGAAGCTGTCTTACGTATGCTCTTTACAGGGCTTACCTTTTCCGATAAAAACAATCAAACAACGCTCGCCCTTGCCGACCATTATGAACTCTCTCCAGACAGAAAAAAATACACCTTTTATCTAAAGAAAGCCTTCTGGTCCGACGGATCTCCCCTGACAGCCTACGACTTTGAAGAGACCTGGAAAACCTTACTTAAGCCATCCTTTCCCGCCCCTAATGTGAATCTTTTTTACCTGATTAAAAATGCAGAAGCCGTAAAAAAAGGAGAACTCCCTATAGAAAAAGTCGGCATTCGAGCTGCAGATGAAACTACTCTTGAAATAGAGCTTGAAAATCCCCATGCGACTTTTCTAGATGTCCTTACCAATAGCACCTTTTATCCTATTCCTAAGGGCATGCGCGAGACTCCCCTTGACATGAACCATTATGTAGGATGTGGTCCTTTTAAACTTAAAAACTATGTTCTCCAAAATGAAATTACGCTAGAAAAAAACCCCCTGTATTTTGCAGCCAATGAGACAAAATTAGATGAACTTCGTTTTTATATTATTAAAGATGAAAGGACCTCTCAGCTTCTTTTTGATAAGCAAGAAATCGATTGGTTAAGCTCTACCTTAGCGGGCATGCCCTTAGATATGCAGGGAGACCTCATCAAAAAATCTCAACTCCTCCGCTTTCCTGCAGCAAGCACCAGCTGGATTATCTTTAACTTTAATAAACCTCCTCTAAATAATGTCAATATCCGCAAAGCTTTAACTCTAGCCGTCAACCGACAATCTATCATTGAAAACATCCTTAATGGAACAGCCGTTGCAGCCAGAAGTCTTATTCCACGTGTTCAGAAAAAAGAACGATGGCACCCCTATTTTCCTGATGCAAGCCAAGAAGAGGCGCGAGTCCTTTTTAAAAAAGGGCTTGAAGAAGAAGGACTAACCCTCAAAACCTTCCCCTCTATCAAACTTGCCTACAATCAAACAGAAGTTTGGAAAAGAACAATGCAAGTGCTTCAGGCCACGTGGGCCGAGGCTTTTGGCATTCATGTTGAACTTGAATGCGTCGACTTTGCAACACTGCTGCAAAAACTATCTCGCATGGACTTTGATATCTCCCGCTTTGGCTGGCGGGTTCAATACGATGACCCAGCTAATTTTTTAGAAATTTTTCGCTTTGGCGCTCACACCTACAATCAATCTGGGTGGAAAAATGAAAAATTTGAAGAGCTTCTTACAAAAGCAAGCCAAGCTGGATCAGATAAAGAGCGATGGGATTATCTAGAAGAGGCAGAGCAAATCTTCTTTGAATACATGCCCCTCTGTCCTCTTTTTCATATGGATACAAGCACCACGCAGCAGTCGTACGTCAAAGATATCGTGATTTCGCCTTTAAGCACCTCCGACTTCCGCTGGGCTTATATTAAAAAACCGGAGAGAAAAATTTAAAAAAACCTAATTTTTCTTTGACTTTTGTTTGAAAAAATCACCGCAGAGCTTTAATATGCTAGCAACGTCTTTTAGACGAGGGAAAAATGAGAGATAAGACATCTCTTCTCACACAATCGCTGCCCATACTATGCTCTTCGGAAGATGCAAACGAGGAAGAGTCGTTTTTTGAAGCTCTTCAAGACTCTTTAAATAAAATTTTAAGAAAGTTTCCCAGTGAATTTGACCAAGACCTCTTCAAATACTACCTCCGATTCCTTGCCCTTTCCGAAAAAGAATTTCGCTCCCACCGATCTCTTCGTCACCAGGTTCGTCTCATTTGCTACCACTACCTCATGCGCAAAAAGCTGCTTCGAGCGCAAAGGCTCATGCCCAATGAGCTCGACCTAGAGTTTCGACTCCTTCCAACAAAACTTCAGTTTACCTTTGGGCAAAAAAATGTTCTGGGCATTGCGATTGCCATTCAACTCTCCAGCTCCTACGAACGTTTTGAGGATCAACACATCTTACGTGCCGTCCAAAAATTTCTCCCTCATGTCCAAGCAGTTAAAGAATCTTTTTTTGCCTTCCAAAAACCTCGTGATCTTTTAAGACTTCTCTATTTAGAAGTAGAAAACAGTTACAATCCTACCGCACTTCTCCCGGAAATTCAGCTTCTAAAAGGAGGGCTCAAAGAAGAACTTAAAAAGCATGTGCAGCTTCTCAACCCCTCTACTTTTGGGGCTTTTGATGTCGAAGAGACCATGCGTAATATCTTCACACTCAGTCAAGAACTACAACACCCCTCCGATTTACCTCAGGTCATGATCTCTTTTGAGCGCGCTTTGGAAAAAAATTTCATTTTTCGCCTTATCGTGATTCGAAGCGCAACCTCTGCATCAAAATCACTTCAAGAGCTTTTTAAAACCTTAGGAGATGAGGTTGAATATATCCATGAACGCAGCTCAAACATTGGATCTCTTCATTCTGAAACGCGCATTGCCAAAGAAGCTTCCGTCTTTCGCCTCCAAATCCCCAAAACGCCCTTTTTCTTAAGAGCCGATCTCTCTTTTAACGTCTACCGTGCAAGGGGCTACGTTCTTTCCCTACTCACACAAATTTTAGGAGATGTCAGAGATTATAATGGGGGTATTTTCTCTAAACAAATCGAACTCTTCGGGCAGTTTAAACAAGCCTTTGGAGCCATCCATGAAGAAGCTCCTGAGCTTTTAGAAGATTTTTTCCATTCTTTAAAGCCCCCAGAAATGCAGGCCATTCTTCCCCTCTCTTCCATTAAAACCCTCTTTGAGCTATTTCTAGAGGCCTCAAAGGAAGGGCTCCCCCTTAAAGAAAGCACTATTTTAAAAACAAAACAAAAAGAGAACTTTCTCTTTGTTATTCTTCGCTCAAGAGACCTTGATTTAGGAGATCATTTAGAAGAAGCTTTACGGCAAAATGAATATCTCCAACAAATGACCTGCTGGCTCCGCTTTAAAAACCAAGGGGGACTCACCCTGGGTTATATTTACCACCCCCCCACAGAAAAAAAAGGAACCCTCTTTCTGCAATTGCTAGAGATGCATTTAGAGTTTTGGAAAGACAAACTGCAGAGTATACAGATTGCCAGATTCAGCCAGCAACACATCCCTCTTTCTCTAGATCCGAGGCTTGGAGGAGATTTGATCTCTGGCGTTATTCTTAGCATGCTCTTTGATGGTCTCATGCGCATTGGAAAAGACGGACGCCCCCATCCTGCGATTGCTCAGTCTGTTGCCCTTTCTAAAGATCGCAAAGAGTATACATTTACCTTAAGAGACTGCACCTGGAACAATGGAGAACGCATCACCGCTCACGATTTTTCCTACACCTGGAAAAAAATCTTATCTCCTTCCTTTAATTCCGCCTTTTCTTATCTTCTCTATGTCATTAAAAATGCTAAGGCTGCAAAAGAAGGGCTACTCCCCTTAGATGCTATAGGTGTCAGGGCCATAGATGATACCACTCTTGCTGTACAATTAGAACAACCCTGTTCTTATTTCCTCGAGCTTGTCGCCTATCCCTTGTGCGCGCCTGTAAATCACAGACTAGATCGACTCTACCCCAACTGGCCTATCCAAACAGGCCCCTCCTATATTTGCAATGGCCCCTTTCAGCTAGACCACTCTCACAAACAAGAAGGGTATGAACTGAAAAAAAACCCCCTCTATTGGGATGCAAAAGAAGTCAAACTTGACCGGATCCAAATCTCTAGAGCCAGTGGCCAAAAAGCCAAAGAACTCTTCCAAAACAATGAAATTGACTGGCTGGGCTATCCGTTTCGTCCGTGGGAACCATTTTTTTCTGAAGAGACTCTAGGTCCTATAGAATCTATCTCTTTTACCTCTATTTATTGGTACGTCTTTAACACGCAGGCATTCCCCTTCCAATCCCGTGATATTCGCCGTGCTTTTTCCTTAGGCGTTGATCGGAATGCTTTGAGAAAAACCCTCTCTTATCAATTAGAGCCCACCTATACACCTCTACCCATTTTACACAGCAAGTTTCCTCGCGCAGTAAGACCTGTGCAAAAAGAAAGAGCGCGCCTGTTTTTTGAACTAGGGCTCAAAAAAATGAACCTCAAAAGAGAACATTTCCCCGCCCTAACCATTTCCCATCCGAATAATGAGTTGAGACAAAAAATTGCCGTTGCCATTGCTAAAGAGTGGCAAGAACTTTTTGAAATCCCTGTTAAAACAGAAAGCTATAGTTTTAAACAGCTCTTTCAAAAAATGACAACAGGCGACTACCAGATAGGTGCGATGAATTGGCAAGTTCGCCTTAATGATCCTCTGTACACACTGAACGCTTTTCTCTCTGCTTCAGAAAAAATTAACTTCCCCAAATGGGAAAGTCCGAAATATCAAGAATTAATCCGAGAAATTAATGGCACGACAAGCGAATCAAGCCGTAACTATCTTCTGGCAAAGGCAGAAGCCCTGTTAACGCGTGAGGTCCCCATTATTCCTCTTTTTCGCGAAGAGGCTCGCCTGATCCGTAAAGACTATATTGAAGGGGTGATTCCTTCAGTCATTGGAAATATCGATTTTAAGTATGCGTATATCAATAAGGAAAAAAAACGTTTCAAGAACAAAAAACAATAGGAGATTTTATGCCAAGTGGTATTGAACAAGTGAATCGAGTTGCCCCAAAAATAAATGCAATTACTCAAGAAGTAAGCAAACACTCCGCCTTTATTAAAGGTGGCCTTGAGAAGGCTATGGACGCCGTTGAACAGGTAGCAAATGGGATGGTTTTCTGTACTAATAACGAAAGTCCTAATATTTTATACGTGGTTGCAAACCCAAGTGATCAGTCAGGTGCTTTCGTAAACCATCCCCAGGTCATGAAAGTAACCATTACCAATAATGAGAAGAATGCAGGCACAGTTTCACTGACAGCTAAAAATGGTGGTGATTTTTCCAGAGAAACATCGCCGAGTAATATCATTGAGTCTGTAACCAGTTTAGCTCAAGAATTTTTTAAGAAAATAATTAAAGGAGATTTGGTTCCCTTAGATGTAAAACATGAAGTCAAGGCACTATAAGCATGCAAAGGCTCACTAAACACCCTCCTGCAAGCATCCGAGAGGTTGTTTATTTATCGAGTTCTTTTATTGTTGTCCTACTCTCTACAAGCCTCATGGGCCTGTGCGATCGTTTGATTTTAGCTCGCTATTCCCTTGAGGCTGTAGAGGCGTCTATTAGCGCCCTTTATTTAATACAGTTATTTCAGATCCCCTGTATTATAATCGCCTCTACTGCGCAGATTTTCGTAGGCCACCATAAAGGAACAGGTGAGCTTTCCGCAATTGGCCCCACCATTTGGCAGATGATCTGGTTTGCTCTGTTTTCGATGCTCCTGATTGGCCCTTTAAGCCCCCTTGTCTGTGAGTCGTTTTTTGAAAACACCTCCATTCAAGGATCAGGAACAGAGTATTTTAGCTGCCTTATAATATTTAATTTCTTGTTCCCCTTGTCCGTAGCCCTTGCCTCCTTTTACCTGGGTAGAGGGCAAACCCGCAGGGTGCTACTGACAAGTTTACTTTGCCATGGGCTTCATATCTTGCTTGATTTTCCCCTCATTTTTGGAGTTAGTGGATGGTTTCAGCCTCTCGGAGTCAGGGGCGCTGCCATTTCTGCTGTGATGAGCCAATTTATTTTTTGCCTGATCCTTTTTCGAGACTTTTTTAAACCTGCACATCGCCATCTCTATGCTACCGACCATTACGCTCTTCAATTTCCCCTGCTTTGGAAATGCCTTAAAATAGGCCTGCCAAGAGCCGCCAGTAAGCTCGTTATTCTTCTTGCGTGGACAACCGTCACCCATCTTATCCTCCATAAAGAAGGTGACTATCTCGCTGTTTTAGCTTTCGGAGGAACGCTCAATCTCTTTTACACCTGCTTTAATGAAGGCCTCTCGCAAGCCCTCACAACAATCGGAGCCTATCTCGTTGGCGCGCGCAATTTTCTCATATGGAAACTCGCCAGATCTTCCCTTGTTGTCTTATCTACAACCAGTGCCGCCTTATCTATACCTCTGCTTTTTTTTCCTGAAATAGCGATCTCTCTTTTTTTTAAACAAGAGCCAAGCCCTCTTCTGCACACAGAACTCACCCTCTCTTGCTACTGGCTTTGGCTTCTTTTTACAACCCACGGCCTTAATCTGATCGGCCTTGGCCTTCTCAATGCTTATGGAGACACCCTATTTCAAATGATTTTTTCCACAAGCCTTGCTTGGATTGCTTCTTTTTTTCCTGTCTATTACTTCATCGGGAAAAACAGCGCCGCACCGCATAACCTCTGGCTTATTCATGCGCTTGGATGCCTGACTTATGCCGGAGTCTATCTCCTACGCCTACGTCAAGAAAAATGGGTGCAAAGTTATCCTCTTTTTCCCGCACAAACCGATTGATTTCCGCGCCCATCACTGCTACTCTTGCTTGAAGACATGCGAAAATTTTATCTTTCTTTTATCCTGGCCTCACTCTCTCTTGTCGCAAACGACGGAAAAACCTACGAGCCTCTTTACGCAGGAACACTCCTTGCCATATATCCTAAAAACGCAGATCCTGGCCGCCTCTCCTTTCAGCCCTACATTTTCGCCACGCACAATTACGGCCTTTACAATCAAGATTGGAACCTTTCTAAAGAGTCTTCTTTAAATCAAACAGCCCTGGAAATTTTTTTAGAAACGGGAATCACTCCCTTTTTAGATATTTCTTTGCTTTCCAATGGATTTTACAACCACTCTCAGCATACCAAGACATTCCGGTATGGAGACACTTTCCTTTATCTCGGTTTTCAGATGGCAGAAGATCAAAAAGATAACTGGATCCCTGACTTTCGTTTTCTGCTACAAGAGACATTTCCCACAGGTCAATACGACCACCTAAATCCCGAAAAACACGGCACAGACATTGCCGGTTTTGGCTCGTATCAAACAGGCGGTATTCTGGTTTTAAGGAAAGTCTTTCACACCTTCCCTTCCCACCCTTTTAACATTAACCTTAATCTTTACTACATCATTCCCTCATCCGTTAATATCCACGGCCTGAGTGTCTATGGAGGGGGTTTAGATACTAGAGGAAAAGCGAGACTTGGCAATCAGACGATTGTCAATATTGGAATTGAATTCAGTCTCACCAAAAATTGGGTTATTGGCACAGACTTTCACTATGTTCACTATAACCGCTCTCCCTTCTCAGGAAAGACAGGAATAGATGCTCAAGGCAAACCCCATCTTGTAGGGCTTCCCTCTTCGGAAGTCTTTAGCATTGCCCCTTGCCTAGAATATAACTTTAATGAAAATTTTAGCTTAGCTGCAGGCGTTTGGCAGACCCTCGGAGGAAGAAACAACCTCGCCTTCACTAGTTATGTCGCTAACATCTATTACTATTTTTGATCCTCATCTAGAGTCAAAAGATTCACCCACAACTGGTGCTTCCACTCTCGGTAAACAGACCCATCGGAGAGCACGATATCTGCCTTATAGGTCAGAGGGCCTCCCGTCTTGCGATAAGTCTCATCAATGAGATTGCAAACGACATACCCAGACCTGGCTTTAATAGGGTAAATATGATCTTGCTCGGTGTGATTCTTATAGATAATCTTTAGCACGATTTTCGGCTCTTGCAATAAAACCTCTGGAGGAACAATCCACGTGATGAGCAGTTTAACACCCTCTGGAGGAGGATTGCGACGAGGGTCAGGACTTCCCACATGACTGCTGGCTAAATAACCCTGGTTATAAGGAACTTGCTTTACAGAGACGTAGTATTTTTCACATCCGGTTACGCCCAGCAAAAGAAGAAAAACCGTTGAACAGTTTATAAGACGTCTATAAAATGTATTCATGTCCCATGCCGTCTGTTGTATCTTGTTTGACCCTTCGCGCTCCTCTGTTCTACTCATAGAGCGCCGCGATATTCCCGTTTGGGTCCTTCCCGGAGGAGGTATTGACCCTGAAGAATCTCCAGAAACCGCAGCTGTCCGCGAGATGCACGAAGAGACAGGTCTTAAAACCCGCATCCTACGTAAGGTAGCCCTCTATTATCCTCAAAATAGGCTTTCTAGGCCAACCCATTTTTTTGAAATGGAAATTGTGTCTGGAACTCTCCAAACAGGACCTGAAACCCGAAATCTAAATTTTTTCCCTTTAGGTGCCCTACCAAAAAGATTGGCGCCTCCCTATAGGCTGTGGATTGAAGATGCGCAAGCGGCTCATGCGCATGTTCTACATAAGCAAATTGAAGGAACCTCTTATTTTGTTTTGGTTAAGTTAATTCTTTCTCATCCAATTTTAGTAGGAAGATTTTTACTCACTAAACTGGGCATCCACTGGAATCGAGATTAGATCATCTTTTTAGGATCGACATGTTCATCAAACTCTTTTTCTGTCAAAAATCCGAGCTCGAGTGCCGCCTCTTTGAGGGTCTTATCTTCTTTGTAGGCTTTTTGGACAATTTTAGACGCCTTGTCATACCCAATGATAGGATTTAAGGTGGTTGCCAGCATTAAGGAGTGATCTAAATGGTGCTGAATCCGCTTTAAATTGGGCCGAATTCCCACAAGACACTTGTCGTGGAAATTTTTTGATACATCTGCCAAAAGATGGATCGATTGAAGCAAGTTATAAATCATCATGGGCTTAAAGACATTTAGTTCAAAATTCCCCATAGAGCCCGCCATGCCGATGGCCACATCATTGCCCATCACTTGAACGGCCACCATGGTCATCGACTCACTCTGCGTAGGATTAACTTTCCCCGGCATAATGGAGGAGCCTGGCTCATTTTCTGGGATAAAAATTTCTCCAATGCCGCACCGAGGCCCTGAAGCTAGCCACCGAATGTCATTGGCAATCTTCATAAAAGCGCAGGCAACCATTTTTAAAGCGCCACTCATCTCCACTAAAGCGTCATTGGCAGCCAGCGCCTCAAACTTATTGGGAGCTGTAACAAAAGGCTCTTTGGTGAGCGTGGCAATCACTTCCGCGACGCGCTTTGCATACCCTTTTGGGCTATTGATACCTGTTCCTACAGCCGTTGCGCCGAGAGCAATCTCATAAAGAGAGGGAAGAGATCTCTCTATGGTCTTAATGCCATGGGCAATTTGGGCAGCATAACCAGAAAACTCTTGGCCGAGAGTCAAAGGAGTGGCATCCATGAGATGAGTACGTCCTACTTTAACAATCTCGGCAAACTCTCTCTCTTTTGCCTTAAATCCTTGATGCAAAAGAGAGAGATGGGGAAGGAGCTCTTTGTGAATCGCTAAGACAGCTGCAATATGCATGGCTGTGGGAAAAACGTCATTAGAAGACTGGGACATATTGACATCATCATTAGGATGAATGGGGGTCTTAGAGCCCAGTACACCACCCGCTTTTTCAATAGCCCGATTAGAAATCACCTCGTTAACATTCATGTTGGTCTGCGTACCAGATCCTGTTTGCCAAACAACGAGTTCAAAATGGTTGTCCAATTTTCCAGCCAGTAGCTCGTCACAAACAGAGACAATTAACTCTTTTTTTTCTGAAGATAAAAGAGAGAGTTCATGATTAACAAGGGCAGAGGCCTTCTTGACAAGCCCCAAAGCGTAGATAAGTTGAAGGGGCATTTTCTCATTGCCAATACGGAAATTTTCCAAAGAGCGCTGTGTTTGCGCGCCCCAGTATTTATCTTGGGGAACGGCAATGCTCCCCATAGAATCTTGCTCTTGTCGCTTATTCAAGGTGTTTTCCCCTTAAATTTGGAACATACCGAGTTTAAGATTTTTCTTACTAGCTCCTAAATTAACAAAAGGGCAAAAACGAAGGCAAAGAGAGAAAAAGACTCTACAATCCCAAGAGCTGCAAAACACTTCCCAATGATGGCTGGCTGCTTAGCTGAGGCTTGAATCCCCGATGCTGCGCACATACCCTGATAAATAGAGGAAAACATCAGCGCCATGCCGACTGCAAAACCAATGCCAATCCCAGAAAGTGGAGAAAGAGTTCCGGCACGGATACTGTCTCGCATAAGCAGCATAAGCACAAATCCGTAAATAGACTGAGAGGCTGCCATCGCAGACATCCCAATAAACTTTCCATGGTTTTCCTCTACACGACTCATCACCGCATGAGAGGCCATTCCTCCAATTCCACATCCAATTGAACTACCTATACAGCCAAGCCCTAAAACAAGCGCTGGCCCCACCATTCCATATTCCATATTTTACTCCTTAATTCGTAATTTTTTTAGCGGTTTAATCAGTCTTCCGCCCCCATCAAAACAGTAGTGGTACCATTCTAAGAAATTAAGACGCAGGCCGTGAATCACGCCCCCCATAAAACTCAAAAGAAGGTTAACGCAGTGACCTGAAAAAATGACAACGGCGCCCAAAACAAGTCCTAAAGCGCTCCCCTCCTGATTAAAGGTGCTCGCCATAATCGCTCCTGCAAGGCTTAAAGCATATAAACGCAAGTAAGAGAGAACATCGGCAAAAACTTGCACCATATTGGCAATCTCCCCGCACCCTTTCCATCCCTTTTGGATAAAAGCCGCAATCATCGCAAAGGCAACCCCTCCATAGATCAGGTGATTCCCTACGGCTGCAGCCATTTTTTTATCGATGAGTCCCGTAAAATTGACAATTGATGTGGCCCCCAAAAGAGTAGGAAAGTAGAGATACCCCCCAATCATAAAAATCACCCACCCCAGACCTGAAATGTTTCTTCTTAAATAGCGTAAAAAACCCAACGCAAGGTGAATCACTCCAATTAAGATTGTAAAATCGAGGATAATATTAGAAGAAAACTCTTCTAAGAGCGTGTAGGTGTTTTCCCCTTTTTTAGTCACAAAAGCTCGCGCTAAAAATTCTTTAGGGGTCTCTGCCTGCTGAAGAGCCGGATATTTTTTCACCCACTCTTCATAAACATCGTCTTTTTCTTTGAGGTGATACGAAACCTTTTTTTCCACCAACGCATGTAAGGGAGAAATAGAGCTGACACCGCTGCCTGGTGCAATTTTAATCCCAAAATAAGAAGAGACTACCATGCCCCACCCAATGCAGGCATAAGAGAGAATAAAAAACAGCTTTAACATGCGCTTATTTTGGCCCTCAAGAACAGGAAATTTGGATTTCAGATAAAAGGCTAGCAGCAAGAAAATAGCCCCATATCCTGCGTCGCCTACAATGACGGCAAAAAAGAGCGCAAAAAACCATAAGACCCAAGAAGAGGGATCTTTATCTGTGATGGCTGGCGTATCGTAAATATTAACAAGATCTTCCCCAATCTCCCCTGTCTTCTCATTCTGGATGCACGTAGGGATACGATCGTCTGCTTCAATAAGCACAGGCTCTGCATAAACGCTCATCCCCTCTGTCAGCTTAAAAAGAGCCTCTACTTTATTTTTAGCAAGCCAGACTTCCACGCAAAAAAAAGAGTTTTGCAGAGGGTAGGCAACCTGCTTTTTTGCACAAACTAGGTGGTGCTTATTTAATTCTTCAACAAGCACTTCTTGCAGCATCTCTAGATACTGGGCTTGATCTGCAAGATCTACGCTAAAATGGTAAATAGCCTCCTCTACAACGCTGAGTCTAGATTTCAAGTCTATGGCAGGAGCGTCAATTCTCATTTCGATCATGCCAGGATAGCTTCTTGCTTCTTTGCTGACCGCCACAAAATAGGCCAAGTCGTATTCATGACCCACCGCAATAAGCCCTTCGGGGCAGGCTGCATTTCCGTTCTTACCCACTTTTTTACAAAAAAATTGAAACTTAAGCCCCGACTCCCTCTCCAAGTAATAGATCTCTTCCATAGAAAACTCACCAAAGGGAGCAACCCTTGAAATCTCTAAATGTAAAATGCGCCTCTCTTCTTCGAGTTTTTCTATATCTTCTTTGAGCTCCATTACGCGCTCACAAATTTGCATGGCAAAAGGAAGATCGACAGGCCCTTGATAAGGTCTTTTAGCCACAAATTTGCGCAAAATCTTAATCCCTTTAAGCAAGCTCTCT
>JACCDZ011125013.1_pt1 | contig 16101 bp, 12 predicted proteins | sample 7449551 | NCBI WGS metagenome assembly JACCDZ01 (sample SAMN15323452, study PRJNA562643) | freshwater metagenome | isolation source: river surface water | place: USA:Blue River Watershed | collected 2017-08-18 | reverse complement strand
CTGGCGTGGCGTTGGTTGATATCGGAGGTGGAACAACAGACATTTGTATTTTCGACGATGGTGCCATCCGTCATACCGCCATCATCCCCATCGGTGGCGATCGCATCACCAAAGACTTGCAAGAGGCCTTTGGCATTTTGAAAGACCAAGCAGAATTCGTGAAAGTCAACTACGGCAGTTGCTACCCAACCGAAGCCATGAAAAACGAAGTGGTGGTGGTACCAGGCTTGCCAGGAAGAGCACCCAAAGAAATTTCACTCTATGCGATTTCTCAAGTGATTCGTGCCCGCGTGGAAGACATCATCCAAAAGGTTGATTTCGAAATCGTAGTTTCAGGCATCCGCAACAAATTGGCCGGCGGCATTGTTCTCACCGGCGGTGGATCTACCATGAAAGACATCACCCAATTGTTCAATTACTTCATTGGCTTGGAAGTGCACATTGGCTCTCCCGGACAGCGTTTGGGCAAAGGGATGATCGATGAAGTGCGCAACCCCATGTACGCAACAAGCATCGGTTTGGTTCTCAAGGGATTTGAGTTGGCACAAAAGCACCAACACATCGAACTCAACAACGAAATCATCCAAAAAGAAGAAGCCAATGCGCGTGTTAGCGATCCTTTCTTGGACGAAATCAACATGCAACCCGTACAAGAAACCCCAGTTCAAATCGAATTTGGCGACACCCCAGAAGGCAAAAACAGCGGATTCTTATTCCCAGGATCTTGGTTCAGTGGAAAGAGCAAAGGCCTCTTCAAGGGCATCAACGATTGGATGAAGGAAGGTGAAGATTTTCACGATTGATCTACACTAAAACAGTAAAACATGTCAGTATTTGAACCAGCAGTCAATATAACCCGTGGCAACCTCATCAAAGTGATCGGTGTAGGTGGCGGAGGCAGCAATGCCGTAAACCACATGTTCCGTCATGGTATCGAAGGTGTAGATTTCTTCATCTGCAATACCGATTTGCAAGCCCTTCATAGCAGCCCCATCCCCAATCGCCTACAATTGGGCGCACAGCTCACCGAAGGACTTGGTGCAGGCTCGATGCCCGACATGGGAGAAAAGGCCGCGATGGAAAACATGCAGCAGATTCGCCAAATCATGGAAGACAACACCAAAATGGTATTCATCACCGCCGGAATGGGTGGTGGTACAGGTACCGGTGCCGCTCCTGTGATCGCGAAAATTGCCAAAGAACTCAACATCCTCACGGTGGGTATCATCACCCTGCCGTTTGAAGATGAAGGTCCTCACAGGATAGACCAAGCACAAGAAGGTCTCGAAAAACTCCGTCCTCACGTGGACGCTTTGTTGACGATTTGTAACGATCGCATCGTAGACATGTACGGCGACCTCACCATCACGCAAGCATTTTCAAAGGCCGATGACATTCTTTGCACCGCAGCCCGAGGCATCGCTGAAATCATCACCAAACCCGGACAAATCAACGTAGACTTCATGGATGTGCAAACCGCAATGAAAGACAGCGGACGAGCCATCATGGGAACAGGTTTTGCGTCTGGCGACAACCGAGCTGAAAACGCAGTGCGCATGGCATTGGATAGCCCTTTGCTCGACAACACCCGTATTCAGGGTGCTCGACATTTGCTAGTGAATTTTGCCTACGGCCACAAAGAGCCGGTAATGAGTGAAATTTCTAAAGTGAAAAAATTCTTGCAGGAAGAAGCCGGACATACCGCCCACCTGAAGATGGGTATTACCCGCGACGAGAGCCTAGGAGAAGACATCGCCATTACAGTAATCGCCACTGGATTCGAAGTAAAATCGTTTGGCAGCAACTACAACTTCCAAGAACCTGCCGTTCAGCAGCAGCCCATAGCTCAGAACATCCCAGTAGCGCAAAATCATGCTGTAAACAATCCATACCAACCCAACTATTATGGGGGACAAGGATTTCATCAGGCACCACCTGCGAGCAGCATGCAACCCAATTTATTCAGCACACCGCCTATCAACCCTACCGTGGTGAATCATGTGCCACAGCAGATCAACAACTACGAAGACAGTGCGATGGTGAACAATACGTTTGGACAAGAGCCCATGCCGTTTGATCACAATCAAAACAGTGACATAGCAAATCCAAACAACAACATCACAAACGCGAATAGCCATATCGCCAACACTGCGAACCCCCTCAATCCAATGAATGTGGAACCCAAGGCGTTCGAAAGTTCAAGCGAATGGAACGAGGACCCCATGGCGCAAATATTTCGCGATACGCGTATGGAAAACGGACGCAGAGACAGGGAAGCGTTGTTTGAAAACGACATCGAAATTCCCGCTTACATGCGCAAGGGCATCAGTTTAGAAGCTGCGCCCCCAAGCCAATCTCAGTTGGTAAGTAAAATCACCATCGGAGAAGAAGACCCAATGAATGCACGCGATTTAACGGTTAAACCGAATCGCCACTTGCACGATAACGTGGATTGATAGCCAAAAAAATCCAACAGCAAAAGAGCCATGCCGCAAGGTGTGGCTTTTTTGCGTTCAATGACCCTATAATGAAACCTACAGAAAGCCCGCCGTTAGCCCGCAGAAGCACATCAAACCCCGGAGAAAACCCTAACACGAACTCCTGAAAACACCCTCATACAAACTCCGGCGCAAGCCTGCAATGAAACCCGACTTAAAACCAGGCTTTATCAAATACCGTAAACCGCCAAATACCTTTGGGCAACACCCGCCGCGGCATACTTCTCAATGGCCGATAAGCGGCAACGGCTAGACATCTCACTTCGCACCTCAGTAAGCGAGTTGAAATAATCGGCAATGCCATCTATCAATGTTTGTGTATCCATTTTGGGTGCCAACCACCCAGTATTCGCCACTCCCTCCGACTCAATCATTTCAGGGATCCCCCCTACCGCAAACGCCGCAACAGGAACACCGCAACTCAAACTCTCCATGATGGTCGTAGGCAAATTCTCTTCATGTGATGTTGTGACATACACATCAGCCTGCCAATAGGCGTCTCTCATTCGTTGGGCATCCGCAATAAAACCCAATTCAGTAAAAGAACATTTCAAACCCAAATCACCCAATCGATTCTCTCCTACCACCAAGGCGTGCAATTGGGTGTATCCCATATCGTAAAGAGAGTTGCAAATCAACCGAAACTCGGCAAACCCTTTGGCTACATTGCCCAAATTCGCAGCGGCAAACATCAACACGAAAGACTCTTCTGAGGCACCCTGCATGTCAACAGTAAATGGTTTCGCCTTCATACCCACTGAATCTTGTTCCGCCGGACGAAAGTAATCGGTATCTATGGGATTGGGTATCACTGCGATACAATCTCTTTGTTCGATGGTTGGCGCGCCGCTCTTCAGCGCCTGTTCCCGCAACCATTGACTCGGAGTAACAAACTGCAATTGACTACCTGCCACTGCATACATAGATTGTTTGGCGCTGAATACGCGGCGCGACAAATCACGTTCACCTCGCACTTTGAGATAATGACAATTCCCACAGCCCCCCTCAAAATGATCACAGCCCCGAGGATGATAACACCCGCCGGTAAATGGCCACATGTCATGACAAGTCCACACCACCTTCTTGTTCAAACACATCAATGCCTCCAAACCGCCCAAACTCACAAAGCCCTTATTCACCCAATGCAAATGAACAACATCCGCCTCGGCAATGGCTTTCCAAACGGAAACATTCACACCGGTTTTTCCATGACTAAATGCAAATCGAACAGATTTATCACGTTCAAATCGCAAGAAATCCAATTTTTCCAATGCATGCAATCCAAAAGCCCATTTGCGTTTCAACCAACTACTGGCCCACAAATGAAAATCCCCTTCTCCACCCTCAAACACCCAATGCTGGCTTTCTACACCAGGCAACTGACCCAGGGCCACACTCAATCGCTGCGCAGCCACAAATGCACCACCTGCCGACGACGCATTCAAGTGTACCACCCTCAACTGTTTGCTATCCCTGGTTTCGCGGTTCATTTCAATGGCGATGGATTCAATTTGTGATGAAGTGATTTAACAACCCAATAGTTAACCATCAACCCTTGTCGATGGCATTTTCTTCTGTCTTTTTCAAACTCTTCGATAAAAGCACGGCTACCACCAATGCCATCATCATCAATATCCCACCGCTAAAATAAGGCAACCCATAGTAATAATGGTACAATCCCCCAGCCACAATCGGACCAATAGCCCGGGCCAAAGAACCCAAACTCTGCAACAGTCCCAACATCTGTCCTTGCGATTCCGCAGGCGTATTCAAACTCACCAAAGAATTGATCGCCGGCATCATCAAACCATTCCCAAATGCCAAAAGCAAAATGGCAAATGCTTGAACCATATAAAACGTCTGAGTATCATTCGCCAATGGAATAACACTTAAGCCCACAGCTACGATCGGACAGCCCATCAACAACATTTTTCTCACGCCCCATTTCTTCTGAAACATCCCAATCAAACCACCCTGCACCACGGCACTGCAAATACCAATAAATCCAAAAATATTACCGATGCCATATTCTGTGAGTCCGTATTTCTCTTTCCACAAAACACTGGCATTCACCTGCATCATACTGAACGCAGCGATGTACAAAAAGTTAATCAAAAACAACTCTCCGATGATATCAATTCGCCAAACGGTTACAAGTCCTTTGAAAGTATCTGACACCTTGCGTTTTTCCACCGATTTCGATTGCAAACTCTCAGGCAGCAGGAACCAAGCCAATACAAAATTCAAGGCACACAAGGCCGCAGTAAAAAAACCCACCCATTGAACACCGTGCGCCCCGCCTGCATGATACAACCACCCACCGATGGGCGGTCCAAACACAAAACCCAAACCAAACGCAGCGCCGATGATACCCATTCGCTTGGCGCGATCCGCAGGGGGCGTGATGTCCGCGATGTAAGCCTGCGCAGCAGAAATGTTCGCACTACCAAACCCAGAAATCACCCTTGAAAACAACAAGAAACTGAAATTCGCACTGATCCCAAACAAATAGTAACCAATGATATTCACGAATACGCTCACCAAAATGATGGGTCTTCGGCCGATTCGATCAGACCATGAACCAAAAATGGGTGCGAACAAAAACTGAATGATTGAAAACGCCCCAGCAACCACACCCACGGCCACATCCGGATTGAAAGGCATCCCTGAGGTTGTTGCCAAAGTTTTTGCCAAATTCGGCAAAATGGGGATCACAATCCCAAAACCCAACAGGTCTATGAAGATGGTTAAAAAAAGGATCGCTATACGTTTGTCTTTCATGTACTTTGTTTTTCTCTATTCAATCTGCGCCCAATCCATGATTCAGAGAGCGGCTGCCACAATCCTTCTCGTAAAACCCCCAAATTGTTAGGCAGCATATCAACCACCAAACTATCATCTGTTAACAAGCCCGCTTCATATTTCTCTTTCAGCGTGCCTGGATTATAAATACAAAGATCAACACCATCTTGCACCCAAAGCAAGGTTCTTTGGAAAAAATCCAAACCGTAAATTTCTTGTTGCGATTTTAGCAAATGAAATACTTTATCTATGCTACATCCCGATGGTGGCTCCTTGGTTTCATCTACCGCAACAACCACAATTGTATTAAAGAAAACATCAAATCCCGCCAACAAATCCACACCATGCGCTTGCCATCCAGCCACAAATTGTTGCAATTGTATTCTTAACTTCAGCACTTCCTCATCGGTCATTCTACGCTGAGCGCCAAACATCCACACCCTACTAGAATCTGCCAATTGCCCCAACATCATTAGCGCAATGATTGATTCACCAATTCAGCCACGTCCATCACCTGCACAGCATCTTCACGCTCAAAATGCTTCGTGCCATCGCGCATCATCGTGTTGCAGAACGGACAATTCACGGCGATGATTTCCGCACCCGTAGCCAAAGCCTCTTCGGTGCGATTCACATTCACCTCCTGATTTCCCTTCTCCGCCTCCTTAAACATCTGTGCACCACCGGCGCCACAACAAAAACCATTGGTCTTGCAACGCTTCATTTCAACCAAATCAATATCCAATCGCTCCATCACCATGCGAGGGGCCTCATAAATTCCGTTGGCCCGACCCAAATAACAACTGTCGTGATAGGTTATTTTCTTACCCGCAAACGCGCCACCTTCAATCGACAATCTACCCGATGCAAGCAATTCGTTGATCAACTGGGTATGATGTACCACTTCATAATTACCGCCCAAATTGGGATATTCATTTTTTAAAGTATTGAAACAGTGTGGACAGGCTGTCACGATGCGCTTTACACCGTAACCATTCATCACTTCGATATTCTGCATCGCTTGCATTTGGAACAAAAACTCATTCCCCGCACGTTTGGCAGGATCACCTGTACAACCCTCTTCCATACCCAAAATAGCAAACTGAACGCCCGCCTTTTGTAAAATGTTAGAAAAAGCCCTGCTCACGCGCTGCGCACGCTCGTCGTAACTCCCCGCACATCCAACCCAAAACAAAATCTCTGGGGTTTCTCCGGCGGATATAAAATCCTGCATGGTTCTAACCGATACCGTCATAATGCTGCAATTTCGCCTTTTCAAACCAAAGCATTGAAACATTTATTCCACAGCCATAAAAAATAGACAACAAAGAGGGGGCACCACTGGCGCCCCCTCTTTGTGTTTACTACATCAACAGCTCAATAGCCCGATCCGCCCATACCAACTACTTCCTGAACCGCACACGCCATCAATGGCACACGCAAATCATTGCAGTAATGTTGAAATGGACTCGTTTTCATAAAACCAGACCCATCGGTCTCGTTCATCGAAGCTACCCAACAATCGTTCAATTTCGACAACTCCGTAAATACCGCTTCTCGCATATCAACCCCAGCTTGAACATCCAACTCAACCACTGTTACCCCATGTTTCACCATGTAGTCGTACGCCTGAGTAGAATACGCATTGAGATATCGCACAGTTTCTGAATCTTTCTTGTTAGACAGAGCCAGCACATGAACGCGAGCGAAAAAAGCCTTCGCCAATTTGGCCACTCGGTAAAATTTTTGCCTCGATTCCGATGTTGAATCCAATAACATCAACAAATTCTTCGGATCCACCCAACCCGTTTCCGGATTCAGATAAATCACAGGGGTCTCGAACTTTCCAATGCATCCTGCCATTCCACCGCCAAGCATACTGCCCGACTTAGAAACAGCCAGAATTACCGTCATCTCAACCTTCAACTCATTGGCGGTTTTTGCCGCGGTTGACCAAAATTCTCCCGACTTCTTTACGATTGTCAAATCCCGGTACGCACGCTTCTTGAGATCATCCACAAGGGCGTTCGTGAGTTCAGCATTTGCCGCAGTTTCTAACCACAACAAATCTCCTTTGAACCGGCGCGCCACCGAAACCAATGCGTCGCCAATTGTTTTTTGATTTTGGATACTGTCTGATGTAAATAAAATTTTTGTAAGGGTTTCTTCCATAGGCTTTGTTAATTTTACACCGAATCTCATGAAAACTTTCCATATAATCAAGCACGTATCGCACTTTTAATGAATAGTTTATACACTCCCAACATACGCAATCAATGTTAATCCTCCCGCCATTTCACGCATCAATGCCAACCAAAAAATCCATTCATTCTTTGAAATCCGTTTTCTTCTTCGCGATACTTGCCAGCTTTTGTTGCATCCCGCAAAAAGCGCAATCCCAAACCATTCCCAAGCCCCCTCACTACAGAGGATTGTGCACCACTCCCAACAACAGCATTTGGATCAGCGGCACACAGTCCAAAATCCTACGAGGCCATTACAATGCAAAAAGTGAATTTCACATCGACACCCTTATAACACCCCACTCAAACAAAGATTATCGGGATATTTGGGCGCTCAACGATCAAATTGCGGTAGCCATGAGCGTGAGTGATAGCGCGGTTGTAATCAAAACCACCGATGGCGGCAAAACATGGAAAACGGTCTACCACAACGAAACCCCCGGAATTTTCCTCGATGCCATTGAAATAGACCCAAACACAGGTGTTGGAATGATTCTTGGCGATCCCCTTTCTAAGGACCAACAATCCCCAAAATACTTCAAAGCCCTTCTTACCACAGATTACGGAAACAATTGGATCAACATCCCTGATGCCGAATGGTCCATCCCACGCGATACCCTTGAATCTTTTTATGCGGCCAGCGGAACATCCTTGTCTATCATCACAAGCAGCAGCAACCCAAAAACAAATAGCCACTCCATCACGGTGGGATTCGCTGGCGGCGGCCACTCGCCCCAATTTCATTTGGTTCAAATCAAATTCCGCCCCAACAACCCAAAGAAACCCTGGCAATTCAACCCCCTGCCAAACCAACCTTTACATTTCAAAGGCGGACAAGCATGGGGCTGTTATGGCCACACAACATTCCGCACAAACAAAGGCATCGCCATAGGCGGAAACTACACCCAACCCAATTTTCGGGGAGATTCAACCGGCCAAATCGCCGCATACACATCCAACATTTTGGGGAAATGGCATCCATGTAAAACACCACCCCATGGATACCGCAGTGGCATTTGTGTGAGCGCTCCTATCAACAAAGACAGCCTCTTCAACGCGTTTTTTAAAAACAAAAACAACTTGTGTCATGCATTTTTCGAAGCCCACAACACCCAACCAGCCCAATATTTCTTCCAGACTCATCATCAAAAAAATCTATCGATCGCCATTTGCACTGGCACATCGGGCACAGATATTTCGTTCGATGAAGGCAGAAATTGGTTGCCCTTGTCCAAAGAAAAGGGATTCAATGCCTGCGCCTTCGATTGTCAAAACCTCATCTTGGCAGGAAATCAAGGCAAAATAAAATCCTACAACCTATTTGAAATCGCAAACGCCTTTCAACTGCTTAACCCGGTTAACCCCACAAGATAAAACCGAATCAAATACCACCACGCAGGACCACTCAATTGCGTGCGATACGATAAACCACAAATTGTTCATTTTCAAATACTTCCAACAAATCTTCTGGCACAAAACGACCTGAATCACGTTTTCTCACAACCCAATATTCAATCCCCTTTTCCTTCAATCTTTCAACAACGTTACTTTTTCCATCTTCGGCGATGCGATACACCTTGGCGCCCGTAACATAATGCATCAACCGCGGCTTGAAAAACGACACCTTCTCCTCTGGATTCACCGACTTCAATACAAAATCATAAAGTTCAATGGCTGATTTTGAATACGCCTGATTGGTATCCAACTTGACATAGAAAACAGAAGTCATCATTCCCTGGAGCAAAATCACCAATACAATCCCCCAAACCCAATTTTTCACCACAGCAATCCTCGCTGGCATTTTCGTCCAAACTTCAGTTATCGTAGGCAGGAGTTTCCTCCACAAATCGTCTAAGCCTTGGACGAAGAAAATAATCAGTAACGGCAACAAAGGGAACAAAAAACGCATCCCCTGTACCGATGGCCAAACCACATACAACGCCAAATTCAACAATAAAAAAACAACAGCACCTATCCACTTTGACCCACTTCTTATCGCACCCAAAATCACCAATATCCAAAAAATCAAAGCCCCCAACCACACAAACCCCACCGCCCATGGAAATAACTTCATTGCTGTGGCCAAATGCCAAAATGGATAAGTGCCCGCCATCTGAAAGTAGACTCCGATATGATCCAATATGGTTTCAATCCGAATTTCACGCAACAATACCCAATGATTTGAACCGTTTCCTGCATCCGCAGACAAAGCGAGAATCCCAGACAACCCGCCCAATAAAAAGGCAGGCACCAACCCCTCAGACTTCCCAGACTGTTGCCAAACCAAAAACTCTTGAATCAACCAAGCGGCAACCAAAAAGACACCATTGCTCCTGGTAGCCGTAGCTACTAAAACCAACAAACACAATGTCAGAATTTTTGTCCATCCCGCTTTAAACTCAACATTCAATGCATAGAAAAACAAAATCACCAACCCCGTAAACCACAAATCCGATGACAATCGATCCGCAGCCTCCCAGATTTTCGGATGCCACGCTATGAGCACAAATGCCAGCAAAATTTTATTCCTATTGCCTTCAAATTTGATATTTAACAGTCTCAAAAACACCGTCAACAACAACAGAAACACAATAAAATTGGCCATTTTTAACGCCAACAACAACGGCAAACCTTTTAAGCCTAGGAGACCAAACAATCGAATGAAAAAGCTCAAAAACAGGGGAAAGCCCTGAGGATACAAATATGGACCCAACAAACCATCCGACGTATCCATGCAATCCTTATTCTCTGCGGCAAGCACATCCATACCCCCATCAACCCAACATTGAGCTTGATGCAAATACAACGCGAAATCATCTCCCCATTCGTGCCCAAGATCCATGCAAACAAACCCACCTATCGCCGCCACAAAGAGAATCAACACCCATTGATATTTGAATATAAAATCCCTCATTATCTCAAATTACTTTTAAAAAACAAATCCCTCGTAAACATTATTTCATAAAATACCCATCGTTTACGAAAGTAAAAGCACCGTTCATCCCATAAACGGGATTCCATCCAAATTACCCCCAAAGCAACTTCTAAAAGCAACATACAAAAGGAGCCCCAAACCCACAGCAAACAGAAGCATTAACATATATCGCATCAAACGCTTGGGGTTGTATTTCAATATGCAATAGATGGCCCTAAAACCATCCTTCCAACCGATTTTCTTGCCTTCTTCGAATGTTCTACCGTAATAACTGATACCCACCTCATAAATCCGTATTCCCTGAATCCGCGAAATCCTCGCCGTGATTTCAGGTTCGAAGCCAAATCGCTTTTCTTTCAGCTCCAATGGCTGAATCATACTTGTACGAAACATCTTATAACACGTTTCCATATCTGTGAGATTCAAATTGGTTAACATGTTGCTTAAAAACGTAAGAAACTGATTACCAATACTATGCCAAAAGAACAATATACGATGCGGCTTTCCACCCATAAATCTGCTCCCATAAACCACGTCGGCAAAATCATCCAAAATGGGTTTCAATAAAATATTATACTCATTGGGATCATATTCCAAATCAGCGTCCTGTATAACCAATACCTCACCCGTTGCCTTTGTAATACCCGTATGCAAAGCGGCGCCTTTCCCTTGATTCACAGCGTGATCAAACAACTGAAGCCCCATTTGTGGATGAGCCTCCGCATAATCACGCAACACCTGAGCCGTAGCATCCGTACTACAATCATTCACCACGATGATCTCCTTTTCAATGTTACCAATCAACTGAACTGCATCCACTTTATTCAGAATATGGTGAATGGTTCTCGCTTCGTTGTAAGCCGGAATTACGATGGATAGCTTTTTGATACTCATGATGTATCGACAAAATTACACCATCGACCCTGAAATTCGGACGAACGTGGCAATTTTTACCAAAGCGAAAGCCCGTGTTGCAAAATTCGCCAATTCGCACCCAGGCATTTTTTCTATCAAAAACTCGAATCCACCTTTGCACCGTGAAAGAGATCGGACTACAAAGGATTTGGGAAAAACAAGCTTTCAAACCACATCAACTCAAAACAAGCAGCGGAAAAGTCATACATATTCTCCACCCAGGGGAATGGAATAACCAGAACGGACCCGACTTCCTCAATGCCAGTATTCGCATCGATGGACTTCTTTTATTTGGCGCCATTGAAATACACATAAAAGCCTCAGATTGGTATGCACATAACCACCACAAAGACCCTAGATACAACCAAACCGTATTGCATGTAGTTTGGGACAACAATAAGGAGTGCAATCTAGAGAACGGTCAAGCCTTAGAATGTTTGTCCCTCAAACAACGCGTCCATGGCGATCAAATCAATAACCACGCGGAACCCAATGAATTATCATGCGCAACCCTAATTCATCTGAGCGATGACTCTTCGAAATCCAAGCAACTCGCTATTGCACTTAAAAAACGTTTCAACCTCAAAACACATCTCATACTGCACCAACACAAACAACTGCATCAAGATTGGTGGTACACTGCATTGTGGTGCATACTTACGGCTTGGATGGGAAAAGCCAATCGCAACGCCTGTGACAGCCTCATTCAGAACCTTCACAAAAACCTCTTGATGCGCAACCCCAATCCCAAGGTCATTATGGCGTATTTGTTTGGACAATCTGGATGGTTACACAACAGTGACCCTGCCGATGAATACGCCCAACAGTTACAAGAAGAATACAATTATCTATGCATCAAATATCAATTGCAACCCTTGGATGCTTTGCCGTGGAATACGAAACAAGTGAGACCCCAGGCTTTCCCCCAAATTAGAATGGCACAATTCGCCCAGTGGCTTTGCGAAAAACAAGCTGACTTGTCTGATGTATTTGCACCCAAATCAACAAAAATCGCAGATTGGATTCAGTTCTTTTCTTCAAATCCCGGAGAGTATTGGGAAACCCACTACTCCATGGAAAAATCATCGGCAAGTCATACAGCATCAAATGGCATCGAACATGCCCAAAAAATCATTCTCAATGGCCTCATCCCCTTCTTGTATGCCTTCGGCTTGGAAACCAACAAGCCCCGTCTTATAGAAATTGCAGATGAGCTGCTTCACCAGTTACCGCCCGAAAACAATCAAATCACGAGATTACTTCAACCACTGAACATTAAAAACGCTTCGGCCAAAATCAGCCAATCGCTCATTGCACAACACAAACTATACTGCTCCATCAAAAGGTGCCGCGACTGCGAGATTGGCCGTCATTTATTAAACTTGCCTTTCATGGCACCTGAAGCGTAACTTTGTAACTAGAATCGATGAAAACAGACGTATTGATAATCGGCGGGGGAATAGTTGGCTTGTCTACAGGCTACCAACTGCTCAAATTGAATGAAAACCTCAAAGTTACCATTTTAGAAAAGGAAAACGCTGTTGCCAAGCACCAAACTGGCAACAACAGCGGGGTAATCCATTCCGGAATTTATTACAAACCGGGCAGCTTGAAGGCACAAAATTGTTTGCGTGGCTACGATATGCTCATCGATTTTTGCAAAGCGGAAAATATCAACTATGAACTCTGTGGCAAAATTGTGGTAGCCATCAAACCAGAAGAAATTGCTGGACTCGAAGCGCTCTATCAGCGTGGCATTCAAAACGGATTGTCGGGACTGCGGTTCTTGAACAAAGACGAAATCAAACAATACGAACCCAATTGCACAGGTATCAAAGGCGTTTTTGTACCCCAAACGGGCATCGTAGACTACAAGCAAATTGCGGTTAAACTCGCCGAAAAGATCAACAACAACCCCAACGGAAAGATTGAACTAAATTCAAAAATAACAGCGATTGTTGGCAATGAACACGGCGCGGTGGTTCATTCCAATGACGAAAGATACGAGGCAAGATTGGTTATCAATTGCGCTGGGCTCTACTGCGACAAAGTGGCTGCGATGGCAGGAGAAAAACTCAACATGCAAATCATTCCTTTCAGGGGTGAATATTACTCCATCAAACCAGAGAAAGCACATCTCGTCAAGAACCTCATTTACCCTGTCCCTGACCCCAATTTCCCTTTTTTGGGCGTGCATTTCACCCGCAGAATTTCAGGAGAAATTGAAGCAGGCCCCAATGCTGTTTTTGCTTTCCAACGCGAAGGCTACAAAAAAACAGATTTCAAATGGAGTGAGTTTTGGGAGAGCATTTCTTTTGGCGGATTCCGCAAAGTGGCAAGCAAATATTGGAAAACCGGATTGGGAGAATATCACAGATCCTATTTCAAACCCGCATTCGTGAAAGCGTTGCAACAATTGGTGCCAGCCATTCAAGAAGACGACCTAGAACCTGCAGGTGCCGGAGTAAGAGCCCAAGCGTGTGACAAAGATGGTGGACTGATTGATGATTTCTACATCCAAGACTCTAACTCTTTCATTCACGTGCTCAACGCGCCTAGCCCTGCGGCAACCAGTTCCTTGTCTATTGGACTGGAAGTGGCCGAAAGAGCCATGAAAAAACTGAACTAAAACTGCAGCGTCCCCGTTAGATTTCACTCCCCGGCATTGAATAAAGACCAACTCATACCTGTATTAAAGAAATACCTACCAGAAGGCAGTGAGTTGTACGCCGCGGATTTAATGGAGAAGCACAAAATCCAACTCCGGATCAAAAATCCCCGACTCACCAAACTCGGTGATTACCGTCCACCAACCGAAAAAAGCAGCCACCGCATATCCATCAACAAAGATCTCAATCCATTTGCATTCTTGATCACCTTCATGCATGAGGTTGCCCACTTGGTGAATTTTGAAAAATTCGGGCCGCGCGTTCCACCCCATGGCGCAGAATGGAAAAGGGAATTTCAATTGGTGAGCCACCCCATTGTTGAAAGAAGCATATTACCCCAAGACGTTCATTTGGCACTCAATAGATACCTCAAAAATCCCAAAGCAAGCAGCTGTACCGATGCCTTTTTGGTGAGAACTTTGAGACAATACGACATAAATAACGAGTGGATTTTGGTCGAAGAAATTCAAAATGGCCTTTATTTCGAAACCCAGGACGGGAGAAGATTTCAAAAATTAGACAAAATGCGAACCCGCTTTCGATGCAACGAAATCAAAACGGGTAAAATCTATTTGGTTCCGGGCTTGATGCAATGCAAACCCATTTTAAATCTGTAATTTGCACATTCATGCACAACCACAGCCATAGTTTACCGCAAGACAATATGGGCCCGCGATTCCTGTTAGGCATCGTGCTGAATTTCATTTTTGTTGTGGTAGAATTTGGGTACGGCATCCAAATCAATAGCTTATCATTGATGGCAGACGCTTGGCACAATTTGGGTGACGTAGCTGGGCTGATCATTAGCTTGTTTGCTTTTAGAATGGCCGCCAAACAACCCACCAAGAGATACACCTACGGATTTTCCAAAGCCACCATCTTGGCATCTTTGGCAAACTGCATATTACTTTTTATCGCCATCAGCTCTATGGGACATGAAGCCTATACGCGTTTCATAGATCCACAGCCCACCATTGGAAGCACTGTTAGTTGGGTTGCAGGCATGGGCGTGATCATCAACACGGCCACCGCATTGCTTTTCATGAGCAACAACGAACTCAATTCCAGAGCCGCTTATCTTCACATGGCCGCAGATGCCGGCGTGAGTCTTGCCGTTCTCATAGGTGGCTTATTGATCACCTACACGGGAATAGAAATGATCGACCCCGTTTTGGGCGTATTGGTTTGCCTCGTGATTCTGGTAGGCACGTTGAATTTATTCAGACAGAGTTTAAAACTGAGCCTAGACGGTGTACCAGAGGGCATTGAGGTGGAACTTGTTGAGTCCCGCATCATGAACATCCCCGGGGTGAAAGGCGTAGACCACCTACATATTTGGGCACTGAGCACAACTCGCAACGCAATGACTGCCCACTTGATGTTGGAACCCACTTTGAGTGCCACTGAGCAGGAAGCCATAAAAGACAGAGTACGTCATGAAATAGAACACGAAAATGTGCACCATTGCATTCTAGAAACTAGTACCAACTAGTCCAAATAATTTCCCCTAGAAAGTTTACTTTTTACAATCCCAATACGCGTTCTTGAGGCTTTTTGCCATCGAACATCATTTCGGGGTTTTCAAGAAGTTGCTTCACACGCACCAAGAAGCTCACACTCTCACGGCCATCAATAATGCGGTGATCATAACTCAAAGCCAAGTACATCATCGGACGAATCACAATTTGACCGTTCTCTACCACAGCTCGCTCAACGATGTTGTGCATACCCAAGATACCACTTTGAGGCGCATTGATGATTGGAGTACTCATCATAGAACCAAATACCCCACCATTGGTGATGGTGAAAGTTCCACCTGTCATCTCATCCAAACTCAACTTGTTATCACGGGCCTTTGAAGCCAAACGTTTTACTTCCTTTTCGATTTCATCCAAAGACAATTTCTCTGCACTGCGAATCACTGGCACCACCAAACCTTTGGGGGCACTTACCGCGATTGACACATCGCAATAGTCGTGGTAAATAATTTCATCGCCATCGATGCTCGCATTCACCGCCTTCCACTCCGTGAGGGCGAT
>JACCDZ010417066.1_pt1 | contig 16108 bp, 12 predicted proteins | sample 7449551 | NCBI WGS metagenome assembly JACCDZ01 (sample SAMN15323452, study PRJNA562643) | freshwater metagenome | isolation source: river surface water | place: USA:Blue River Watershed | collected 2017-08-18 | reverse complement strand
TTGAATCCAACATGGCAAAAATCATTCACTTCAATGAAGAGGCCCGTCGCGGTATGGAGCGCGGCCTGAACATCCTTGCTGACACAGTCAAGGTAACCCTTGGCCCACGCGGCCGCAACGTTGTTCTAGAAAAGAAGTGGGGCGCCCCAACCATCACTAACGATGGTGTTTCGATCGCCAAGGAGATCGAGCTGGACGACCCATTCGAGCGCATCGGTGCTGAATTGGTTAAGGAAGTTGCCAAGAAGACTGACGACGTTGCCGGTGACGGAACTACCACTGCAACCGTTCTAGCCCAGGCTCTAGTTCGCGAAGGTCTTCGCAACGTTGCTGCTGGCGCAGACCCAATCAGCCTAAAGCGCGGAATCGAGAAGGCAGTTGCTGCCGTTACCGTTGAGCTAATCGAGAACGCGAAGCCAGTTGAGACCAAAGAGCAGATTGCAGCTACTGCGTCTATTTCTGCTGGTGACTCACAGATTGGTGAGCTAATTGCTGAGGCAATCGACAAGGTTGGCCGCGAGGGCGTTGTGACCGTTGAAGAGTCAAACACCTTTGGCATTGAGCTTGAGCTAACCGAGGGTATGCGCTTTGACAAGGGCTACATCTCTGCGTACATGGTTACCGACCCAGAGCGTCAAGAGGCAGTTCTTGAAGATGCCTACGTTTTGATCGTTAACTCAAAGATCTCAAGCATCAAGGACCTACTCCCAATTGTCGACAAGGTAATCCAGGCCAACAAGCCGCTTTTGATCATCGCCGAGGACATCGAGGGCGAGGCCCTTGCAACTCTTATCGTCAACAAGATCCGTGGCATTTTCAAGTCAGTTGCTGTCAAGGCACCTGGTTTCGGTGACCGCCGCAAGGCCATGTTGCAGGACATTGCAATTTTGACCGGTGCTCAGGTTATCTCTGAAGAGGTTGGCCTAAAGCTAGACGCAACCACCCTTGACCTATTGGGTCGTGCTCGCAAGGTTGTAATTACCAAGGACGAGACCACCATTGTTGAGGGTGCCGGTGACCAGAACATGATTGCTGGTCGCGTTGAGCAGATTCGCCGCGAGATTGACAACACCGACAGCGACTATGACCGCGAGAAGCTACAGGAGCGTCTAGCCAAGCTAGCCGGTGGTGTAGCCGTAATCAAGGCTGGTGCTGCAACTGAGGTTGAGCTGAAGGAGCGCAAGCACCGCATTGAAGACGCCGTGCGTAACGCAAAGGCAGCCGTAGAAGAGGGCATTGTTGCCGGTGGTGGTGTTGCATTGCTACAGGCTGGCAAGGCTGCATTCGAGAAGCTATCTCTTACCGGAGATGAAGCTACCGGCGCAAACATTGTTCGTGTAGCAATCTCTGCTCCACTCAAGCAGATTGCCGTCAACGCTGGCCTAGAGCCAGGTGTAGTTGCCGAGCGCGTAGCAGGCCTACCTTCTGGTCAGGGTCTAAACGCTGCTACTGGCGAGTACGTTGACATGCTTCAGGCTGGCATTAACGACCCAGTGAAGGTGACCCGCTCTGCACTTCAGAACGCTGCATCTATCGCTGGTTTGTTCTTGACCACCGAGGCAGTTGTAGCCGAGAAGCCAGAGCCAGCAGCGCCAGCAGCTGCGCCTCAGGGTGGCATGGACTTCTAAGTCTGAATTACAAGAATTGGGTGGTTCCTTCGTGAGCCACCCAATTTTCTTTAAAGAAAGAGTCGCTGATTGGCCAGCTCAATCTCGGCATATTGTTGAGCGGCATAGCCCAGGGCATTGCCAAGTTCGGCAAGCTGTTGCTCAACGGCACCTGCGGTGAGGCGCCACCGGTTGGCCAGCTCTTGAAAGCTGTTTGCTGCCTGGCCAGTCCATGAAGTTTGCAATCCTTGCAATTGGCTGTGTAGCAGCTGAACCTCAGAATTCAGTTTAGAGATGGTGTTTTGAATGGTGGCATTTGCCGCAAGCACTTGATCGCTGTCTACTGTGAATTGAGTCATGCATCAAGCATTTGCCCTGCTGAGCGTTAGCGAACGGGTTTTTAAGAATCTGTGGGTAACCGGCCGGTTTTGAAAAAGGCGGTTTAGGCCGGCAGGGCAACGCGGAATGTGGCGCCGCCACCTGCAGTTTCTAGGGCGACAATTGAGCCTTGGTGAGACCGAATGATGCTCGAGACGATGGCTAGACCAAGCCCAGAACCACCAGTTTCACTGTTTCTAGAGTTGTCCACTCGATAGAAGCGTTCGAATACCTTCTCCCGCAATTGTTCTGGAATACCCTCGCCGTGGTCGCGAACCTCAATGATGATCCAGTTCTTGCCGTCAACCTTGGCATTTGCATCAAGAATAATTTCGATTGAACCCTTGGGTGCTGAGAATCTAGATGCATTCGCAAGAAGGTTGGTGAAAACCTGGCGCATAGCATTGGCATCCACTTTTGCAATAACCTGATCGGCATCGGTTAGGTTTCGTCCATCGTTGGTCAATATTTGAAAACTTTGTTTAGGCGCTGCGGCATGCACATCTTTAGCCGCATCCAAGGCGAGTGTGACCAAATTTGTCGGGGTCTTCGGCGGCTCTTTGGCGTCGTCTAGGCGGGCCAATGTAAGCAGGCTCTCGACTAGACCGCTCATGCGAATGGCCTCTGATTCAATTCGGCCCATGGCTTCAGCAACCTGCTCCGGCTTCTTCAGCGCGCCCATGCGGTACAGCTCGGCGTATCCGCGGACTGAAACCAGGGGAGTGCGAAGCTCGTGGGAGGCATCGGCAACAAACCGGCGCATCTGTTCCAAGGTTCGTGACCGGTCCTGAAAAGCGTTTTCTAGTCCATCGAGCATGGTGTTTAGTGACCGATTGATTCGGCTAATTTCGGTATTGCCCGGGCGCTCGATCAACCGCTGCGAGATGTCACCGTCAGCAACCAAAGTGGCGGTGCGCTCCACCTCGCGAAGTGGTCGCAGTGCCGAGGTAATGGTGAGCCAAATGCTTAGGCCGCTCAACACCAGCAGCAAGATGCCAAAACTGCCACCGATTGAGGCATATTGAGACAGCAATGCACCATTGGCATTGGTTGGCAGGGCGACTACAAGTGAACCAGGCATGGTGGTAAGTGGCACCGCAACCATTCGCCAACCGTTTATGCCGGCGTCCTCAGTGACCTGTCCGTCTTTGTTCACTTCAAATGGTAGGCCGCGGGTGGCCATGACATTAATTGCAGTGAAGGTTGACAGGTTCGGCACATCGTCGCGGTCGCTGGCAGAAGAGACCAGGCCAACCAACAAATTGCCATTCTGATCTACGTAGCCGATGTAAAAATCGCTCGGCAGGCTCGGCAGGCGCAGTTGTCTAGAAGCCAGGCGCTCTTCCAACTGTGTTGGATCCTCTTGGCTGAGCGTGTTGGCGGTTGTGGTCAGCAGCGTGTCAACGTTTGCCACAAGGTAGGTGCGTAGCAGGGCGATGGTTCCAAAACTCGAGACTGCAAGCAAGACGCCAATCAACGCAACAGACAGAGCAGTTAGTTTTGTGCGCAGTGAGATTTGCTCCCAAGCCGTAGCCAGTTTTGAAGCCAATTAGATGCCTACTTGCCGTTCTTGGTGGATTTGTACATGTAGCCAACACCGCGCTTGGTCTGAATCAGCGGTTCGCTGGTCAGTGGGTCAAGCTTCTTGCGAAGGTATGAAACGTAGGACTCGACAATGCCCATTTCGCCGTTGAAGTCATACTCCCAAACATGATCCAAGATCTGGGCCTTGGTCAAGACTCGGTTTGGGTTCGACATTAGAAAGCGCAACAGCTTGTATTCGGTAGGGCTTAGGTCAACGGCCGTGTCATTGACAAAGACCTCATGGGCATCTTGATTGATGCGAATCTCGCCAACTTCAAGCACAGACTCTTCAACCTCGGCGGCCTTGGTCCGGCGCAAGATTGCATTAATTCTTGCCACAATCTCATCCAGGCTAAAAGGCTTGGTCATGTAGTCATCGCCACCCACGGTGAGCCCGGTGATTTTGTCTTCAGTCTCATCGCGAGCTGTCAGAAACAGAACGGGCGCGTTGATGCCCATTGAGCGAATCTTTTTGGTGACGCTGAAACCATTCATGTCTGGCAGCATCACATCTAGCAAGATGATGTCTGGGTTGCCTTTTTCAGCAGCGTTAACAGCATCTGCGCCATTGGCAACCGCGTGCACGCTAAAGCCGGCAAATCTCAAACTGGTTGAGAGTAGGTCGCGGATGTTTGGTTCGTCATCGACGATTAGTACCTTCACGTTTTCCATGACTTCACTTTCCCAAAGATTGCTGTGAGTAGCCTGTGAGTAGTCTGAACCCATCTGGGCGCCAACCGGACTGCAACAACCTAGAGTTCGTCTGCGTCAATGATTTCGTAGCTGTAACCCTGCTCAGCCAAGAAGCGCTGGCGGTTTTGAGCAAAATCCTGGTCAATCGTGTCCCGAGCAATCAGAGTGTAGAAGTTGGCTGATCGGCCATCGGCTTTTGGCCTAAGAAGGCGGCCTAGGCGCTGTGCTTCTTCTTGGCGGCTGCCGTAAGAACCAGAAATCTGAATCGCGACTGATGCCTCGGGTAGGTCAATAGAGAAGTTGGCCACTTTAGAAACCACCAGGCAGTTGATTTCGCCGGTTCTGAAGGCCTCGAACAGACGCTCTCGTTCATCAACTGGGGTCTCGCCCGTGATTTCTGAAACACCGACTGCTTTGGAAACTTCGTGGATCTGATCCAGGTACTGGCCAATAATCAGCGTTGGCTCACCCTGGTGCTTCTTCATCAGAGCTTGAATTACAGGAATCTTGGAGCTTGAGGTAGCCGAAATTCGGTAGCGATCTTCCTGACTGGCAATCGCGTAGTTGAGACGCTCATCTTCGGGTAGGTCAATGCGCACTTCAAAACAGGCCGCCGGGGCGATGTACCCCTGTGACTCGATCTCTTTCCATGGCGCATCGAATCGCTTTGGTCCGATAAGTGAGAATACGTCACCCTCTTTGCCATCTTCGCGAACCAGTGTGGCGGTCAGCCCAAGGCGCCGGCGTGCCTGAAGATCTGCTGTCATTTTGAAAATTGGTGCTGGTAGCAGGTGCACCTCGTCGTAGACAATCAGACCCCAGTCGTTAGCGTTAAGCAGCGCAAGGTGCGCGTACTCGCTCTTTCGCTTGGTGGTCAAGATTTGGTAGGTGGCAATTGTCACCGGTTTGATCTCTTTGAGTGACCCGGAATACTCGCCGATTTCATCTTCGGTAAGGGTGGTTCTTCGGAGCAATTCAGCTTTCCACTGCCGAGCTGAGACAGTGTTGGTCACCAGGATAAGAGTGTTCGTTTTTGCCACAGCCATCGCAGCTGCACCAACGATCGTTTTACCTGCACCGCAAGGTAGAACTACAACTCCAGAACCGCCAGCCCAGAATTTCTCGACCGCGTGGTTTTGGTAATCGCGAACCTTCCAGTCGCCCTGCTGCATCGAAATTTCGTGCGGAGTTCCCTCGGTGTATCCAGCCAAATCTTCTGCCGGCCAGCCCAGTTTCAGCAGCTCCTGCTTTACCTGACCGCGAGCCCAAGGTTGAATTCGAAAGGCCTCCTTGGAGATTGGGCCATCCAACAGCTCGACGATTTTTCGGTGGCGGCTGGCCTCCAAAAGAATCGCGCGGTCGGTTGAAAACAGTTCAAGTTCACCATCTGGGCTGCGCTGAATTACCAGGCGACCATAGCGCGACATGGTCTCTGTGATGTCGGCTCGAACCGAGCTTGGAATGGCAAATTTCGCATACTTGTCGAGAATTCCTAGAACAAAGTCGGAGTCGTGCCCCGCTGCGCGAGCATTCCAAAGGCCAAGGCGAGTAATTCGATAGGTGTGAATGTGCTCGGGGGCTCGCTCTAGCTCGGCAAAGATGGCCAAGTCGTGGCGTGCGTCAGAGGCCTGAGGGTGATCCACCTCAAGCAGAGCAGTCTTATCACTCTGAACAATTAGTGGCCCGTTAGTCATCGTTAAAGCCTACTTTGCAGGTGCTCAGCTGAGCCCCACTAGTCAAAACTCACCTTGGTAATGCTAGCCATCGGCACAGTGCGCTCAATATCGGCTTTTCGGTCTTTGGCTCTCAACCTTCCGTTGGCAATTCCGATCGGTTCGAGTAAAAACAACAGTTCTGAACCGTCATTAGTCTTCACCGTGAACCAGGCCTTGGCTTTGTTCTTGATAGCCAATTGAATTTGCCGGTGAAGGTCGTCGCCGTCAGGTGCTTCGCCAATTTTTGCATCTTGTTCACGTAATCGTGCAATGTCTGCGCGGATTGAAGTCTCAACTTCGGTTCGCCTTGCCGCTTGGTGAACAGCAGTGGGTGAAATAACTTGGCCCTGGTCATCGATTCGCACCGCTGCCAAACCAATCTCTCGGAGCCCCAGGTAAACCACCTCAGGTTCAAATCTGGAAATTAAAGCTCCGTCTTGGGTTTCCTGAAGGGCGAAAGGCTTGAGCTTTGCTTCGTTGATTATGGCTGCCAAAAGAATTTGGTCATCTGCTCTGATCTCAGATCTGAAGACATCGCCGCCATCAGCCACCGTCAAGCGCCCAAAGCGTTGTTCAGTCTCTTGGATTAGATACTCAACTGGCTGGGGCAATTTTTTCTCAGACAGGCGCTCCAAGAGTTCGCGAATCTCGCTGGCCTTCATTCCGGTTTCTAGACCATGAGAGAGGCTTAGTTTGCTTAGGCGGTAGGTCGATGCCATACCGATCTGCTCGGTGTTGGCGAACCTACGCAGTTGCATTTCGAGTTCGGTTGGCAATGGTCCGGGTGCAATTATTGACAGGTCTGCTTGGCAGATCAGCCGGCTTTGCTCTGCAGGCAAGAATGATCTAGCTAAGGCGGCTGCTGCTTCGAACTCGCGGCCTAACACCGCCATAGTCCAACTGCTCATCCAGCCGTTGGTGGCTAGACCAAGTAGTTCTGCCAGCGAACTCAATCTCGAAATTTTTGAGTTCACTGATCCGTCTGCAAACGGGTAGGTGAGTCTCAATTTTTCAGACAAAGAGAGGGGTGCGGGTTGGGCAGTGAGTGCTTCAAGCAATTCGGCTGCCGAAGCGTCACCCAAAATCTCACGCCAAGTTTGCGATAGGTGTTTGAGTCGTTGCCAAGGTTGCCAAATCAGCCATTGGTCGGCATCAGAACCCAGTTGCCAACGCCCACCATCCAAGAAAATCAGGTTGGCCAGGCCGGCAACCTCGTAAATCTCGCGGGCATAGTCGGTGGTCTTATTTAGGTGATTAGCCAACCGCTTGAGGTCAGGTAGCCCCACAGTCTTCTTGCCAACTTCTTTTACAAACCGTTGTTCAAGGTCAAAGATCAGCTCGGTAATGGCCTGCATGGTTTCGAATGCCACCACACCAGAATCCCGGTCAATCTGATCCTGATTAATACCCGACTCATTTGAAACGGCAAAGAGATTTTCACTGCGAAAGCCGGTGTCGAATTGTGAAAGGGCCTCGATAGTTGACTCAAATGGACTCAATTGGGCATCAATCAGGGCAAGATCAACAAGCGGTTCAAGATTTCCGGTTTGCTGCTTGTCGTTCACTAGTTGCACCAGGGCACGGGCCTGTGATTTAGGAAGCCCAGCAATAGCGGCGCTGACTGATGCCGGCTTAATCAAGACCTCGGCAAGGTCAAAAAAATCGCGCAGTGGGGGTGAACTAACCATGCGCTGTGCGATGAGCTGCTCGAGTTGAGCGTCTGACATTTGCCGCAGTGAGGCCGCGACTTTCAGAATCTCACTCATTTGACTGCCTACTTGCCGATGCTACTTATTTTCTTTTGATCGGCGGCGAATGCTCACGATTACCAGCGCAACAATGCTCAGTGCGCCGGCAGCAAGGCCAATCTGTGGGTAGAACACCAGAATTGCAGGCAACACCGATGTGCCAATGCCTGGGTTTGCCGACTCGGTAGCGGCAATAATCAGGGTGGCAATCATGGCCAGTACTGAGGTGCCGATGAGGCCCGCCGCCATGTACGCAAGAATCTTTTCGATTCGCGATGGAGTTGATTCGCTTGGGGTTGCTGTTTGTTTAGCCATCCTTCTAGGATACCCGCCATCTGAGTGGGCATTCCCTGTAAAATAAGAGTTTGGATTTACGAAAGAGGTATCCATGCCAACCGGTAAAGTCAAGTTCTTCGACGAAGACAAGGGTTTTGGTTTCATCGCGTCCGACGAGGGCAGCGAGGTTTTCCTGCACATTAGCGCCCTGCCAGCTGGCACAACCTCAATCAAGCCAGGCACTCGCATTGAGTTCAGTGTTGCCGATGGCAAGCGCGGCGCTCAGGCTTTATCTGTGCGCGTTCTAGACGCACCACCAAGCCTGGTCAAAATGGGTCGAAAGCCAGCCGATGAGATGGCTGTAATCGTTGAAGACTTAATCCGTTTGCTAGACAACATCGGTGGCGGTCTCAAGCGCGGCAAGTACCCAGAGAGTGGAAACGGCAAGAAGATTGCCGCACTTTTGCGCAAGTTGGCAGACGAGCTGGATGCCTAAGAACGTTATTGGTCTGAACCAAGACTTTGCTCTAGAAGCGCTGAACGCTGCCGCACCCAAGTTTTCGACTGGAACGTTCATCGAGGTTGTCGACGAGGGTGACTTTACTGAAACCTACTTGTTTGAGAGCAAGCAAAAAGGTTATGTTGGTTGGCGCTGGGCCGTGGTGGTGTTTGCCCCTAAGGGTCAAGAACCCACTGTTTCTGAGGTTTTGCTCGTGCCAGGGCCAGACTCACTCGTGGCACCAGATTGGGTGCCTTGGTCTGAGCGTTTGGCTGATTACAAAGCACTTCAAGCTGAACTAGAGGCGCAGGCTGCACTCGACGCTGATGAAGCCGACGAGGCTGAAGAGATCGATGACGCCGATGAAAGCGATGCCTCAAACGCGGCAGAAGAAGCTAGCCATGTTGGTGAAGTGCCTGCAGAGCCTGATGCTGATAACAAAGCCACCGAGGCGGAGGTCGGCGATCAGGATGTTGAAGAGCTAGCGGCGGCGAACCTTGAAGAAGGCGAAAACTCCAAGGGCAAGCCCGAAAAGACACGTCGTAAGCCACCACGATTTTTGCGCAGACGCAAGCGTGGCGCTAAAAACGATACAGAAGATTAAAGCTACGGTCCAAAGAACCAAGCCAACGGCAATGGCCAATCGGGCGTTGGTTTTGACCGGAGCAGGGTCGGGCTTACGCTCAGAGTCTTTTACGTAAAACCGCATGCGTTTAGCCTAAGCCAGCTGGCTCACAACGTAGTCGATAGCCTTGGTCAACTGCTTAATGTCCTCAAGTTCAGTGGCAGTGAAGGTGGCTACTCGCAGCTGGTTGCGACCCAGCTTGCGGTACGAATCAACGTCTACGATTCCATTTGCGCGCAGCACCTTTGAAATGTCGGTAGCCAAAATGTCATCGTTGAAGTCAATTGTGACCACTACCTGTGACCGGTGATCTGGGTTTGAAACGAATGGGGTTGCAAATTCAGAAGCATCTGCCCACGCGTATAGGTGGTTTGAGGCCGCCTTGGTCCGAGAATCAGCCCAAGCCAAGCCACCGTTTTCGTTCATCCAGTCAATCTGCTCAGCTAGCAAGAACAGAGTTGCAATCGCAGGGGTGTTCAGCGTCTGGTTTAGGCGTGAGTTATCGATTGCCGTTTTGACGCTCAAAAATTCAGGAATGTATCGGTTGCTGGCGGCAATGCGCTCGGTCCGCTCGATTGCAGCTGGTGACATGAGTGCGAACCAAAGGCCACCATCAGAGGCAAAGTTCTTCTGAGGGGCAAAGTAGTAAACGTCTGTTTCAGTGGCATCAAAGTCAATGCCACCGGCAGCCGAGGTTGCATCGGTGAACATTAGCGAGCCGGCGTCAGAGCCTGCGACGCGCTTGACCGGTGTAACTACACCGGTTGAGGTTTCGTTCTGTGCATAGGCGTATGAGTCAACGCCTGCCTCTGCCTGAAGGTCCAGGCGAGACCCCGGTGTTCCGCTGATTACGGTTGGCGCCTCAAGCCACGGGTTAGTCAGTGCTGAGGCAAACTTGGCCCCAAACTCACCGTGAACTAGGTTCTGCGCTTTGCTTTCAACCATTGAGAATGCAGCTGCATCCCAAAACGCGGTTGAACCACCATTGCCCAACACAATTTCGTAGCCATCTGGGTTGTGGAACAACTCCATGAGGCCGGTCTGAACACGCTTAACCAAGTTCTTTACAGGAGCTTGACGGTGTGAGGTTCCCATTAGCTTTGAGCCCTCGGTTGCGAAGGCATCAATTTGTGCTGCACGCAGTTTTGAAGGGCCACAGCCAAAACGGCCGTCGATAGGAAGAAACTCAGAAGGAATGATGATTTCAGACATGAGACAAGTTTACTTTGAAGAACTGTGGGTGCGGGCGGTCAGGCGGTGCGGGCGGGCTGACGGTAATCTTGAATCAGAAGGAGGGGCATGAATCACGAACACGATCTAATCGACACGACCGAAATGTACCTCCGCACCATTCTTGAGCTTGAAGAAGAAGGCCAAGTGCCAATGCGTGCCCGAATCGCAGAGCGCTTGGAACAGTCAGGGCCAACCGTCTCGCAAACCGTTGCCCGCATGGAGCGCGATGGCCTGTTGGTTGTGAGCGGAGATCGTCACCTTGAGCTAACCAATACTGGGCGCAAAGAAGCGGTTGCTGTAATGCGCAAACACCGCCTGGCTGAGCGGCTGCTGGCCGACGTGATTGGTCTGGAATGGGAGTTCGTTCACGAAGAGGCTTGCCGGTGGGAGCACGTGATCAGCGAGCAGGTTGAGCGCAAGATTCTGAACCTAATTTCAACCCCAGATTTTTCGCCATACGGCAATCCGATCCCCGGTCTTGATGAGTTGGGCATGAAAAAGAATCCACTCTTTGGCGAAGGCGTGGTGTCGGTTGCAGATTTGCCTCCGGCTTTTGCCGGCCAAAGCACCTACATCTTGCGCCGAATTGGCGAACCGCTCCAGGTGGACATCAACCTGCTTTCGCAGATGAGTGCTCTTGGCCTGGTTCCTGGTGTCTCTTTGACACTTGAATTCCGCGATTCGACGATTTTTATCTCAAGCAAGGGCAGCAACGACGGGCTTGAGATTGATGAAGATTTAGCACGCCACCTTTTTGTAGAGGCCTAGTTAGACACCTGAGTCGATGCCTGTTCTCGCTGGGCAAACCTCTCAAAGGAATTTCACAGGTAATAGTTGGTAAACTAATGGAGTTGTTGACCATAAACCTGGCTAGCAATCGGACTCGGATGGTTTCCATCGCCTGCAATCCAAGTCTTTAGAACTCATAGTTTCGCTGCAGGATTCACCGCGTGAATGAAACTTGGAGGTTTAGTTTTGGCCCAAAAAGGCACAGGCAAGCACCGCGCCGATGTTGAAATCAACATCTTGGAATCGTTTGAACTTCGTAGCCGACGTTCTGTACGCGAATCTGAGCAGGCGCGACTTTCGCGCGCGGCAAAGCGCCAAGCCAAGAAGTTAGCAAAGAAAGACCGCGAGTATTTTGCTGCTCAGATGGCTTCGCCCGAGCAGGCAGCCGGTGCATTTACCGTTCCGGCCGCTAAGCGCATTCCGGTCTACGCTCGTCGCGGTGTTCGAAACACCCTGACCATGTCAATTGCATCTGGTTTGTTTGCCACGTTTGCTCTGCCGGCCTACGCCTATGACCCAGACATCGCAGCAATGTCGCGGTTTACCACCACAGACGCAGAGGCGCTGGCCAATTCTGAAGACACTCAAAATCTCACAGTTGCAGCAGTCAACACTGTGAAATTCGCACGCGGAAACTACAAGTCTGCCGATGCCGATGAGATTGCTCGTCAAGAGACTCTAAACAGTTATCGCACCTACAGCGGCCCAACTGCGGCCGATTACTTGGCTAACCCTCCGTTCAGCAAGCTAGACGGAACCTCAATTTTGAAGGTGGCAGCCAAGTACGTGGGCACCCCATATGTCTTTGGTGGGGACTCTCCTCGAGGGTTTGACTGCTCAGGCTACGTAGCCTTTGTTTTTTCCCAGTTCGGCTTGGCAATGCCTCACAGTGTGCACGGTCAGGCCCGAATGGGTATTCCAGTCAAAGCTGAAGATGCACTGCCTGGCGACCTTGTGATCATGAATGACATGAGCCATGACGGCATTTATGCCGGAAACGGTAACTTCTATCACGCACCGAGGCCTGGCGACAGCGTCAAGCTGGCCCCGATTTACACCTCGCAGGTGCACTACATTCGCCTAGCCACAAATTAATTCGTCACCAAAAGTTCATCAAACACCATCGAATGTTCTCGACACCGGCTTGATAGCGGGCGTAATCTAGCGATAAGCAGCATTCGCTAGAGGCTAAGGGGCTCTGATGACGTTGAATAACTTGCTTGCCATGCAAGTAGTTCAAGCCTGTCGCCTGAGTCAACAACGCCAACCTTTTGTGTTGTAAAAAGCACCGTCATTTTGACGGTGCTTTTTTACTACCCAAAATAATCAACCTGCGAACACTGTCTAACCCGAAAACCCGGAAGCCGTCTGGGTGAATTCGAAAGGATGAAGATGCATACATTGGTTCTGAATGCCGGCTATGAGCCGTTGGCGGTGGTCTCGTTTAAGCGTGCACTAATGCTGGTGCTCAACGACAAGGCAACTGTATTGGCGGGTTCTAGTGATTATCGAGTACACAGTGCCAGTCAAGAGTTTGAATTGCCAACTGTGATTCTGCTTTCAAGATACGTGCGAATCTCCAATAAGCGAGCGGTGCCTGTTTCTCGCCGCGGGGTGCTTCGCCGTGACATGCACACCTGCGCCTACTGCGGCCGATATGCCAACACCATCGATCACGTGCAGCCAAAATCCCGTGGTGGCAGGGATAGCTGGGAAAACCTAGTGGCCGCTTGTTTGAAATGCAACAACAAAAAAGGTGATCGAACCCTCGGTGAAATTGGCTGGTCGTTGGCAACAGTTCCAAAGATGCCGACCGGTTTGACCTGGGTCGTTCGTGGGGCCGAAAAGGTTGACCCTGAGTGGACTAATTACCTCGAATTCTCTTCGGCGGCTTAGCCACAAAAGTGGCCCCGATAGGAATCGAACCTACGACACAAGGTTTAGGAAACCTCTGCTCTATCCACTGAGCTACGGAGCCAGAATTCTCAAATATACCCGACTATGTTTGGGTATACCTTGGCAAGCCTAACCCCAGATTTTCTGCTGAAAAGTTAGGCTCTTCACATGGTTGATTTTGAAGGTTCGAGCGATGTTATTCCGCCTTCGGTTTGGGACGCCTGGGAGGCGGAGCTAAAGGCAATCGGTGTGACCAACCCACTGGCCAATTTTGAGCTAAATGCCTTTGGTCAGATTGACCTAGAAAAGAGCCATCCCGGTGGTTTTTCGCAATTTGTGACCGGGCGTCAAACCTTGCTTTCGAACCTGGTTCGTGACCCACTTGCCTTCTCAAGAGCGCTTTCTGCAGCCAGACGACTCAAAGCCAAGTCAGACAAGATCTTCAGTAATTTTGGAATTGAAACGTTGTTTTTAGCTGGCGGTTTGGCCAATTTTGAGGCTGATGGTTTTGACATAAATGCACCTATCTTGTTGTGGCCAGTAAACCTGGTTCGCAAGGGTGACGATTACGAAGTTTCGCTGGCGGGCGATCCGCTGGTTAACCCGGTATTTGCCGAAGCTTTAGAGACAGTGCTTGGAATCAAACTGAACCATGAAGAGCTTTTGGCTCGTCAACGGGAAAGTTCAGATTTGGTTCCAGTTACCGTGCTCAACTACTTGGCTAACCTCACCGCCGATAAAGGGCAAATTGACCTCAAGCGCATTTTGGTGATTGCAAACTTTACGACTGCCAACCATGCCATGCTCTCTGACTTGACCCGAAATTCCATCTCTTTGCTTGCACAGCTAGCGGGGAATGAAAGCAGCGCGCTGGGTGAGATTGATGTTCCAGAGCTAAATTTGGTGGTAGAGGCAGACGCTACCCAAATGCGAATTGTGGCGCGGGCTAAGGCTGGCCAAAGTTTTGCCGTGGAAACCCTGCCGGGTTGTGGGTACACGCAAACCGTAGTTAACGTTCTTGCCGGACTAGTCGACCAAGGTGCACGTGTCTTGGTTGTCGCCTCTAGGCGCCAGACACTTGGTGAGTTAGCAGATAGATTCGCATCGATAGGGCTTCCCGGTTTGGCGGTGCGTGCTGATTCAACTTGGCTCGACCTAATCTCAGCAATTTCACGCAACGAGAAGGCTGCTGTCACGGACCCTAGCGAGGGGGCGTCAGCCCGAATTGCTGCTGAGCAACGGCTTGACGAATATTTTGAATCGTTGAACGCCGTGGACCCTGAACTTGGCGTTTCGGTGGCTGAGGTTCTGCGAGAGCTTTCTAGGCTAAGCGGTCTTACTCGTCCGCCTCTGACCAATGCCAGAATTCCAAAGGAGAAGCTCCTGGGGCACTTGGATCGTGCCGGCGGGCAAGCTCTGCTTGAGCAGGCTTACGCGCTTGGTGAGTTCAAATTTGGCCCTCAAGACACGGCTTGGTTCCAAGCACGATTCGAGTCACCCGCTGAGGTTGAACGGGCTCTCAAACTCGCCAAAACCCTAAGGGATGCCGCTTACCCGAAACTCTCGGAACAGCTTGCCGAGTTCACCCACAAGGTCAATTTCAAGCCCGCACAGTCTGTTGAAGACTGGGGGCTGTACCTTCGCCTCTTCGTGGGTGTGCGAGAAACCCTTGACCGCTTTGTGCCTGATGTTTACGACCGCCCGCTAACCGAACTCATTGCTGCCACCGCACCTCGCAAGGGTGTCGCGCGCGAGGATCGCTCTGCAATGTCGGGGGGCAATCGCCGACGCCTCAAGAAATTGGCCAAAGAGTATCTTCGGGCTGGCATGCATGTTGCTGACATGCACAGCTCGCTGAATCAGATTCAGGAACAGCGCGAACTTTGGCAAAAGTACTGCCTTGCGCCAACCGCGCCGCAGGTTCCAAGTGGTATTCAAGATGCTCAGGTTGCCTACCAGGCTTTCTTGGCTGACCTCGAAACATTGCAGAACCACATGGATCCTGAATCTGACGAGCCACCGCTGGCCAAACTGCCTTTTGCTGCTCTTCAGGCAAAACTTGATTCACTTGCAATGAATTCGGAAGCGCTTGAAAATCTCGGCGATAGAGCACTAATTTCAGCCAGGCTGCGTGAGGCGGGTCTGGGACAACTGGCCCGAAACCTTGCCGAACTTCACTGTTCCAAAGAGCATCTTGCCCAGGAACTCGATCAGGCCTGGTGGCAGTCTGCCCTTGAGGTTTTGGTCTCTAGGGAAAAATCAGTCCTTGGTTTCAGCGCCGAGCAGATAGCGGACAACGAGTACACATTCAGTCAAGCCCACTCTGCCCAGATCGCCAAGGGAGCCGCGGTTGTGGCTTCTAAACTTGCAGCTACTTGGCACGCAGCATTGAAGTCCAACCCCGCAGAGGCTCAAGCGTTTAAGGCGCTTCTCAAGACGGGCTCGGCAACATTTGGTCAGTGCCAGCAGGTTGCGCCATCGGTGTGGAAGGCGGTGGCACCGGTCTTGTTGGTTTCGCCGTTTGACCTGCCTAATCACCTGACAAAGGTCGATGAGTTTGACGCGGTGGTGGTTCTAGATGCTGCTGGCAGCACGGTTGCCGAAAATCTCGGTGCCATTACTAGGTCCAAGCAGATTATTGCGTTTGGCGATGAGGCCGTAGCCGCACCAACCGGATTTGAGATTGAGAATCGTGCCCAGCCACTGGGGCGCGAAATTACTGCCCCGTCTATTTTTGCTGAAGTTTCCAGGGTTTTTGGTTCAGAGGTCATGCGCCGCAGCTACCGAACTACAAGTCAGACTTTGGGTGATTTCATCAATCGTGAGTTCTACCAAAATCGCATTCTTTACACACCAACAGCCGCCGAGTATTTTGGCGAGAACAATTTTGTTCTTGATGTGGTGACCGAAGGTAACCGAGCCAAGACCACCATTGAGGGCGCGACCGAGAGCCTCGATGCCGAACTTGAGCGGACCGTTGAGCTGGTCTTGCATCACGCTAACTGGCACCCGCAAGATTCTCTGCTTGTTGCCAGCGCTTCGAGTGTTCACGCAGACCGCATTCG
>JACCDZ010483834.1_pt1 | contig 16115 bp, 9 predicted proteins | sample 7449551 | NCBI WGS metagenome assembly JACCDZ01 (sample SAMN15323452, study PRJNA562643) | freshwater metagenome | isolation source: river surface water | place: USA:Blue River Watershed | collected 2017-08-18 | reverse complement strand
GGAGTCCCAGGAGTCCCAGGAGTCCCAGGAGTCCCAGGAGTCCCAGGAGTCCCAGGAGTCCCAGGAGTCCCAGGAGTCCCAGGAGCGTCTTCTTCCTCCTCTACCGTTTCCATACGTCTCTCACGACGGGTTGGAAGGAACCAGCGGGACTCACCATGACGCATACGCATGCCACAGTAGAGACAGCAGAGCTTACGAGATTCTGTTAAAGGAAAAACTTTTTTTGTATTCCAAACATTCTCGATCCGAGTTCGAGAAGCTTCGACCTTACTGTGATCGAGGAGAAGGCCTGGAATTGGCTGTGGTGCGAGGATAGGTGGTAACTCATCGTCGTCTTCATCCTCCTGAGACCCCGGAGAGCCTGTGGTACGACTACCCTTGATGGTGATCTTTCCTGTGATGTAATCCTCAACATTGAGGAATTTGTCAACTGCGATAAATGGAATGTTGAATGACATCTTATTCCGACATTAATGGCTCAATTTTTTTCAATATTTTCTTGTAGTTGAAAGAACGGAGTGTTGGGGTGACATAATTGGAAAAGTCTAACCCCTTGTCCCCCTTTGGTGCGAAAAGCATCAGTTTGTAATTGGAAAGATCTATTTCCAAGACATCAAAACGAGTCCCAACGAGGTATTCCTTGTAAAACTCGACATTGTCGTTACGGCTTGTTTTCAAAATCAAGTAGTCTGTAAAGTTGAGGAAAACACTGACGCTATCGCGCAGTGAAACACCAGGGATTCCAACCGTGCTGTGATCGATGGTCTCGACATGATCAATATTCCATGGCGGGTCAAAAACGATTGCATCGAACCATGGAGAATCCTGGGAAGGATTCCGGGAAGACTCCTCGATGAGATACTCAAGGCAACTCCCTTGTACCAAGGTAAGGTTGGTCTTTCCAGAAAGGTTTGCTCTAGCGAGAGAGAGGTTCTTTGGGTCAAGTTCCACCCCGACAACTTTTTCAAAGTTGTTACAAAGAGAGCCAGTGTTACCCCCGACACAAACTGTAGCATCCATCACAGTGCGTGCTTGGGGATTGAGGTGGCGAAGGATTCGACAAGTCTCCTCTGCGTGAGCGAAGGTGGTAACGGAGTAAAGTGCGGCAACGTTTAGAAAACGAGACTCTCCTCCAGTTGGTCCAAAAATTTCTTCGGTAGTTGCTGGATCTAGCTTTACTAGCTTGTATTCTTGGCTGTTGTATAACATTCTAAAACATGTAAGACATAAAGGGACGAATATTTTTCATATTTTAACGTGCTGTTTGTTGTTGACATAACATGAATATTGCTATTATCGTCATTATTTGTATAGTCATTCTAGCACTAGTTGCGGGTATCTACTACTTTAAAGGTGCTGAAGAGACCCCGGAGGAAACGCTTCCGGGTGGCGTCCCGGGTGGAGTACCTGGAGGTATTCCTGGAACCACTCCTGGAGGTGCCGGGGGTACTGGAGCCACTCCTGGAGGCACACCAGGCGGCGGGCTTCCACCAGGAGTCACTACGGGTCCGCCTACTGCAGAGCAACAAGCAGCACTCGATGCAGCGAAAGCCGAAGGTGCAGCACAACTAGCTGCCGCGAAAAAGAAAGCTCAAGAGGATGCTGTTGCCGCTGCAAAGGCTGCGGAGTTAGCACTCCTTGAAGCTCAGAAGGCTCTTGCTGCTGCTCAATCAGCGGAGGAAAAAGCTAGGGCTGAAGCAGCGGCGAATGCTGCGGCTGCGGCGAATGCCAAGGCTCTTGCTGAAAAGGCGGCCGCTGAGCTTGCTACGGAAAAAGCAGCCGCTGATCTTCGTGCTGCTCAAGCTGCTGCTGCAGAAGCAGCACGTCTCGCTGCTGTTGAAGCGAAGGCGAAAGCTGATGCTGATGCAAAGGCGGCGGAACTCGCGGCGAAGGCTGCTGTCGAAGCAGCACAAAAGGCTGCTAACGAAGCGGCACAGAAAAAGGCCGCGGAGGAAGCAGCGAAGGCTGCTGTGGCTGCTGCGAAAACGGAGGAGGAGCGTCGTGCTGCTGATGCTCTTGCTGCAAAGGCAGCGGAAGAAACGAAAGCTGCTGCTGATGCTAAAGCAGCGGCGGATGCTAAAGAGGCTGCTGCCAAAGCGGCTGCCGACGCCGCGGCAAAGGCTGCTGCTGCTCAAGCGGAAAAGGAGCGCTTGGCGGCTGAAGCGGCGGCAAAGGCTGCTGCCGACAAGGCTGAAGCTGATCGTATTGCTGCAGAAAAGGCGAAAAACGATGCGGCTGCTGCGAAAGCTGAAGCTGATCGTAAGGCAGAAGAAGCACGTATTGCCGCGGAAAAGGCGAAAAGCGAAGCCGAAAAGGCTGAAGCTGAACGTCTTGCTGAAGAGGCTCGTATTGCGAAGGAAAAGGCAGACGCTGCTGAAGCGAAGGAAAAGGCTGATGCTGCGGCTAAAGCTGAAGCTGAAAAGGCGGCAGAGGATGCTAGGATCGCTGCGGAAAAAGCAAAGCTTGATGCTGAAGAGGCAAAGAAAAAGGCCATTGGTTTGGCGGCACGAAAGATTTTCTACCAAGCACCGGTAGATGGAATTACCAAGGGGTTCCTTGCTGACGTTTCTGGGTCGTTGACCTACCCAATTGCCTTAGGCATCGGCTCCTTCTACCAACCAACAGGTGTTTCTCTAGACGACATCGACACCAAACTTCGTGTTACGGAAGAGGAGGAAGCGATTATCGTTGCCTCGACAACTACTGTGGAAGGAAATATGGGAGTTCCTTTGGTCCTCCCAACCTTCACCTACCCAACAGGAGGAAACTTTGCTCCGTTAGGGACTGACATTCTCGCTTTCCTCCGCCCAAAGAACTTGCTTTTCGACAAGATCCTTGGGACTTTACTCTTCCAAAACATCAAGGTCTACAACAATGCGGGGCGAGATGTTTCCAACGCCTTCTCTCCTCTAGCTTCGGTAAACACTTTCCTCGATGCTGGGAAGGTACTTCCTTACCTCCCAGCATTCTGCAAAACCCAAGACGGGAAAGGTCTCAATGAACTTTTCAAGGATTACAACGACGCAGGTCTCGTTACCTCGATGGTGAAGAACGAAACTGGTGTGGATTCCTTTATGGAATTTGCTTCAGTGAACACTCGTTCCGACTGTTTCGCTCTTCGCTCTTCTGGGGTTGTTGTCTCGGCAGTTGTGATGGAATATGCTATCGACGATATCCTCAAGCAAGTTGACAAGGCTGGGTTCTCTAACGGTGTTGGTCTCTTCCGTCACAACCTTCGTGCTTGGATCAACTTTTGTATGGCCAACACTGTGGTCTGTTCCATCAACCTCGGCCCAACAGGAAACACCCCGCGACTCTTGAGTTACCGCACCTTGGGTGCAATGTCCCTAAAGGAATCCCTAAAGGGTATTCGCGGGGTTACCTTCCTCCCACTTGTTGAAGCTCCGCTTAAGGGTGTTGACTTTACCACCTTCGCTCTCGCCGGCTCAAAGCCTTCCTCTCTTGATACCTTCTTGGCTTCCCACATTGCAAAGATGGGGACCGGTGTTTTCCCAGACACCACCATTGACGAGGGAGTTGCCTCTGTCGCTGTTGCTGGAACCCTTACGGTCGGTGAAATTACCAATCCCAAATACTCCGAACAAGCTGCAAGAGCTTCACGATACTATGGGGGTGTTGCTCCCTTCACAAAACTCCAAACCGTCTCTTCTACAAAGAGTACTGCTGCTTCCGTCCTTTCAAACTTTATCTCTTTACCACCAGCACCAACCGCAACCCTCAACAAGTTCGTCGCAGGGAAACTCGAAGTTTCTCCGGCAGCAAAGACTCATGCAGTCGTCGTCCAAACTGTTCCACAGTTCTACAAACTGATCAAGCGTTCTTTCAAGATGGAAAACTCCGCACCATTCCCACCAAAGCCTCTTGCTCTGGTACAAGGTGGTTTCACCACCACTACAACAAACCCAGATTACGCTACAGCAGACAAGTACCACAATCTCGAAGAGGCCTTCTACGAGATCACACCAGTCACTGCTGGTGTTGAGTTCTCTATTCTCCCAAAATCATCCCTCCCAGCAGCACCGCCGGGATACCCACCAGAACCACTCGTAGTTGTTCTCTACGGAAAACACATGGAGGAGATTGCAACATTCTCCGCAATCGATTTCAATGAAATTCGTGTTTACGTTAACCAAAAGTAAAAACCCACAACAACGAAGGTCTTTGTTGAAGTATTTTTTTTTTTTAGAAACTTTATACGGTCTAGCGCTACCCGCAGCCCAGTCTAGCGTAACACAGGTCTTGCTTGGTTGTACCAAGTCTCGCTTTCAAAGAGTTCATGAAGACGGCTATCTACAGCAGTGCGGTCGGCTTTAGCTTTCTTCTTCTCCTTGACGAACCAAGAGTTGAGTGACTTGTCTGCTGTAGCAGTAGGGTAAGCACCGTGCTCTTCGCAATAGGCAATGAACTTTTCAATCGGTTCTTGCAAGTCGAAACGAAGTAACTCTTTCCCAATGTCGTTGAGAATTGGAGCGGGGAGAAGTGGAACCGCCACAGCGTCCTCCTTCGGTGGACCGTAGAGACGAGGTGCCATTGGAAATCTCTTCAGGAAATGGTGTGTGCTTGTGTGGCCCTTGGTAAAGGTTTCAAGGTGATAGCGTTGTTGCTTCTCTTCCATCCACGACTTTGGGTAATAGGTGATGTAGCTTACCATTCGTGTTGACTCGTTGGCTCTCCCTCTCTTTGGACGAGAGCCTGAGTGGAAGAGACGAGAGTCCCAGATGATCATCGAACCAGCGGGGCACTGAACACGTTCAAGCTCACCAAAGAACTCTAAGTCTTCCGGAGTTAGGACGTACCAATCACTGCCACCTTTGTAAGCGTGGAAACTTTCACAGAGAGAACACGTCTCCTTGGGTGCCGCCCCGGGCACAGTTGCGTGACCACAACTTCCACCAGCTTCTTTGTACTCGCGAAACTCTTTGTGACGCAAGTGGGAACCAGGGAGGAAAGAAAAGGTAGCATCTCCCTCATGGACGTCTTTGGCTGTTACCCAGCCTTGAACCCAGTGAGGACTGTTGTCAAAGAGAGACTGGTCAACGTGTGTATTGTCTGGACCAACAGCCCAGCCACAGTTGGTCACTTCCGGTGGAAGAGAGAAGGCAAGACCATCCATGGAGACAGTCAGGTCATCATCTTCATAGACATCTCGAAAGACATCGATGATCTTCTTCTTTTGACGAAGATCCCAAGAGACTTGTGCTTGGCCAATTCCGTAGGTTTGGAACAGCATTCCTTGCGTTGGCTGTAAGGCGATCACTGATCTCCATGTTGCTGGATCATCTCTGTCGAGAACACCTCCAGTGAGATGTTCAAAGGTTTTCCAAAACCCTTCCTCCATTTCCTCACACTCTTTTTCGGTGAGGAACTTTGGGAGAATTGCGAGACCTTTAGCATCAAGCATTGCCGAAACCCCGGCTGGTGTTGTGTAGTATTCTTTACTCATGGAAAATGAAATTGTTGAAAACATTTTTTCTTTCTTTTTTTTTCTGTTTTACGTACCACAAAAACACTTGAAACTACCGATGTTGCAAACTGTGTGGACGAGATGCCCACACGATAGTGCCGTTGTGCCTGCGATGGTGCTGGTGCCCACATCGTCTTCTTCAAACTCACAAAGACAAACGAAACACTCAGTGTTGATAACAAAAGGAAAGGTGTATCTCTTGACAACTTCCGAAGACTTGTAGTAAAACTCTGGTTCCACTGCAATCTTTTTTCCTTCGTAGCGAGAGCCAAAGAGTTCCACCTCCCAGTCAGGAGGACTTCCCCTTATCACGTACCCAAAGATTTTGTTGACTTTGAGATGACCAATTACATGACAAAGGAAACTCTTTGGTGTGTTGTCGTAGAATGTAGCATAGTCGTCTATAGCTTCCATTACATTGTCTAGGAAGAGGGCTTTTGTGCGGCCGTTAACCATGTGAACGACAGTGTCGGCACCCCCGGCAATCTCTCCAAGCGTTGACTTTCGAAAACAAGCTTCCATCACTTCGTTGATACACCACTTGTCGTCGTCAATCCTCCTCACAAGCATCGCAACAGTTATTCTCTTTCCAAGGACACGACGAAAGAAAGTTTTCGAAGAGTTTGAGCTGAGAAGAACCAAGCCTAATGTTTCGTCACCAAGCAACGTTGTCAAGAGAGAGAACGTTTCGTCATCAATTTCCTTTCCTTGAAACATCGACTCCAGTGTTGTGTCCGTAAAGTTCCAACTACGCAGTAAAGTTCTCAAGTACAGTATTTTGTCTTTGGCTTCGGAATATAATTCTGCGGCATTCCAAGCATCAACTTTTGAAATAGCGTTGATGAGATCCCTATCACTCAAGCCATCAGGAATAAACCTACTCACTTTGGTTGAATGCCCCAAGAACGTCGCGGCTGTACCGAACACCCATGGAGATGGTTCCAACCCTTCCAGAACAGAAGCAATGTCTTTTTGTTTCACCACGACAATGTCGAGAAGATCTTTTTCATTGGGAAACTTTTCGAGAGTTAGTTGCAGACACCCTTCAAGATCACGACTCTTTTCTGCAATTGCCTTGAGGAGAACTGGAGAGAAACCGAGCTCGAGTGCTTTCTCGTAACATCCCGGGAGGATGTTGTCGCAGATGAGAGTGTGGAGGAATTCTTCTTGAGAACTCCCAAGTGAAAAAAGAGCTTTTTTCAAATACCAAGGCGGGATTCCCTTCCCGCAAAGAGACTTGAGAAGTGGAATCCCACCAATTCCTGTTTCCGCAACCAAAGCAAAATCCTTTTGTCCCCAAGCGCCACGAGCAACGATCTCTTGCAGCAACGGTAACGGAGCTCCGCCTTCAAGAGCATTACCGAAACACTCCGCGTCTCCGCGAAGAAGAGCACATAGAGCTTTGCTATTTCCTTGCATCGTACGAATCATCATGGCTAGAGTTGTGTCGTTACATCGCTCGGCAATTGTTGCAAAGAGTTCTGTATCCCAAGGGCTAACTTCCGCAATGGAGAGAAGATAGTTTTCAAGGTTCGTGCTCTTTTCAACGATGAGTTTGATTATCTCTGGAGAGACACCAGCCTTTATCGCTCCGGAAAGACACCCATCAAGATTGGAACTCTTTTCTGCAAAGAGTGGGAGGAGTTCACGGAGCCCTGCAGCCTCTCCGGAAGTCTCTCCGAGCACATCTACAGCTTTTCGCAAACACCAATCGAAATTTGTTGTTGTTGTAAATACCTTTTGGAACTGCCATGAGTCAACAGGATAGAGACCGATCACATTACGAAGGAAGCCATTACCTTCCGCGAGAGCCAATGCAAGATCGAGAATTCTTTTGTCTCGGGGAAAAGTTGCAAAGAGTTGGGTTAGTACCGTGGGAGTAACCACTGTGGACCTCTCAAGCATGAGAACAAAAACCTCTGGATCTCTCACTCGAAGAGAGAGTGCTTTTGGTAAAAACTCGGTAAGATCTTTTTCTTGTATTGCTTTTTTTTTAAGATCTTCTGTATTCCTCGGCGCTGTTAACAACGCATGTTTGAACGCTGAATTTTCCATGTTTTGAACACTATGTTACATTTCTATTGTTATACCTTGTGTTACTGCTTTCAGCACACACGCAACTGTTTTTTCAACAACGACTGGATTTCCTTGACGATCTCTCGCACCAAGGAAAGAAACTGGTTTGTTCCCGAATGGGATGGTACCACCCGATGCCTCGTAAAGCGACAAAGCAGTTTCAAAACAGCCAAAAAGAACAAGCTTTTCGAAGTGAGTCTCCAGGGTGCTCCCGGAGGTGACCCCAGAGGTGCTCCTAAGATTGAACCATGTCCCAATCTCACCAGAGAACGCTGCTATTTCTCCAAAGATTTCTCTATAGAGTTCTCGAAGATGACCAAATCGATCGACAGTTTGTTGTGTGGAAGAGTTGTTGAGGGCTTGGTCTAGGGATACTGCTGTGCCGTTCTTGGGAACCACGCCTGTAGCACCGTTCTTGGGAACCACGCCTGTAGCACCGTTCTTGGGAACCACTCCGGAAGTCCCAAGCAATGTGAACACCCCGGAAACCCTACGGTAAAACTCGATGTTGAAATCTCGAGGCTTGCGGTTTGCAAAGAGGGCGCGATTTACCGGTTTGTGGGACAAGAGGTTTGTGTAGTCACAGGCGATCTTTTCCACAACGAGTTTTTCATTACGTGTGAACGCTGTGTTTTCTTCGAAGGCCGGGTCGAGTACTGACATGTAGTTTTCGTTGATTGGGAAGCCACTGATCGTTGGGTCAACGAGTTGGTAAGAGACAACAAGTTGGGAAGCTTCACTCACATCAATGTCAAGAGCTGTTCTCATCTTTACAATCCATGTGTAAATACCCCAAAGGTAACGAGCCGGAGAAATACCCTGGTCTGTTCTTTGCGGAGTTGAGTAGCGATCGGCTTCAACCATCACTTCGTTGAGGATATGGTTAGCGATTGCGTCGCCCGGAGCAAGACTCCCAACACAGTTGATAAAGAGATTAACCATAAACTCTACTCTCTCCCTTCTCTCTTTACTCCCGATTTCTGGAATGGGGACTTCGGTGACACCGTTGTAGAAAACTGTCCAGTGATCATGATAGAGTGCAAAAACCACAGCAGATGGAATTTTCTTTACCGTCTTGTGGAGACCGCCGCGAAGATTTCCGCGGAAGGTAACAACGGCAAAATCGGAATTGTGGAAACAATAGATATTCTCTGTTTCTTGAGGCAACCATTCATCGTTTCCTTGGTACCGAGAGAATGCTCGAACGATAGTCTTCATCGTGTAAAACTGAAGACCGGTGTTGTAGGTATCCCGGACAAGGGAACCATCCGGGGAGATTGTCTTGTTTTGTAAAAGCTTTTGCTCCAAAAGGAGAGCAGAAAACACAACGAGGGAGAGAGGTGAACCAACAGGTGATGGTTCCCAATCTGTAGCATCTTTGACACCAAAGAAAAAGTGAACGAGGGAATTGAAACCACAACGTCTTCCGTAACCGGAAATGGGTTGATAAGTCATTGGGGCGAAGCGGGGTGAACTTTTGCAACGAGTAACATCATTGGTAGAAAATATCAGTTTTCGGATTGAAGTAGAAAGGTACTATCAAGCTTCCTGGTAGGAACTCTTGGGGGGGCTCCTCAGGGGATTCTCTCCGTGGAGGTTCTTGAGGAAACTCCTCGGGGAGTTCTTGAGGAAACTCCCCGTGGGATTCCCCTAAAGGTTCTCCCAGAGATTCGACAAGCACAGCATACTCCGCGATAAGCTCCTTATATTCTTTGTAACTTATCACCAGTTTGTACTGTTCACCATGGCTTTGCTCGTGAGGTTCCGCCGGTACCAGGGATCGATGGAATTTTGTATTTAGCAAAAGCACTTTCTTGTTGTATTCCATTTTGGACACCTATTTTTTTTTATTTTTTTGGTTTTTTTGGATTCTACGAAGTAGCATGGAGTCCTAGGCTCGAGGCTTACCAGATTTCGTTACCACGGCTCAAGTTCAAGACTGCGTTGAAAACTTCAGCACCGATGACATTCTTCTTCTTTTCAGCACTGTAGAATTGGGAGGTTAAACAACCTTCAACAATGTTGTGAAGTGTACGTTGTAAGGTAACGTTGATCAAGTTGACAGAGTTGGTAGTACTGTATGGCTTGATTGGGTAAGACCAGATCATGGAGGTGTGCGGTTCGTTGTCAACATCGATAGGATTGCGGTTTTCGCCAGCAAGACGTTCAGCGTGTTCGTGTAAACGTTCAAGCTTGTTGTTAAAAAGCTCTTGACTTTCAGAGTCAAGCTTCTTGTTGAACACCTTGTTCAAGATGATCTTGGAGTGGAAAGAAACGGATTCAAGAACCTTCTTTTCACGTGGAACGATCAATGGGCGTTCTTTGGTAGCTGGAGCACGTTTGGAACCCTTCCCATTCATACGTTCACCTTCGATGCGAAGAGCTTCCTCTTGAGCATTGAGCTCAATACGACCTGCTGTACGGATAGCCTTGATTTCTTCCTTGAGTTCCTTTTCAACATCGCCACCGTTTTGGGTAGAGCAACGTCCCTTGAGATCCTTGGTCAAGGAGACAATGAAGGATTTGAAAGCATCATTCGAAGAGTGTGAGGAAGAGACGGTTTCGATTTGGTTACGAACAACGTCAGCAACGTATTCCTTACGGTCATCGGCGCTGTAGTAAGGAGTTTCTCCTGAAGAGAAGGTAATCAACTTACCTAACCAGACTAAACGCAAGTTGACAATGTAGGCAACTGCCATGGAAAGGTCTGCAAGGAAACGGATTGTGTTCTTGTTCCCAGTTTTCACAGCGCTAGCTTTGTAGTAATCGCGGAAAACCTTTCTGAGTGTTGGTTCAGTACGTTTCTTAGGTTTGGAAACCTTTTTAACGGTACCTTCGGTGACTTCAGTTTCTTCAACGGCTTCGACTTCATCTTCATCTTCATCGTCGTCTTCGTCTTCATCTTCAACGGCTTCTGCTTCTGCTGCTTCTTCTGCTTCGATAAAGTTGTCGTAAAGTTCGTGTTCGTACTTGAAGTAGTTTTCAGCATCACGACGATAGCGTGAAAGATCTGCAGCTGCTAACGGGCAGTAGAGATTGTAAGCTGTACCTGGTTGGTGAACAGTGTGTGGTTCCATTTCACTTTCGAAAGAATCGAAAAGATCGACGACCATTGGGATACTGTCTGGTAACTCTTCGGTAGTAATGACACCACCGTTCGCAAACGAAGTGAGCTTTTTGATAAAGGTGTCTAACTTTTCAGCGTCAGCTTTGGAGTAGTGACGAGAGAGTTGATCATAGTTCAAGCTGTAGATCTCGGAGTGAGCGAACTTGTTGTGAGAGTCGATTGCCAATGTGGTGTAGAGGTTGACTGTGTCACGAACAATGTGTTCGAAAAGTGTCCCGAAGGTCTTGTCACAAGAAGCGAAAGCAAACTTGTAACTCTTGATGGCAATCTTGTAAAGCTTGCGCATGTAAGAACCGTAGCATGGAACCTGTGGAGTTGCGGTGCTTTTAGCAGCAACGCCCTTGACAGCAGTTTCCTCAATAGTCTTTAAGCCAATCAAGATTTGATTGTCGGTGAGTGGGTTGATACAACGTTTCTTCTTGATGGTGACAATTTTGCGACCACAGTAGGTTTCGGTGAACTTACCCTTTGGTTCTGCTTCAAACTTTCCGGTAAGGAAAGCTGAGTATTCAGCAAATTTTCCTTCTAAAGAAAGGACCAAAGTGTCGACAAAGCCGTTGGTCTTTGTGATGTCTGAAGCATTGCCACAAACGACAAAGCGTTTAGAGATTTCTTGAAGTTGCTGAGCAATTTCAAGTTCGTGGTGTAAAAGTGCATACGCTTCATCGGAAGCAGTAAGTTTCCACTCAGTATACTCACGTGCGAAAGCGTTGATGTCGACCTTTTCAGGCCATTTAGAGTCTGGACTAGCAAGCTTTTCTTCAAGCTTTTTGTCCTTTGGAGCGAGCTTTTTGAGCTCTGCTTTGTTCCCCAAGATGGTGAACAAGCGGATAGCGACCTTACGGTCAGCATCGTCTTCGGTACCGACAGACTTTGCGAGTTTCAAGAGCTTTGCGCTGTCGTCGGCAAACTTTTTGACGTTTTCGGTAGAAAAGTCGGAAAAGTACTTCTTGATTTCGCCTTCTAGGCGTTTGACGGTGTAATCGTCAAAAGAAGAGATGAGGTAAGCCAAGGTGATGTAGGCCAAGTTGTACTCAACGTTGATAGAGACAATGTTCTTGTCTGCTTGTTTAGCGTCGGTGACTGCTGGCTTTTTGATGAAAGAGACATAGTCTTCGTATTCTTCAAGAATAGCTTCGGTACCTTGTTCCCCAAACTCAACAACTTCGCTGATTGGGTTTTCAACAAACCAGGAAATGGCAGAGAGGATCTCTGCTTTAATGTAAAGGTCTGCTGCAGAAAAGTCTTCGCCGAGTTCTTCGACAAGATCTTGGTTCGCTGCAGTAAACTCTTTCAAGGTTTCTGGAGAAATTCCGTTCAAGGAAAACTCTGCGTCTGCTTCGAACTTGCCTTTAGCAGCCAAAGCTCTATTCCATTCGGTGAAACCGGTGAGGACTTTTTGTGAGAGACTAAACTTCTTTTTACCACCCTCTTCGCCAAGTTCAGCGTGCTTAGCGATAAGCGCAGCGACGACGTTCTTGACGAGTTTGTTGGTAAGATCGGAATCAACCTTCTTCATAGAAGAGTGGGTTGAACCGTGCTTTTCGATGTAGGCATCGATGTAAGCAATTTCTTCGTCAATGCCAGTAATGGCGATGACTTCCTTTTTATCCGGATTGGAAATACCAAGTTCGACTTGTTCGGTAGCCATGGAGATGGACTTTCCTGAAAGGGAACATTGTTCTTCGATGGTGAGGGATTTCTTTTTAGAAACCTTATCGGTAACGGTGGTGGAAACAGTAGCAGAAATGGTAGAGGACATTGCGAAGCAAAGGAGTTGAATTCAGTTATTTTTGAATTGCGACATTTTGGGTCATTTTTTTTTCATTTTTTCAATTCGGCCATAATTGAGGCGAGAGAGGACGTATCGTCGGAGCAGATCATGTTTACTAGGGATTTGATAATGTTTTCTCCGGAAACACCTTTAGCGTTCTCGAGAACGCCGAGGATTCTTTCCAGATAGAGCATGTAAACATGCTGTTTCTCGTAAAAGAAGACTTTGTTCCAAACTTTGTCGTGAGATTCCACAACAAGGTCTTCTCTACGATTTAGCTTCTGAAAGAAAATTTCTGTCAGAGTATTTACTATCGCGATTTTCCTTGACACCTTTTCACGACGCAAGAGGATTCGGGTGAAAAGTTCTTCCAGCTTTTGCTTTGCAAAGAGGTCGGAGAGAACACCATGGGAGCGAGAAGGGATTGGTTTCAAATCCCCAAACTGGAAATCTTTTGGGAGGATTGAAAAGAGGTTGTACCTTGAGGTGTAGAGCTCGTTGTCTTTTTGGAGAGGAGCGTGGAGCTTTGCAAAGTGCTTGTCGTTGAGGATGAAGAAAACTGGGACCTCGTGGGGCGAGGATCCACGATCTTCTCCGCGAGATTTCCCCCAAGGGCTGCCGATCACCTCCATAGTGATCCCTTCGGCAAACTCGTCCTCGGGAATTCCCCCGGAATCTCCCGTGACGATCTTGCGGATGTACTGGGTTCGGCGAATGAGGTCTTCGGTGACTGCCTTCTCTGCAACAGGAGTCCCAACGAAACCCTTGTTAGGTTCGTAGTAGTAGAAATCGCTGTTAGTGTACATTTTGTAAATGACACAGTCATCCGGGATAATCATGTCACGGATTTCCCTAAAGACCAGAGGGTCTGTTGTATTACACAACGTAGCTTCGAGAATTGGACCAAGGTCCACATCACTCACCTCAGGTTGCGTAAGTGGGTAGAGGATATTGGAACGGACGTTGGCAACCACCTCTGGTTCTTCCTTGAGTCTCTCAAGGATATCCTTGCGGATGATTTGGATTTTGGTCAGCTCAGCAAGAGCATCGCGATTGGCGTAGATCAATTTCTCAAGGATCAACAGCATGTAGACGATATGTTCCGCTTTACGGACATCTACTTGCTTGGCGCGATGAAATTCTGCAACAAGCTTGTTGAGGAGAATGACATTCTCCTTGATAGTCTCTGCATTCTCTTTTGAGACGCTAGAAAGGACTTGGTTCGGGATATAGAGTTGTGATTCCATACTTTTTCCAACTGCAACATTTTCAGCAAAAAAAAAAAGAATATGTTGGCGTAGTTTTACGTAGAAATATGAGCACTTACGATCTAGATGGCATTGGTGTTTTATGCACCCTTGAACCCAGTGTGGCCAAGGCCAAAGTCCCATTCTTCTCCTTCGATAACAAGATCTTTGTGGGGATCATCATCATTGTTATCGTCATTATGTTAGCAGCAATTGCTTACTTCATTTACCGCTCGACATTCGGTGCTTCAGCAGATGCAGCTGCCGCCGCCGAAGCGAAAGCTGCTGTTGAAGCAGAGGCTGCCATCGCTGAAGCGAAGGCAGAGGCAGAGGCAATGGCCGAAGCGGAAGCGGAAGTGCAGGCTCAAGCAAAGGCCGAAGCAAAAGCTCGTGCTAGAGCAGCAGCTGTGGCACAGGTAGCACAAGCACCACAAGTGGCACCAAAGCCTGCTCCAGTTCCTGTAGCGACACCACCAAAGCCTGTAACACCACAAGTGGCGCCAAAGCCTGTAACACCACAAGTGGCACCAAATCCTGTAACACCACAAGTGGCGCCAAAGCCTGTAACACCACAAGTGGCGCCAAAGCCTGCTCCGGTTCCTGTGGTGGCACCACCAAAGCCTGCAGCAGCACCTCGTTCAGCAATTCAAGAAAAGTTGGCACAAATGGCCAACATGGTTTCCTCCGCCGAAGAGGATGATAAAGACGAGTGCCATCGTCAAGAAAATTTCCTCCAGGAAATGAAACGTCAACGCGAAAACCTCTCTCGTGAAAGCACCGACCTCGGTCAACGCTTACTCCAAATGGTTGAAGAGGATAGTGATCTCGACGATCTTAGCGACATCGACGAGGAACCTGAGGAGGAAGCACAACCGCGTGTTGAAACCATCCCACGTTCAAAGGGTTTGATCTTTGACTCTGATTCCGACAGCGACGACGATATTCCAGATTCTGGTGTCGAGGGACTCAAGGGAGTATTGGGGTTGTAAGCAAGACACGGCGTAGCAGCGTAGCAACGTAGCAACATAGTTACTTTGTAACGAGTTTTCTTTTTTTTTTAACAAAAAATCTTTTTGTTTGGTGCTTGGTCACCAATGTGGTCACCAATGTGGTCACCAATGTGGTCACCAATGTGGTCACCAATGTGGTCACCCAAATAGGTACCATCTTGCGTATTGGTGATGCTTCATAAAATTTCCATTTGTCATTTTAGTATTGATAAATTCCAAACACTTCTCTGTATCCTTACCGAGAGCGTCGAGGAGAAGTGGGACTACTGAACGTGAGCAATAAGTTCCCATGTTTTCTCCCCATTTGGTTTTGTGGGTGACAAAACCGACAGGGTCTTTGCAAGCACTAATTGCTGTAGCAATTACGTCAGCATTGTTATTGTAAAATCCCATATGTCTACCTCCTATCCCGTCGGTACACGTAAGAAAAGAATCGACGTCGTCACAGTACTTGAGAAGTACCTGAAGCTTTTCCTTTCCACAAGAATACGCCATGGTTCTCCCGGATCCATCTTTTTTAAAGATAAATTCCTGTCGTTCTTCTGGACTGAGAGGCTCCAAGACTCTACCGAGAGTTTCCGCATCGCAAGAAAATCCCATATGTTTACCATCACGATCAACATACTTTACCCATTCTCCCGGAGCATCCCACATTTTCCTAACAATTTCAAATTTCTTGAGGTTGCAGTTAAAGATATGGTTCTTTTTGAAAAAGGTTGTTGGATCGCTGCAATTCTCAAGGAGTATTTCGAGAACGTCGCCGTTCCCATACACTCCGGCATCGTTGCCATTCACGTCAACATGTTCAACGAAAGCAACAGGATCTTTACAGTGTTTCAAAAGTACCTTAAGGTTTTCAACCCCTGTATGAAATCCCATATGCTGCCCAGCGTCGCATGTGTGGTTGATGTAAGCCTCTATGTCGCTACAGTGTTCCAAAAAGGTTTCGATAGTACCTGGTTTTGCACGGAATCCCGTATGGCGTCCATAATCATCCAAATTCTCTACAAACTCTGTTTTGTCTTTACAGTGTTCCAGTAAGAGCTGAAGCTTTTCTGGAGACGCGAAAAGCCCATGGTTTCTTCCGGACGCCAATTTCTGTTCGACGTAGGCGACGGGATCTTTGCAATGGTCGAGTAAAATTTTAAACACATCTGCCGTACTCTCAAAGCCGATTTGGTAATTGTAGATATTCTTTTGTTCAACAAAAGAAAATGGGTCGGTACTGTTTTTTAAAAGAAAAAGAAGTTTTTCCGGATCTGCATACACACCAGCGCTATTCCCACACCGGTCGACGAGGTTCAAAAAGGAAACCCCGCTCCTGCAGTATTCCGCAACTTCCTTCATTCCACTGACGTCAAGTTCGCTCGGAGCATACCAAGTAGGATCTTGGGTC
>JACCDZ010093089.1_pt1 | contig 16115 bp, 18 predicted proteins | sample 7449551 | NCBI WGS metagenome assembly JACCDZ01 (sample SAMN15323452, study PRJNA562643) | freshwater metagenome | isolation source: river surface water | place: USA:Blue River Watershed | collected 2017-08-18 | reverse complement strand
GACGCGTTCGTGTTTTGCCATGACCGAGCCCGATCCAGGCGCGGGCGCTGACCCGTCCATGCTCACCACCACCGCTGTGCGCGATGGCGACGACTACCTGATCAATGGCCGCAAGTGGTTCATCACCGGTGCCGACGGCGCCGATTACGCCATCGTCATGGCGCGCATGGAAGACGGCTCGGCCACCATGTTCCTCACCGACATGGATCGCCCCGAAATCCGGCTGGAGCGCAACATGGACGCCATGGACAACTGCTTCACCGGCGGGCACGGCGTTCTGTGCTTTGACAACTTGCGTGTGCCCGCCAGCGATGTGCTGGGCGAGGTGGGCAAGGGCTTTCGCTACGCCCAAGTACGCCTTGCACCGGCACGCCTGACACACTGCATGCGCTGGCTCGGTCAGGCACGCCGGGCACACGACATTGCGCTGGACTACGCCAGCCGCCGCCACGCATTTGGCAAACCCCTGGCCGAACACGAAGGCGTCGGCTTCATGCTGGCCGACAACGACATCGATCTGCACACCGCACGCCTGCACATCTGGCACACCGCTTGGTTACTGGATCAGGGTCAGAAATGCAATTTCGAGTCCAGCCGTGCCAAGGTCACCTGCTCAGAAGCCGAATGGCGCGTGGTGGACCGTTGTGTGCAAATTCTGGGGGGCCAGGGCGTGACCGCCGAGACACCCGTGATGCGCATCTTCATGGACATGCGCGCCTTCCGGGTCTATGACGGCCCCAGCGAAGTCCACCGCTGGAGCATGGCACGTAAGCTGGTTTACCAGGCGCAAAAGGGGCAACAGGCAGCGCAAGGTTGATGCGCTGAAACCTTCAGCGCTTGGCGGCTTCCAGCGTCTGCCGCGTTTGCATGGCCACCTTGCGAGCAGCCTCTGCAAAGTCTTCGCCGCTGGATGCGTAGAGCACGGCACGCGATGAGTTGACGATGATCGGGCCCGCGCTGGAGCCGTCGGCGTTGGCGCGCCAACCGGCCTTGACGGTGGCCACCGCATCACCGCCTTGTGCGCCCACACCGGGGATCAGCAAGGGCACGGTAGGGGCCAACTCGCGCACGCGCTCGATCTCGGCCGGGTAGGTCGCACCGACCACCAGACCCAGCTGGCCATTCAGGTTCCAGGGGCCTTGCGCCAATTGGGCAACGTGTTCGTACAACAAAGGCTGGCCTTCCACAGATGCGAGGCGCTGGTTTTGCAGGTCGTCACCACCGGGGTTGGAGGTACGGCACAGCAGGAAAGCACCTTTGCCATGGTACTTCAGGTACGGGGCCACCGAGTCCCAGCCCATGAAAGGCGACAGGGTCACGGCATCGGCACCGTAACGCTCGAACGCCTCAATGGCGTATTGCTCGGCGGTCGAGCCAATGTCGCCGCGCTTGGCATCCAGAATGATCGGAACATGGGGCGCGACACGGCGCATGTGTTCCATCAAACGCTCCAGCTGGCCTTCGGCGCGGTGCGCGGCGAAGTAGGCGATTTGGGGCTTGAAGCTGTTCACCAGATCGGCGGTGGCATCGACGATGGCTGCGCAAAAATCGTAAATCTTGTTTGAGTCGCCCTTGATGCGGTCCGGAAACTTGGTGGGCTCAGGGTCCAGGCCCACACAAAGCATGGAGCCGTTTTGGCGCTCGGCGTTGCGCAACATGTCGAGGAAGGTCATGGGCTGATTTTAAAGGCGCGGGCTAAGATGCCGGTCATGCACAAACTCTCTACCCGCCAGTGGACCGTTCTGGTCCTGCTCACCCTTGTTTGGGGCATCAATTGGCCCATCATGAAAATCGGCGTCACCGGTTTCCCGCCGCTGACCTTTCGCACCATCTGCATGCTGCTGGGCACGCCGGTGCTGGGCCTGGTGCTGCTGGCGCAGGGCGTGTCGTTTCGCATCGAGCGCAAGCATTGGCGCGAGCTGCTGACGCTGGCCACCTTCAACATGTTTTTCTGGCACAGCCTGATCATCGTGGCGGTGCAGTCACTGTCCAGCGGTCGGGCCGCAATTTTGAGCTACACCATGCCCATGTTTTCCGCTGCGCTGGGCGCGCTGGTGTTCGGGGACCGGCTGGCCAAGCGGGCTTGGGGCGGGGTAGCTGCGGCCTCGGTGGGCGTGATCCTGCTGCTGTGGCACGAAATCTCCAACCTGAGCGGCAAGCCGGTGGGCGTGCTGCTGGCCTTGGGTGCGGCCAGCACCTGGGCGCTGGGCACACAGCTGCTGCGGCGCACCAAGATGCCGGTGTCCACACTGACCATTGCTTTCTGGATGGCGGCCATGACCACCGTGGTGATGGGTGTGCTGGCCCTGCTGCTGGAGCGCGATCAGTGGCATGCGCCGTCTGAGGCCACCTGGGGCGCCATCGGCTTCAATGCCTTGCTGGTGTTTGGCTTTGCGCAGGCGGCCTGGTTCTATCTGGCGCGCAGCCTGCCGCCGGTAGCCTCTACCCTGAGCGTGATGTTGATCCCGGTGCTGGGTGTTTTCAGCGGCGCGGTGCTGCTGGGCGAAGTGCTGCACTGGCAAGACTGGGCCGCTGTGGGCTTGATGATGGTGTCGATCGCTGCCGTGCTGTGGCCCCAAAAGGCGACGGCATCCACCTGAAACCCGATGCTATAGTTTTCTGAAATATTTCAACAAACGGGGGATCACCATGTTTCAAACTTCTTTGCGCCGCCTGCTGGGTGGCATCGCGCTGCTCAGTGCATTGAGCCTGACAGGCTGCGGCTACAACGACTTCCAGCGTCTGGATGAGCAATCGCAGTCGGGCTGGTCAGAAGTGCTCAACCAGTACCAGCGCCGGGCGGACCTGATCCCCAACATCGTGGCCACCGTCAAGGGCGAGGCCAACTTCGAGCAAGAAACACTGACCAAGGTGGTGGAGGCCCGTGCCAAGGCCACCAGCATCCAGGTCACGCCCGAAACCCTGAAAGACCCGGAAGCCATGAAGAAGTTTCAGGCGGCGCAAGGCGAGTTGAGCAGCGCCTTGTCGCGCTTGCTGGTGGTGTCTGAAAACTACCCCAGCCTCAAGGCCAACCAGGGTTTTGCCGATCTGCGTGTACAGCTGGAAGGCACGGAAAACCGCATCACCGTGGCACGCAACCGTTACATCAAGGCCGTGCAGGATTACAACGTGCTGGCCCGCAGCTTTCCGAGCAACCTGACCGCCATGGTCATGGGCTACAAACCCAAGGCTAACTTCTCGGTGGCCAACGAGGCGGCCATCTCGGCTCCGCCCAAAGTGGACTTCGGCAAGTGACAGCCCTGCGCGTGGGGCGCTGGCTGAGCGCCGCACTGGCCTGCTGGCTGCTGGTGCTGCCCTGCTGGGCCCTTGACGCGACAGGTCTGCAGCCCGTGCCTGCGCTGCGGGCGCATGTGATGGACGAGACGGGCACCCTGGCCGCATCCGACACGGCAGCGCTGGAGCAACAACTTGCCGAGTTTGAACGGCAGCGCGGTGCGCAAATCGTGGTCCTTTTGGTCAACAGCACCGCGCCCGAAGACATTGCCGACTACAGCCAGCGTGTGGCCGAGGCCTGGAAGCTGGGCCGCGCAGGTGTGGGCGATGGCCTGCTGCTGATCGCTGCGCTGCAGGACCGCCGGGTTCGGATTGCGCCCTACAAAACGCTGGGAGGGGCTATACCCGATGTGGTGGCCAAACGCATCATCGACCAACAGATCGTGCCGGCCTTTCGGCGCGGTGACTATGCCGGTGGCCTGCGCGATGCGTTGGCGCAGCTGCAGGCCCGCATCGTGGGCGAGGCACTGCCCGAACCCGCCGCATCGCCCTCTCGGCCGCAGATTGACGAGTTCGACATCGTGGAGTCCGCCATGCTGCTCTTGGTGGTGGCACCGCTGATCACCGGTGTGTTGCGCCAAATGCTGGGGCAGCGCCTAGGTGCCCTGGTCGGGGCGGCAGCGGCCAGCTTTCTGGTCTGGCAAATCACGCAACGCGTCTGGATGACCCTGTTGGCCGGGCTGATCGGTTTCTTTGGCGGCCTGCTCAGCCGGGGCCTGCCCGTCTCGGGGCCGCGGCATGGCGGTGGCTGGGGTGGCCCGCCTGGGGGCGGCTGGGGTGATGGCGGCGGTGGCTTTGGCGGTGGCGGATTCGGGGGCGGCATGTCGTCTGGCGGTGGCGGTGACGCCGGTGGTGGTGGCGCTTCAGGGAGCTGGTGATGACACAACGCGAACCCTTCTTGACTTGGCTGCTACGTCTTTGGCATCACCTCTGGCAAAGCGAGCGTGCGGCCCGGGATGCCGTGCCCGACGATATGGCCGCACGCCTGACAGCGCGTGTGCGGGCCAGCGAACTACGGCACAGCGGCCAGATCCGCGTGTGTGTGGAAGGGGCACTGCCCCTGAGCTACGTCTGGCGCGCTGGACGGCATGCGCCTTTGCACACGGTGGTGCGACAACGGGCCATGACCTGGTTTGGCCGCTTGCGTGTTTGGGATACCGCACACAACAACGGGGTGCTGATTTACCTGTTGCTGGCTGAGCAGCGCATTGAAATCGTGGCCGACCGGGGCCTGATGCTTCACACCACCGAGGTTCATTGGCAAAACGTGGTGCACGGCCTGCGCCAGCAGCTGCAAGCTGGCGATGTGGAAACCGGCTTGACGCAAGCACTGGAGGAAGTGTCCGCCTTGCTGGTGGCGCACTTTGCAAGTGCGGAACATGTCAACGAGTTGCCCGACCTGATCGTGCGGGCCTGATACCCGAAAATGCTGACTCAAGCAGGGCGGTTCAGCCTTGCACCGTCTTGAGCGCCAGCACCAGATCGACCCAGGCCTTGGCCTTGTCGGCAGGGTTGCGCAGCAAATAGGCGGGGTGGTAAGTCACCACCACCGGCACGCCCTGGAAGTTGTGAATCTGTCCGCGTAATTTGCCCAGCGGCTCGGTGGTTTGCAGCAAGGCCTGCACCGCAAAACGGCCCATGACGACGATCATTTTGGGCTGCACCAGCGCCACTTGCCGCGCCAGGTAGGGCGCACAGGTGGCCAGCTCTTGCGCCGTCGGGTTGCGGTTGCCTGGCGGGCGGCATTTGAGGGCGTTGGCGATGTACACGCCACCCGCACCTTGGGCCTGGCGGTTCAAGCCCACCGCCTTGAGCATGTTGTCGAGCAATTGACCCGCCTGGCCCACAAAGGGCTCGCCTTGCTTGTCCTCGTCTTCACCCGGGGCTTCGCCAATGACCATCCAGTCGGCTTGCACGTCGCCCACGCCAAAGACCGATGTCTGGCGTTGCTGGCACAGGTCACACGCCTGGCAAGCCGCCGCTGTGGCCTGGAGCGTGGCCCAGTCCATGCGGTCCACGCCGTCGGCCAAGGGCTTCATGGCGACCACAGGCACGGGCGTGACCGTCACCGGGCGGGCAGCCACAGCGGGGGCCACAGGCTGCGCAACACGTGGCACAGTCTCAGCCTTCGCGACCAGAGCATCTGCTGCAGCCACGCCTTGCACCACAGGGGCCGGGCTGGCCACAGGCGCCACAGGCTCGGCCTGAGCCGCTGGCGCTGTCTCGGTCGGTGCAGGGCTTTGCGGCCACCACACGCGCACGCCCATCTCGGCCAGCATGGCGCGTTGGCGGTCGTCCAGGTCAAATCGGGTGGGGTCGCTCATCAGTCAATCCGGTTCACAGCTTCAAACTCATCACCACCGCGTGTTCACGCTGCTGGCGGTCTGCTGGATAGTAATCCTTGCGCAGGCCGACACGGACAAAACCGTAGCGCTCGTAGACCTGCAAGGCGCGGGCATTGCTCTGGCGCACCTCCAGCCAGAGCGTTTGCGCGCCCACGTTGCGCGACATCAGCGACAAGGCGTCCAGCATCATGTGCGCCCAGCCCTGACCCTGACGGGCCGGGGCGACGGTGATGTTGAGCAAGTGCATTTCTTCCACACCGTGCATGGCCAGAAAGTAGCCCAGCAGTTCATCGCCCAGCCACAGGCATTGGGCATCGAACAGGGGGTTCAATGAATCCCGAAAATTGCCGCGTGACCAAGGGTGGCTGTAGGCCGCCTGCTCGATGGCCATGACGGCATCGAGGCTCTCTGGCGTCATGGTGCGCAAGTTCACCGCATTGCGGTCTTCTTCTGTAGGCAATCTCGTGGCCGATGACATGACTGCGTTCATGAAGCCTTGGGCGCTTCTGCGGCTTTGGCCAAGGCGGCCTGGGCTTTCAGGGCCTCGCGCTCGGCGGTGGTGTTGGCCACTTTGTCACGGATGTACAAGGGCATGGCCTGCTCGGCCGGCACCGCCAGGCCTTGCGCCCACAGGGCAGGGGCCAGGCGCAGCAAGGCCGACGCCGTGGGCAAAGCCACACAGCGCTCACCCTGGGCCGGCAAACGCGGACCATAGGCATCAAACACATTGCCCGCCAACACCTCTGCCGCGAACTGCACCTGCTCTGGCGCGCTGACCTGCAAGTCAGACACGCCCTGCCAGGACTGGCCAGCTGCAGACCATTGGTAAGCCGCGCTGTAGACCTCGTCCATGCGCGCATCCAGCAGGGCCAGCACCGACACATCGGCCTCGGCTGCACCCGCTTGCACGCGCTGCCAGCGGGCTTCTTCGGCCACGGCCAGCAAGGTGTCCAAGGGCAACACCGGAATGTCCGCGCCAAATGCCAAACCCTGCGCCACGGCACACGCGGTGCGCAAGCCGGTGAACGAGCCCGGCCCGCGGCCGAACACGATGGCCGTGAGGGAGGCCAGCGTCATGTCGGCCTCTGCCAGCATGCCCAGCACCGCCGGGATCAAACCGCTGGACGACTGCGCGCCACCGGGCAAGGTCTGCATCCAGACCCGGTCGCCTCGGGCCACGGCCAAAGACAGCACATCGGTGCTGGTGTCAAACGCCAGCCAGCGCAACTCGGGTGTGTTCGTGCTCATGCCTTGGCTTGCGCTGCGGCCACCGGTTTGGCCTGTCGCACTCCGAACAAAATGCCGCTGGTGACCAGCGCCAACCCGGCCAGCAAATTCCAGTGCATGGGCTCACCCAAAAACCAGACGGCCCCCAAAGCCGACAAACCCGGCACCAGGGCCGTGATCATGGTCGAGCGGACCGGGCCGAAATAGCGCACCATCTGCGTGAAAGTGATGCCCGAGATCACCACCGAGCCACCGCCCTGAAAAGCGGTCTGAAACAAAATCTCGGACCAGGGGGCTTGCGGTAAATGCGTGGGCAGCACGCCTGCGACCGTGAGCAACGCATACGCAGGCACAAAGAACACCAAAGCAAAGGCGGTGATGGCCATGGTGGCGCGCACCGCGTCCAGCCCATAACGGCGCACCGTCACGCCGTAGGCAGACCAGCAAAAAGCCGCGCTCATGAACAGCAGATCGCCCTTCCAGACGTCGCCACCCTCAAAAGCCCTGAGCAAACTCACGCCGCCGACCAGCACATCGCCCAGCACAATGAAGCCCAGACCCAGCACACGGCTGTTGGGGACTTTTTCGCGCAGCACCAGCCAGGCCAGCAAGGTGGTCCACAGCGGCAAACTGCCCGGCATCAGCACCGAGGCGTGCGCTGCGGGCGCAAAAAAGAAACCGCTGTAGGCCAGCACGGCATAGAGCAAGCCACCAAAGAAACCGGCACGCACCGTCTGCCCCCAAGGCAGGGGCGACAAACCGAACAAGGAGCCCACGGTTTCGCCGCGCTGGCGGGCCGGACGCATGAGCCACCAGGCCCAGGGCAAGAGCACCATGCTGGCCCCCACAATGCGGGCCAGCGCAATGTCCAGTGGCAACAAACCGCGCGAGGCCGAAGCCCGTGCAATGACGATGAAACCGGTCCAGATGAGCACCGTGATGACTGCCGAGGCCAAGCCCACGGTTCGTGAAGAAAATCGCATGGCCCGAATCATACGGCCCCGCCCGAATCGTCACCGCCCGTTAGACTTGCACCATGATTTTGGAACGTTGGAACATGCGCGCCTTGGCGAGCGCTTGCGCAGGCCTTGGGATGGCCTCGGTGGCCGCTTGCTGGGCCACCGATTTGCCGCCCGCCACGCTCCAGGCCCTGCGCCAGGCCAACGTGCCCGCATCGGCCCTGAGTGTTCAGGTCACGCCCCTGGGCAGCACCAAGCCCCGCCTGGCCCACAGGTCAGAAGCACCAAGCAACCCCGCCTCGGTGATGAAGCTGATTACCACCTACGCCGGGCTGACCTTGCTGGGGCCAGACTACATCTGGCGCAACCGCGTTTACGCCGATGGCCCCATCCAGGACGGCGTGCTGCAAGGCAACCTGATCGTGCGTGGCAGTGGTGACCCCAAACTGGTGATCGAGCGCTTGCAAGAGCTGATGGCCCAGCTGAACGCCTTGGGCCTGCGCGAGATCCGGGGCGACATCGTGCTCGACCGCAGCGTGTTCGAGATCACGCCGCGCAGCGAGGCGTTTGACGACGAGCCTCTGCGGCCCTACAACGTGAGCCCCGATGGGCTGCTGCTGAACTTCAAGGCACTGATCTACACCTTCACGCCGGACAGCACATCGGGCCAGGCCCAGGTGCGGGTTGAACCGCCCCTGGCTGACTTCTCGGCGCCCGCCACCGTGCCCATGGGCAACGGCCCCTGTCAGGACTGGCGCGGCCAGCTGCGTGCCGACTTCACCCAGGCCCACCAGGTGCGTTTCACGGGCACTTACCCGGCCAGCTGTGGCGAGCGCCCCTGGCCAGTGGCCTATCCCTCACCCGAGGTGTACGCCCCCAAACTCATGCGGGCCGTCTGGATTGCCGCCGGTGGACGCCTGAACGGCCAGGTGCGCTACGGCAAGCTGCCCGCCCAAGCCCGTTTGTTGCTGGAAGCACCTTCGCTGCCCCTGTCGGAGGTGATCGCCGACATCAACAAGTTCTCGAACAACGTGATGGCGCAGCAATTGTTTCTGACCCTCTCGAGCGACATGGGGGCTCCGGGCCGGTTTGAGGCCTCGCGCCTGCGGGTCCTGCAATGGTGGCGCAAGCAGTTTCCGGGGCAGCTCGAGCCCGTGCTGGACAACGGCTCGGGCCTGTCGCGCAGCGAGCGCAGCAGTGCCCAAGCGCTGACGGCCTTGCTGCAAGTGGCCAGCAGCGGCCCGCATGCCACCGCGTTTCAAAACTCCCTGTCTTTGGCCGGGGTGGATGGCACCAGCGCCCGCTTGCGCGAGCGCAACCCCAACTCGCCGGTGATTGGCCAGGCTTGGCTCAAGACCGGCTCCTTACGCGATGTGGCCTCCGTGGCCGGGTACGTGCAAGGCCAAAGCGGTCAACGTTATGCGGTGGTCGCCATCATCAACCACCCCAACGCCAACCAGGCACGGCCCGCACTGGACCAGTTGCTGGAATGGACGGTCCGTGATGCGAACAACACCGACACCCCCCGCACCGTGGCCAAACGCCAGCGACAATAAGGCATGAATTTGATCGACTGGGTCGGCACGCTGGCCGCCATCCTCACCACCGCCAGCTTTGTGCCCCAAGCCTGGCACACTTTCCGAACACGCGATGTGAGCGGCATCTCGCTGGGCATGTACAGCCTGTTCACCGTGGGTGTGGCGCTGTGGCTGGTTTATGGCGTGCTCATGGTGGCCTGGCCCATCATCATCGCCAACGTCATCACCACCAGCCTGGCGCTGATGATTCTGGTGATGAAGCTGCGCTACCGCTGAAACGGCTTCACGCTGCGGCCCGTTGCAGGCGGTCGCGCACGCCTTCCCACTCGGGGGTATCGGGTGGCTGTTGCACCCAGATTTGCAAAACGCCGCGTGCATCCAGATCGCGCAGCACGCTGAACAAATCGTGTGCGGCCTGTTCAGCGTCTGCGGGCTGGGCACGCCAGACCACACCGGCTCCGGCGTCCGGGCGCTGGGCTGACCATACCCCCAAGTTGTTGGCATGCGGGCCGAGGGCTTGCAGCTTGGCGTCAATGTCTGAAGCGGTCATCAAGCGCACTTTGGCGCTGGGCGCGTAATGCGATTCCAGCGTGCCCGAGGCACGCGGTGCAGCTTGCGCGATCGCGTCCTTGTCCAGCACAGCGCGGCCGCAAGCCGCTTCAATTTGCACGCGGGTGATATGGCCGGGGCGCAGCAAAACCGGCGCACCCCGGGTGCAATCGATGATGGTGGACTCGATGCCCACCGGGCATTCACCGCCGTCCAGAATCAACAGGTCCTGTCCCAACTCGGACTGCACATGCGCGGCAGTGGTCGGGCTCACGCGACCAAAGCGGTTGGCACTCGGGGCCGACACACCGTGCACGCCCAAAGCCGCACACGCTTGCAAGAGCTGCCGGGCCACCGGGTGCGATGGGCAACGCAGGCCAATCGAGTCTTGACCACCGGCCGAGGCGGTGGCCACACCGGGCTGGCGCGGCAAGATCAAGGTCAGGGGGCCGGGCCAGAAGGCATCGATCAAGGCTTGCGCAAAGTCGGGCACCTGTGCGGCAAACATCGGCACTTGCGCGGCGCTGGCCACGTGCACGATCAACGGATGGTCGGCCGGGCGGCCTTTGGCGGCAAAGATGCGGGCGACGGCCGCATCGTCGGTGGCGTTGGCCGCCAGACCATAAACCGTCTCGGTGGGCAGGCCCACCAGCTGGCCGTCTCGCAAAGCCTGCGCGGCCTGCGCAATGGCGCGATCGTCTGCCGTCAAGATCATGCGAACCTCAAAACGCTTCGATGCCCAGCAAGGCGGCCGCCTGCAAGGCCGTGGCGCGCACCGCTTCGGGCGTGGCGCCGGTGATGTTGAGGTGCCCCATCTTGCGGCCGGGCCGGGCCGACAGCTTGCCGTACAGGTGCAGATGCGTGCCAGGCAAGGCCAATACCTTGTCCCAGGCCGGTGCACCGCCTTCGGGCCACAGATCGCCCAACAAATTGAGCATGATGGCGCTCGAATGCTGGCGCGGCTGTGTGAGCGGCAAGCCTGCCAGGGTGCGCACCTGCAGCTCGAACTGGGACTGGTCGCAGGCGTTCATCGTGTAGTGGCCGCTGTTGTGCGGGCGGGGTGCCATTTCGTTGACGACCAGTTGACCGCCTTCGAGGATGAAAAACTCCACACACAGCACGCCCACGTAGTGAATGCCTTCAGCGATGGCGCGCGTCGCGGCCACGGCCTGTGCGGCCAGATCGGCAGGCACAGCGCCTTCGTACACGCTGGTCACGGCCAGAATGCCTTCGCGGTGCAGGTTCAGCTGGACCGGGAAATTCACCATCTGCCCATCTGCGCCTCGCGCCACGATGACCGAGCACTCGGCCTTCAAAGGCAGCATTTTTTCCAGCACGCAGGGCACGTTTTTGAGCTGGTCCCAAGCGGCTGTCAATTCTTCACGGGTCTTGACGCGGATCTGGCCCTTGCCGTCGTAACCCATGCGGGCGGTTTTCAAAATGCCGGGCAGCAAATCGTCGCCCACAGCCGCCAATTGCGCGGGCTTGGCAATGACCGCATGCGGCGCCACCGGCACGCCACAGCGCACAAAGTGGGCTTTTTCGGCCGCGCGGTCTTGTGCAATGGCCACCGCATCGGCGCTGGGGGCCACCGGGCGGTGTGCACCCAAGGTCACCAGCGCGGGGGCAGGCACGTTTTCAAACTCGGTGGTGATGGCGGCGCAGCGCTGCATGAGCTGGGCCAGGCCCTGCTCATCCAGGTAGTCGGTCTGCACATGGTGGTGACTGACCAGGCCGGCGGGGCTAGCGACATCGGGATCGAGCACCGCCGTGAAATACCCCATGGCCTGCGCGGCATGCACAAACATGCGGCCCAACTGACCGCCGCCCATCACACCCAAGGTGGCGGGCTGGCCATTGACGACCGAGCCGGGCAAGAGCGCTTTGTGCAAGGGCTTGTTCATACGGAACCCACCGGGGGCAAAGTCATGGCACGGGCCGCAGCGGTCTGCTCAGCACGGAAAGCTTCGAGCTTTTGACGCAGCGCCGCATCGTGGTTGGCCAGCATGGCCACCGCAAACAGGGCGGCATTGGCCGCACCGGCTGCGCCAATGGCAAAGGTGGCCACCGGCACGCCCTTGGGCATTTGCACAATGGAATGCAGCGAATCCACGCCCGACAAGGCTTTGGTCTGCACCGGCACACCCAGCACCGGCACCACGGTCTTGGCCGCGATCATGCCGGGCAAATGGGCTGCGCCGCCTGCACCCGCGATGATGGCCTGCAGGCCTCGCGCAGCGGCGGTCTGTGCGTAGTCAAACATGTCGTCGGGCATGCGGTGGGCCGAAACGACACGGGCGTCGTGGGGGATGCCAAACTGTTGGAGAATCTGGACTGCGTGCTGCATGGTGTCCCAGTCAGAACTGGAACCCATGACGACGCCGATGAGCGCTTGAGTCATTGGGTGCTTTTCGTGATCAATGTTGGATTTTAAGGTTTCACCCCATGCGGGCGTGAAACACAACCCGGAAAACTGCCTGCCATGATGGACGTCACCCTGCAAAATTTTGAAACCGAGGTCATCGAAGCCTCCATGACCACGCCCGTGCTGGTGGACTTCTGGGCCCCTTGGTGCGGCCCCTGCAAGTCGCTGGGCCCTGTGCTGGAAAAACTGGAAGAAGCCTACGAAGGTCGCTTCAAACTGGTCAAGATCAACTCTGACGATGAGCAACAGCTGGCCCAGGCCTTTGGCATCCGCAGCATCCCGACTTGCGTTTTGTTGATGGGCGGCAAGCCGGTGGACGGCTTCATGGGCGCTCAGCCCGCCAGCCAGATCCAGCAATTTCTGGACAAACACCTGCCGGCGGCCGACACGCCGCCTGCATCTGCGGGCGCCGAGGAAACCGCTGCACACCCTGAAAACGGCGAACCAGCCAACCCCCGCGCCACCCTGGAACAAGCCCTGGCCACCGATCCCGGCAACGACGATGCCCGCTTTGACCTGGTCAAACTGTTGATTGGCCAAGGCGAGCTGGCCGAAGCCGCCGCCTTGCTGGCCCCGACCATGAGCCGCATCCCGGTGCCGCTGCGCTTTGAAGCGCAAACCCAGTGGCTCAACGCGCTGGAGTTCGTCACCACCGATCCACGCGGCCGCTGGGAGCTGGCCCAATTCGATGAACTCATTGGCAAAAACAAGCGCGACTTTGAAACCCGCTTTGCCAAAAGCCGCCTGCTGATTGCCGTGGGCGAATGGGAAGCGGCCATGGACGAGCTGCTGGAAATCATCATGCGCGACAAGAAATGGGACGACGAAGCCCCTCGCAAAACCTTTGTCGCCCTGCTGGAACTGATGACCCCGCAAAAGGCTCAAGCCCAAGATGGCACTGGCAAATCGGCAGGCGGCATCGAATTGATGGGCAAATCAGCGGTCGAAGAAGACCCGCTGGTGGCACTGATCGCCAGCTACCGGCGCAAGCTGAGCATGGCGCTGAACTGAAAGTTGCCGACGGGAGTTCTGAACTCCCGCTACTTTCAGAAACAAATATTTGAATTCTTAAGTTTCCAAATATATGAAAATAGCGTTCTTTTAAAAGGAGCGCTTGTGAGAAATCGTCTTTTTGTTTTGATTTGTGCTGCGCTGCTCAGCGCCTGTGGCGGTGGCGGCAGTTCCAGCGATACAGCCAGCAGTTCTGATCCGATTGATCGTTATATCGGCATCTGGAACAGAAAATGCGACACTTGGTCCCCCGATGACGTTTCAGATCTGAACGGGAAAGGCGTGAGCGTGGTGGAGGTATTGAAGTTCGAAAAGGCCTCGGCGACCCAAGCCAACTACGTGTACACACTGAAAGTGTTTGCCAACACGGATGTCCAGTGCACGGGCCAGCCCATCGCCACCGTCATCAAATCGGGGCAAAACAACGCCAGTCTCAATATCTCGAACAGCACTGCCACCATGACCACTGGGTTTGGTGCTAACCAACTGACTTATCTAGGCACTCAGGCACTGAGCACAGAAACGGTGGACAAAGTACAAGTCAGTGAAGCCAAGCTGACCGACGTCAAGGGCAACATCACAGTCGGCACCGCGATCATCAAAACAGGCTCCGATCTGTTTGCACCGGTCAGCACCCAAGCACTCACCAAATTCAAATCAGCTTCGCAAATCCTGTTCAACGCCATCCAGAATGGCGACATTCCAAGCGCAATGCGAGAAGATGAATACTTGCTGATGACCAAGCAGTAAGCGCCCCCAATGGCCTGCCTGTGCAGGCCACACAGATCATCGACTGGGCCCCGCCTGCCGCTCGATGGCCATGCGCAGCTGGCCCAGCAGGCCCACGGCCATCAGCACTTCACCCACCACAAACATGGGGCCCACCAACAGGCCCACGATGTCGTCGACAAAAGCGGGTTTTCGGCCTTCCCAGTAATGGCCGACAAACTGGATGATCCAGCCGACCACGAACAAGGCCAAGCCCAATTGCCAATGCTGCAGGCCCCATGGCGCCGCCATGGGCGCGAGGGCATGGGCCAAAGCGATCAGCAAGCCGTTGACCAGCACCGTGGCCAGCCCCAGCAAGAAGTTGCCGCGCGTCAGGTACCACAGACTGGTGACGCCCCAGACCAGCCAGGCAGGTGTGATCACGCGATCGGCCACCACCCATGCGGGCTGTGTCAGCATGATGCCGATGGCCATGAAAATCAGAGGCACCCCCACCAGATGGGTGGCGATGTTGCGGCGGTCGCGGTGGTAATGGGCGTACTGAACCATCAGTGCGTTGGCGGGTCGGAAAAAACGCATCGTGTCTCTCTTTCTGTGCCATACCGCCCGTGTTGGCCACGGGCATGCCCATTCCAGCAGCCTCGCGGCCGCAGCGTCAAGCCACCAGTCGCTGCAAGGCTTCCTGATATTTGGCGGCTGTTTTCTCGATCACCTCGCGAGGCAAGCGTGGCGCAGGCGCCGTTTTGTCCCACAACTGCCCGTTGACCTGGGCGGTCTCCAGCCAGTCGCGCAAGAACTGCTTGTCGTAGCTGGGCGGGTTGGCGCCTTCCACATAGCTGTCGGCAGGCCAGTAGCGCGAGGAGTCGGGGGTCAACACTTCGTCCATCAGCACCAGCGTGCCATCGGCGTCCAGGCCAAATTCAAACTTGGTGTCGGCAATGATGATGCCTTTGGTGGCCGCGATGTCGCGCGCCGCCTTGTACAGCGCGATGCTGATGTCGCGGATGCGGCCTGCCAGGTCGGCACCGATCATGGCCACGGTTTGTTCGAAGGTGATGTTCTCGTCGTGCTCGCCCACCGCCGCTTTGGCCGCGGGCGTGTAGATGGGTTCAGGCAGCTTGCTGGCGTTTTTCAGGCCTTCGGGCAGCTTCACACCACACACGGAACGGCTTTCCTGGTATTCCTTCCAGCCACTGCCCGCCAGGTAGCCACGCACCACGGCCTCGACCGGGATGGGCTTCAAGCGCTTGACCAGCATGGAGCGGCCCTTGACTTGCGGCACTTCAGCGTTGGAGACCACGCTCTCGGGCGCGTCACCGGTCAGGTGAATCGGGCAGATGTTCAGACCCTTGGGCCCGAGCTGGTCAAACCAGAACAAGGCCATTTGCGTGAGCAACTCGCCCTTGCCGGGAATGGGCTCACCCATGATCACATCAAATGCGCTGATGCGGTCAGACGCCACCATCAGGATCCGGTCATCGCCCACCGCATAGTTGTCACGCACCTTGCCACGCGCGAGCAAAGGCAAGGAAGTCAGGGCCGAGGTGTGGAGCGCAGAGGTCATGGCAATACAGTCAAAGCAACAGCAAAAAAGAAAAAGGCCCGTTGAACAGTCAACGGGCCATTCGGCGCAATTATCGCAGGCTCAGTTCACAACCTGCGCCAGCTCGCCCTTGGCGTAGCGGGCGGCGACCACTTGCAGGGTTTCGCCCTTGATCTTGGGGGCTTGACCTTCGCAACCGAACTCCAGGTAACGCTGTTTGCACAGCTGCTTGGCGGCTTCGCGGGCGGGCTTGAGCCATTCACGGGCATCGAACTTGTCGGGGTTCTCAAACAGGAACTTGCGGCAAGCGGCGGTCATCGCCAGGCGGATGTCGGTGTCGATGTTGATCTTGCGCACGCCGTGCTTGATGGCTTCCTGGATTTCCTCGACGGGTACGCCGTAGGTTTCCTTCATCTTGCCGCCGTACTGGTTGATCAGGGCCAACAATTCTTGCGGCACGCTGCTGGAGCCGTGCATCACGAGGTGGGTGTTGGG
>JACCDZ011132278.1_pt1 | contig 16116 bp, 12 predicted proteins | sample 7449551 | NCBI WGS metagenome assembly JACCDZ01 (sample SAMN15323452, study PRJNA562643) | freshwater metagenome | isolation source: river surface water | place: USA:Blue River Watershed | collected 2017-08-18 | reverse complement strand
CTTCGGCTTATCCACCCTACTACTTTTATAAGGCGTATGCAATATGCCCCCACGAATACGTCATTATGGGAGAAGACATTGTTATTGCCAACATAATCATCCTTGAATAACCTCAAAATAAAAATCTGGCAGAAGCTGCCAAATTCGCCGTAATTCCCTTTGGTAATTGATGCGGTCATAATATACCCGTCGCAAGTCATTTTGCGGGTTTTATGGGGAAGTAAGTTCGTGGGGATTTTTAAGGATCGAATTGCAGATAATAGCGAGTTCTATTGTCAAAATGAGATCCTTAAAAATCAGCCGAAGTTCAATGCCAGAAAGTCTGTAAAATGACTTACGATGGGTATACAATAAGCCTCATTCTATTTAGTGACTAAGGGACGGATGTGACCAATAATTTATCGTTTTGGCAGCTGATATTAAATGCAGATATTGTGGTGCAATTAATTATCTTAATTTTAATCCTGGGTTCCATTTGGTCATGGGCAATTATGATTCAACGTTATCAGGTGATTAAGTCAGCAAAAATCGAATCCAAGGCTTTTGCAAAACACTTCTGGTCGAGTGGGAATATTCATAAGCTTTATCAGGAGCTACAGCAAAATAAGCATAAAAAGCGTGGGCTATCCTATTTGTTTAGCTGTGGTTTTCGTGAGTTTATGCGTTTGCGCGCTCAGGCAACTTTACATGGAGATGTTGTGCTTGAAGGGGTTGAGCGTTCAATGCGTGTGGCAATGATGCAGGAGAGTGAAAAGCTTGAACATCAAATCTCGCTTTTAGGCACCATTGGCTCTATTGCGCCTTACGTGGGTTTACTAGGAACGGTTTGGGGAATTATGGCATCTTTTACTGCATTGGGTGGAGTTGAACAGGCGACTTTATCCATGGTGGCACCCCATATTGCCGAAGCATTGATTGCAACAGCACTTGGTTTGTTTGTCGCTATTCCTGCGGTGGTTGGTTATAACCGTTATTCACGCTCCGTCGATGCAGTTTTATTAGATTATGAAAACTTTCAGGATGAGCTTTGTACTTTGTTATATCGAGAGGCGTATAAGCAAAATCTGAGTGAGGAAGCATAATGCACCGCAGAGCATCTCGCCGCACAAAACACAAAGCGATGGTTGAAATTAACGTGGTACCTTACATCGATGTGATGCTGGTGCTGTTGATTATTTTCATGATCACCGCACCGATGTTGACGCAAGGTGTGAAAGTCGATTTACCACAGGCACAGGCTAAGAAAATTCCACCGTCAGAACAAAAACCCTTGATTGTAACGGTGAATCAGCAAGGTCAATATTTTATTAACCGAAATGATGAAACTACCCCATTAACAGCGAACCAGTTGGGCCAGTTAGTTGTGGACACATTAACGCGGGATAAAGACAAGCAGGTATATGTTCGTGGTGATAAACAGGCAAGCTATGGTCAGGTAGTTGAAGCCATGGTGCTTTTACAAAAGGCTGGTGTCGCTAGTGTGGGATTGGTAACTGATGACTCAAAATCGTAGTCAAAACTCAAGGCAAGTTTTGGGTGCTAACGTGTATAATCGCTTAAAAAGACTATATGTTGCGGCAACTGCTACCCCTGAACGTTTAAGCTTTTGTTATTCCATTATGCTGCACGTTGTTTTTGTCATTGGATTAGTTATTTTAGCGAGTGTGTTGCAAGGTAAAAAAAACACATTGAACTTAGCAGGTCAGAGAACGATTAAGACAGTAGATACCACTGAAATTGTTCAGGCCACGGCGATTTCAACTCAGTATCTTGAAGAAGAGGTAAATGCCTATGAGTTAGCGCAAAAGCAGGTCTATGAGCAAAAACTGGCTCAGGAGCAGCATCAAGCAAAGATGAAAGAGATAGAAGAGAAAACAGCTCGCGCGCATGAGGCAGAACTACAACGTCAGGCAGCATTAAAGCAGGCAGAAGAAGCAAAAGTAGCAATGCTGGCGGAAGAAAAGCGTAAGGCAGAGCAAGAAGCCAAAAAAGCGCAAGAAGAAAAGCAAAACGCCCTGGCTAAAAAGCAAGAAATACAGAAGCAGAAACAAGCGGAAAAGCTTAGAAAAGAACAACAAGAACTTGCCAAACAAAAAGCGCTTGCAGCAGAAAAAAAGAACAAAGAAGCACAGTTAGCAGCTGAAAAACTGGTGCAGCAAAAAGCCCAAGAGGCGGCAGCAAAAGCCGCGCGTGAGGCGGCGTTAAATGCGCTTAGGCAGTCTGCATTAAGTGACTTGAATGCCCAGAGTGCAAGGGCTAGCGCACAAAGCGCGACAGATCAGGCATTACAGGCTTATGCAAGCGCCTATAAAGCGCGAATTGAAGCTGTGTGGATAATGGATGATTGTCGTAAGATAAGTGCGCAGAAGCTACCAACGGTGATGGTGATGGCAGGACATGCTCCTCGTATTTCAGTCTCAAGCGGCAGCACGCAGTGTGATCGCGCGCTTTTATTGGCATTTAAGAATGTGCAGGCACCGCTATTGCCCGCAGATGAGGGGGCAAGAAAACTGATTGCGGAAGGTATAGATTTTAGATTTGGTCAAGAAGGATAAAGTATGTATAGATTAAAACAGTTGTGTCTCATTATTTTTTCGCTATTTATCGCGGTACTATCCGCACAGGCACGATTAACCATTAACATTACTCAGGGCGTATCACAGCAAATTCCTGTGGCTGTCATGCCATTTAAGGGCGCAAGCGTCAGCGATGCGCAAATTCCAGATGGAATTGCCGCGATCATCGCCGATGACTTGCGTAATTCTGGGCGGATTGCATCACAAACAACTCGTTTCCCACAGTCTGTGGAAAGTAGCAAGGATATTATCTGGTCGAAATGGCAGTCGGATTACATCCTCATTGGCAGCATAGACGAGCGTAATGGACGCTATGATGTCACCTATGAGCTGGTGAGTAAACTTAGTGGCAATGTATTAAATGCACGTAAGTTTACGAATGTGCAAAAAGATCAGCTGCGTCTGTTGGCACATACAATTAGTAACTTTTTATACGAAGCGATTACAGGCAGTAAGGGTTACTTTACCTCTAAGCTTGCATATGTTGATGTTGAAAATCCCTATAATGTTAAAAAAGCAGTTTATCAGCTGATCGTTGCTGATTATGATGGCTTTAGCCCCCATGTGTTATTGCGTCAAACAAAAGACCCGATCATGTCTCCAGCCTGGTCAAAAGATGGGAGATATCTGGCATATGTCAGCTACAACAAGGGGAATATGGCAATTTACACCATTGAAGTGTATACGGGTGTCAGAAAAAAAATTGCCAGCTATAAGGGCATTAACAGCTCACCCGCCTTCTCCCCAGATGGAAATACTTTGGCCATGGCGTTATCACAGGGTTACTCGGAAAACAGCAATATCTACTTGATGAATCTGGCTAACGATAAGCTCTATAAGAAGCTCACGCTCAACGGGATTAATACCGCCCCTGCCTTTTCACCTTCAGGAAAAGAGCTTGCCTTTGTTTCTGATCGTGGTGGAAACCCGCAAATTTACACCACCGATCTTAGCAGCAAATATCCATCCTCAGAGCGCCTCACTTATGGCGCTAAACAGGCATTTGACCCACAATATACCCCTAATGGGCAGAGCATTGTCTTCATGTATCAACAAAACTCAGGGACTCAGATTGCCAAGGTTGATTTAAACAGCAAGAAGATTACCGTGCTGACAAATGGGGTAATGGATGCCTCTCCAAGCGTGTCTCCTGATGGCAATATGATTATTTATGCCAAAGGTCAGGAATCAGGGGGAGCAAATCTTGCAATGGTGTCCATTGACGGCAAGGTTCAAATTAGCTTACCATCTAATACCCAAGGCGCAATCCAGTCTCCTGCATGGTCACCTGCGGTGTGACCCAAGGCTGAAACGATAAGACAATAAGAAAAGCACCAAAATTAATTTAGAGATAAATAAGGAATCACTATGACCAACAAGCAAACAAAGAAAAAATTATTAACGGCAACCAGTCTTTTATCTATTGTGCTTATGGCAGGATGTGCTTCGCAGCCTCAATCTCCCATCGAGGGAATTGGACCTGAAGGTGGTACGGGATTAGGTGCCAAGACGAATGGTTTGGTTGAGACTGGGGCGTTAGACAGCCAGAGTATTGCAGAACTGCAAAGTCAGATTGCCAATATTGATCAATACTCAGCGCAAGAGCAACAAGCAATGATGGCGACCCTGCAGGGCATGTCGGCATGCAAAACGGTTTACTTTGAGTTTAACAGCACGGCATTAGCCGATGATGCTAAAAATTGCCTCAATCAAGTGGCAACTTATTTAGTAAAATATAAGCAGCCGCTTCGCCTGGCTGGACACACCGATCCGCGTGGAAGTGAAAAATATAACTTAAACCTTGGGCAACGTCGTGCTGATGGTGTACGACAATATCTATTGCAGCAAGGGGTTAATGTAAACCAGATATGTACAGTAAGTTATGGTAAATCTCAGCCAGTGGCGGCTCCTTCACAGTTTTATGCACAGATGTGTAATGGTGTTGAAAATAATGTATGTAAGGCAAAAGCTGAGCAACACGCCTATTATCTGGATCGTCGTGCTGAGCTTGAGTTTGGTCAAAGCTGTGGTTGATCAGGTGGTGAAAGTGGTTAAAGTAAACACAAAAATTAAACGGGTCATTATTGCGGCGATTTTCCTGCCCTCTGCCTCTTTTGCTGATATAAGCACCGATGTACAGAGCTTGCAACTTCAAACTGCCAAGCTCAATAACCAGGTACAGTATCTGATCACTCAGCAGAGTCAGTCAGGCAGTCAGGCTTTCACGCAGCAACTGAGTGATTTAAGAGGGAAAGTTGAGCTTAACGCCTATAAGATTAATCAGCTCAATGATGTTGTTGCCAATAAGCTTGCACAGTTTGAAAAGCAAATAGCTGCACTTCAAGAAGAGGTGAATAAGCCATCGCCGCAAGCACTAAAGTTGCAGCAGGATAATGCCGCTTTTGATAAGGCAAATAGCGCACTATTAGCCAAAAACTACTCAGAAGCTGAAACCATGTTGAAGCAGTATTTAAAAGCCTACTACAATGGCGAGCATTACTCTGAATCATTATATCTACTAGGTCAGGTTTACTTGATCGATGGTAAGATTGATCTTGCGTATGAGCAGTTCAAAACCATCGTCACCCGTTACCCCAGAAGCATTAAAATCGCAGATGCTACTTATGCTTTGGCGTTGCTTGAGCTCAGTAAAGGAGATGTGAAAGCTGCAAAAAATCATTTGCTGCAGGTTGTTGACAAGTATCCTCAGCATGAGGTTGCAGTAAAGGCTAAGGCTGAACTTAAAAAATTAACGTAGCCATCGAATAGTTTAGGCAAATCTGATCGTCACTTGCTGCCATTCGTTCTCCCAAGATTAACTCCAGTAAGGTAGGCAGGCGTTGCTTGAAAAACCAAAAGAAAATATTTAAGGATCAAAGGATAAAAATGCGTAGTCATTACAGCTCAGAAGTTAATGAAACTCTTGTCGGTCAAATCGTCGAAATTTGCGGGTGGGTGCATAGGCGTCGAGATCATGGGGGGGTGATTTTCCTGGATATTCGTGATCGAACGGGTCTGGTTCAGCTGGTTTATGAGCCAGAAAATCAGGAAGTGTTTAAATTAGCGGATCATGTGCGTCATGAATACGTTATTAAGGCCAAAGGACTTGTTAAAATGCGCCCGGAAGGTCAGGAAAACTCAAATCTGACAAGCGGTAAAATAGAGATTATCGGTCAGGATTTGATACTGATCAATCAGGCAAAAACAATCCCCTTTCAGCTGGATGAGCATCAACATGTTGGTGAAGATGTGCGGTTGAAGTATCGTTATATTGATTTACGTCGCCCTGAGATTCAAAACCGTCTGATGCAGCGTGCGCGCATTTCACAATTTGTTCGTCGCTACCTGGATGAGCATGGATTTTTAGATATTGAAACACCTTTTCTCACCAAGGCAACGCCCGAGGGCGCGCGCGACTATCTGGTGCCAAGTAGAAATCATCACGGTAAGTTTTATGCTCTCCCGCAATCTCCACAGTTATTCAAACAGTTACTTATGATTTCAGGATTTGATCGCTATTATCAGATCGTCAAATGTTTTCGCGATGAAGATCTGCGCGCTGACAGACAGCCTGAGTTTACCCAGATTGATATTGAAGCATCATTTATTGATGAAGAAAGGCTTATGTCGATTATGGAAAAAATGATCCATGCGTTATTCAAGCAGGTGGCAAACGTGGATTTTCCTCAAAGTTTACCCGTCATCACTTACGCCGAGGCGATGGGTAAATATGGTTCAGATAAACCTGATTTACGTATCCCGCTTTATTTCGTTGATGTGAAAAGCATTATGAAAAATGAGGATTTTAAAGTATTCTCGATTCCTGCAAATGATGATAAGTCTCGGGTCATCGCAATGCGCTTGCCCGATGGCAATGCACTGTTGACACGCAAAATGCTCGATGATTACGCTAACTTTGTTGGTATTTATGGGGCCAAGGGCTTGGCGTATATCAAGGTCAATGACAAGTCTCAAGGCAGAGAGGGTTTGCAATCGCCGATTGTGAAGAATCTTTCAGAAGCCGCATTATCGCAAGTGCTGGAGATTACGGGTGCCAATGATGGCGATATTATTTTCTTTGGGGCAGGAAAGGTCAACGTTGTCAACGACTCAATGGGTGCGCTTAGAGTGAAAATCGGTGAGGATTTGAAACTTTACACTAAGGCGTGGGCGCCACTTTGGGTGATTGATTTTCCGATGTTTGAAGAAGCCGATGGCAGGTATTATGCTTTGCATCATCCATTTACCGCACCCAAAGTAGATTCGGTAGATGCGCTAAAAGCTTATCCAGAGAACGCCTTATCGCGGGCGTATGATATGGTAATTAATGGTTATGAAGTAGGTGGTGGCTCAATACGCATTCATGATCAGAAAATGCAGCAAACGGTATTTGGTCTACTAGGCATTACTGAAGAAGAAGCCAAAGAAAAATTCAGTTTCTTATTGGATGCCCTGCAATATGGAGCACCCGTTCATGGCGGTATTGCGTTTGGTTTAGATCGCTTAACGATGCTCATTACACACACAACCAATATTCGCGATGTTATCGCCTTCCCCAAAACGCAAACCGCAAGCTGTTTGATGACTGAAGCACCTGCAGAAGTTTCCAGTGCACAGCTTAAGGAGCTGGCCATTCAAACTGTTTTAGGTAACAAAGCGTAAATCCTGCTGCATTTTTTTCTTATTTCCTCTACCATAAGCCACCCGTGTGTAATAACTCCAACAATCTCTTCACAATAAGGAATTTTTTATGTCGAAACATTTAAAGCGTATTGCAGATGCTTATATTCTGGAACAGCGCCGAGCGCGTCGCTGGCGCATATTTTGGCGCTTTTGCTGGTTGGCTGTTGCTATCGCCATTATTGGATTGCTATTTAGCGAGTTTAGCAGTAAAACAGACGTGACCAATGATCATATAGCCTTAATTAAGGTGGATGGGATTATTGCTGATGATAGTAATGCCAATGCACAGCGGATTAATGCGAGCCTGGATGCAGCGTTCAAGGATAAAAATACCAAAGCAGTCATTATGCAAATCAATAGTCCAGGTGGTTCGCCTGTACAATCTGATGATATATACGAGCATATGCGCTTTTTACAGAATAAGTATCCGAGCACTCCGCTTTATGCGGTGTGTGTGGATGTTTGCGCATCAGGTGGCTACTATATCGCTTCAGGAGCAAAAGATATTTATGCCAATAAAATGACGATCACAGGTTCGATTGGAGTTCGTGCGGGAGGCTTTGGCTTTGTCGAGTTACTTAAGAAAATTGGTGTTGAAAGGAGGCTTTATACGGCAGGTAAAGACAAAGGGTTTTTAGATCCATTTGAACCGCAAAGTGCCTCACAGGTTGCAGAGATGGAAGCTATGCTGTCTGAAACGCATCAGGTCTTTATCGATGCAGTCAAAGCAGGAAGAGGTGAGAGATTGGATAACAAAGCAGACGATAAAATTTTCTCTGGGGTGCCTTTCTCTGGCATGCAGGCTAAAAAGTATGGTTTGATCGATGGCTTTGGCTCTGTTGACAGCTTGCAACGTGAGAAATTTAACAACATGGAAGTAGTTGACTATACTAAACCACTTAATTTACTGGACCAGCTTAGTCAAAAACTTGGCACGGAAGTTGTCTATCAAGCAGCACAAGCCAGTGGCATGAAGTTGCAGTGAGATGGCGCACCCGAGACGATTTGAACGTCCGACCTTTGGCTCCGGAGGCCAACGCTCTATCCAGCTGAGCTACGGGTGCAAAGACTCACAGGTGTGTGAAATTAACAAAAAATAGCATTAAAATCCAGGGGTATGATACAAATTCAATGAATATTCACGCAGATTAATTCAATAGTTTCACAAGCAATTGCGCTGGATGCAATAGCTGCTTATTACTAAAGCGCTTAACCTGGCAGCGGCATGAGAATCCAGTGGCAAGGTGTGTCTTATCTGTATTGTTGACATCGAACTTTTTTTGCCAGCTGGACGCATAAATTTTTTTGGATAACTCAAGATTGTCTGTTTCGTGACCAAAAGTGCCCGCCATGCCGCAACAACCAACTTTTTCAATGGAAAGTTTTACGCCAAAGGCTTTAAATATTTTTTGCCAGTGGATCATTGATACAGCTGCCAGTGAACGCTCAGAACAATGTGCAAACAGAGAAATGACTTCACTCTCAGTAGCATCTCTGGCAGGAAGATTTATCAGCGGTAGCTGCTTGACCAGCCACTCTTGAAGCAGTTCAACTTTAAATTTAACCTCATCTTTCAACATGGTTTTATATTCATCGCGATAGACCAGTGTCATGCTAGGATCAATACCTACTAATGGAACTTGTAAATGTGCAATTTTATTATAAAAAGCGGTGGCGTGTGCTGCTTTCTTTTGGAAATAAGGTAGAAAACCTTTAACGTGTGCTGCTTTACCATTTTCATAAAAAGGCAACACATAAACATGGAAGCCAAGCCTGGTAAGTAGATCGTATACCGCTAGCACAACTTCAGCATCATAGAAACTCGTAAACGCATCTTGAACGATGCAGACGACTTTCTGTGTGTCATTACTCTGGCACTTAGTGCGCAAATCAGCAAAGCTAAACTTTGGGTCATTGCGTTTCTTAAGCCCTGCTTTGAGCGTTTCCTTGGAGAGTAGCGGGGCGTCCATCAGTTTGAGCTTGTTTTGAACCCATGTTTTTACAAAAGCCGTGGACTGTAGTGAGTTCATAAAATGAGGAAACAAAGTTTGCCATTTGGCAGTTTTCTCAACGTACTTTATTGCATAGTCTTTTAAGGGGCGTTGGTACCGTTTGTGATACTCGGCTAAGAATAGGGGCTTCATCGCGGGAATATCAACTTTAATAGGGCAAGCGGTGGCGCATGCTTTGCAGCCAAGGCATTTATCAAGTGACTGGTAGACCTCATAAGAGAAATCGCTGGTATTTATTTTACTCCTGGTGCCAAGTGGTGTTTTGGTGAGAGGTTGGGGCTGATGGTTTTTTTCAGCAAGTTGTATTAACCATTCACGTAAGAGCGCGCTGCGCCCCTTGGGTGAGTACACCCAGTTGTGTGAAACTTTAGCAGATGGGCACATGACTTGATCTGGGTGGTAGTTCAAACAGGCAGCAGTGCCATTACGATCGAATGCACCAGAAAACATCGCCTGCGTCTGTGGATTGACCTTGGCGTCCTGGAGGCCTCTAAATGGACCATTTACCCTCACTAATTGATCCTCGCTTTGAAAGGGGACAACAATTTTTCCTGGATTTAGCTTATTGTCAGGATCAAAGGCTCCTTTAATTTTCTGTAAGGAGATGTGCAACTCTTCGCCAAAATAGTCTTTGACGTACTCACTTCTAAAGCCTTTTCCGTGCTCTGACCAATAGACTCCAGCATATTTTTTTACCAGGTCATTGACTTCTTTGGTCAGTTTTACTACCAGTGCCTGATCTTTGGGATCATTCATATCTAAGGCAGGGCGCATATGCAGGCAACCAACATCAACATGTCCAAACATGCCATAGCGTAGATTATAACTATCAAGTAAGGCTCTTAATTCAATAATGTAATCAGCCAGGTTCTCAGGAGGAACCGCTGTATCCTCCATAAAGGGGATGGGTTTTCGATTACCTTTCATGGCACCTAAGAGTCCAACCCCTTTTTTTCTAAGCTCCCACAGGATAGCCATTTCATCCTTGTCGGAGGCTAAATGAAAAAGGCGGTTATACGCTTTAAAATGTTGTTGGGCAATGATGCTGGATTTACTGAGCTCGTCCTCATTGTGTGCAATAAATTCAACGAGATTGATGGCGGCGATTTCATGATTGGCATGGGTTTCCAGCATCGGGCGAATTTGTGGATAAATTTCGTCCTCTTTAGCGAGCTTTAAGATATTATCATCAATGGTTTCAATCGCGGCAGGGTTAAGACTCAATAGACTCTTAGCATCGCGCAGCGCTTGATCAAAGTCACTGTAGCTGATCACAAATAGAATTTTGTGGTGAGGAATAGGGGTTAGCTTCAGTTTTAACCGGGTGATAAAAGCCAGAGTTCCTTCAGCACCAGAGACTAGATGATTAATGTTGATTTTCTGCAGGATGGGATCATAACATTTTGCCAGATTATAACCTGTCATAAATCTGTCTAACTTGGGGAATTGAGCCTTAATTTTGTCGTACTTTTGAATAATTTCACTGTCAACTACCTGGTAGATATTTTCCAGGAGTGAGTTTCGTTGCGTGCAACTGGCAATTAACTTATTTAGATTTAAGGCGCTTATTTCTTCAAAGGATACTCGTTCACCATCACTCAAAACGCACTCAAGCTCAAGCAGGTGTTCACTGGTGCGCCCATAAATCCGCGAACCTTTGCCGCAGGCATCGGTGCTGGTCATGCCTCCGATTGTGGCGCGATTACCAGGGGATAGGTTGGGCGCAAAAAACACATGATGAGGAGCAAGAATTTCATTGAGCTGATCTAAGACCATCCCAGGCTCGACAATAACATAATTATTCTCAAGATTGATTTCCACAACATTATTCATATAACGACTGGTATCAATGATAATTCCTGTAGTCAAGGATTGACCATTAGTGCCCGTGCCCGCGCCGCGGGCACTAAATTTCAGGCTTCGAAAGGGCTCAGTAGCGGCAAGACGAAAAATCTTTTCAATATCGAGGTGGCTTTTGGGGAAAATAACCAGTTCGGGCACAACTTGATAAATGCTGTTGTCGATGGAGCTAGTGATTCTCGTGGCGTAATCACTGTGAATATCGCCGTTAAACTCAGTATCGGCTAACTCTTTGGCAAACTGCTCAGAGATTGCGTATTGGGTTGAGAATTTATCGAGTATGGGCAACATGTCGAGGATGATGAGTTTAACGGATAGAATTATTGTCGTTTAAAGGAGGTTCAATATTGGAATCTCTTAAGATGGGAGCATTATCAGCCTCTGTATTTTCTGGCTTTTCTTGTGCATGCTTTTGCTGATAGTAGGTTTTAATATCGATGCCTTGCGAACGTAGATAAGCTTTTTCTGCAATCTCATCCAAACGCTGTTTTGCATAAGCAACATGCTCATCACTAAAGCTTTCTACGGGTTTTCCATAGAGATTGAACCTTTGCTTATGCTCAAGTACTGAGCGTTGATAGCGGGTATCGCCAACATAGCGTTTGATCACTTTTTTCAGAATATACTGGTCAACTCGGGCAAAGTGTTCATTGTAATAGATAACCTCGATGTCCTCACTGATGCCGATTTTTAAGGGGTGTTTATCCTTGGGATTAAAGCACTTAGGGAAGCGCAGGCATAACCATTTAAATAAGCGCTGTTCCTCTTTATAAAGTTCCTTTTGCAAATCGATTTCGACGATAATTTCATCTTGTTGTTCAATGTCAGGCATCTCAATAGTAAGCTCTTCATGCTGCTTTTGACCATATTGTGGCATGCGGAAAGGTGTTTTTTGTTGATTAACGCGCTCCTGTCTTGTTTGATGTACTGGCTGAGCTCGCGCACCTGGTCTTGGAGCGGAACTTGCCAGTTTTTTTTCATCAGTTTCATTACGTTTTTCCGCATGTGCTTTACGTAAACGATCTGTTTTGTCTTTTATGCTTTTGCTCCCAACCAACGACTTTAATAATGAAAAATCATTGAGCTTATTTCTACCATCAGACATTTAAAATGTTCCTACGTTAAGTTTATACTTGGTGCCATCGACTGCGTGGTTTTACCGATCTAAATAGCCTTGAGCGGGCTAATCAATCCATAGTGCTGCAGCAATAAGGCGGACATTATAGACACAATTCAGGCAAAAATCAGTACCTATTGACCACTTTTGGCGGCAATGTCTTATCAGGGAGATAAAAAGGACCTGGAGTGAGTAATGTACTCAATCATATCGGTAAGAGTGGTCGGTGCTATCCTCACACGAGGATTAATATTCTGAAGCAAGATACAGTATTTACAGTGTCGATAAAACTGGAAAAAAAATATTGACAACAAATGTAATCTTGCCAATAATTCGTCCCTATTGTGGCTACGTAGCTCAGTTGGTTAGAGCACAGCATTCATAATGCTGGGGTCACTGGTTCAAGTCCAGTCGTAGCTACCACTCTCGAGGTCTTTTCTGGCAAGTGTTTCAGAATTTTAAATTCAAGCAAGTGGGAAATCGTTGTACGTCGCTAACACTTTCCTTTAGTTCCTCCCAAATACCCAGTTCTGCCCAATGCTTAAAACCTTTATGAACTGTTCTCCAATGACCATAAAACGAAGTAAACGCCTTCTATAAAGATTCGTAGTGACTCGCCACTTCTGCAATGTTATACCTTTTACGGTTGTTAAAAACATATAAATCTCTTCCCAAGCGTACTCACTTATGTCATAATCCGTTCTGCAATCCTTTTGTTGTTTTTCCCATCACAGTTAAATTTGGGTCGACTTAAGGATTGCAATTTTTCAAATCATTTTTTAACTAAATTAATCTAACTTCGGTTCATGTGGTTTTTTGGTTCACAGAACCTAGTTGGCGCAACAGGCGGGATTGCTGAGTCACAGCCCGTATTGTGCATAAAGACGAACGCATCAGTAGTTTCACTAAGGCTTTCACGTTATACTGGCTGGCAACAGCATTTCCCTATCAATCTATTTATGGACAAACGATTACAAGATAACTCAGAAAAAATCACGCATTTTGGCTTTGAAGAAGTTAAATGGGCAGATAAGCAGCAAAGAGTTGCCGAAGTGTTTCATTCTGTGGCGGCAAAATACGACATCATGAACGATCTGATGTCTTTTGGCATTCATCGTTTGTGGAAAAAAATCACTATTCAAAAGGCAGGAGTTAAACCTGGACAGAAAATCCTGGATCTCGCAGGTGGCACAGGGGATCTGGCTTATCAATTTACCCAAAAAGTGGGAGAGCAGGGCACGGTTATTTTGAGTGACATTAATGCTTCTATGCTGGACGTTGGGCGTGAGAAGCTGACTAATCGCGGTTGCATTGGCAATATCGAATATGTTCAGGCCAATGCTGAATGTCTACCCTTTGCTGAGAATACCTTTGATTGCATTACGATTTCATTTGGGCTTAGAAATGTTACGGATAAAGATGTAGCACTTGCCTCGATGTATCGCGTATTAAAACCAGGTGGACGACTCCTGGTGCTCGAATTTTCAAAGCCAATAATGCCATTATTAAGCGAGATTTACGATCAATATTCCTTTAAAATATTACCCTTTATGGGACAACTCATAGCACAAGATGCTGATAGTTATCGCTATCTGGCAGAGTCCATTCGCAAACATCCAGACCAGGAAATTTTGAAGCAAATGATGCTAAGAGCTGGTTTTGACAAAGTTGAATATCAAAACATGACAGGGGGTGTTGTCGCCCTTCATATGGGCGTAAAATATTAAGGTGATCGTATGAAAGAGCTTATGATCGTGAAATCTATCAATTTCCTGCTCGACAAAATTCTGAGTTTAGATCCTCAAAAATCCTATCTGCTGGATCGCCTGAAACAAAGGACATTGACGATTCAGTTAAATGATTTTGCAATGCGCTTTTGCTTAATCCCCACCGCAGATAATTTAATCTTTGATGTAGCGGATGGCACACATCAGACAAATATACTCTCCGCTGATTCAGGTGTTTTAATCGCTATGGCGTTGAGTGCCAGTCCGCAGCGCTATATTCAAAAAGCGGAGGCGTCATTTGAAGGCGATATGTATGTACTTGAAGCGTATCGTGATTTTTTTAAGGCAATTCATCCTGATCTCATGTTCACGCTCACGCAGGGGCAAACAACAACATTAAGCTCATTGTTATCCAAACAGTTTGATGCTATTAAGCATTGGTGGCTTGTCAGCAAAGCGCAATTCCCGATCGAATTAAGAGAATACCTCCAATATGAGAAAGAACTGCTCCCTTGCAAGGAAGAGCTTGAAGACTTTTTTACCGATGTCCAGCAACTCAAACAAGATGTTGAGCGTGTTACAGCCAGGCTTGAGCGTTACCTAACAGCACAAGGTGTCAAACATGAATAAAATCAGAAAATGGTGGCGCCTGATCTACATCGGTTATGTGCTTAACAAATATAATGTCACCACTATGATGGCAAATCTTCCGTTGTTGCGCGTACTTAAAATAACGCTGATCTTTAATCCTTATTACTGGTTTGCTCGCAATACACTTGATCGTGGCACGCGTTTGCGTCTGGCTCTTGAAACCTTAGGTCCGATCTTTATTAAATTTGGTCAGGCACTCTCCACAAGACGCGATTTATTGCCACAGGATTTAGCCAGTGAATTGGCTAAACTGCAGGACAAAGTACCCCCATTTTCAGGCGAATATGCTGTCAAGGTTATTGAAAAAGCGTTAAAGCAGCCCATTAGTGAAGCATTTATGAGCTTTGATGTAAATCCGTTGGCTTCCGCGTCCATTGCTCAGGTGCATAGCGCAACACTAGCCAACGGTCAGGAAGTGGTTGTTAAAGTGCTACGCCCCAATATCCAGAATATCCTGGTTCAAGACACAGAACTGTTAAAAACCCTTGCACGTATGCTAGAGCGCTATATCCCAGCAACCAGGCGCTTGCGCCCTGTGGAAGTAGTCGCAGAAATTAGTCGTAATCTGTTAGATGAACTTGATTTGCAGCGCGAAGCAGCCAATGCCTCGCAGCTTAAGCGTAACTTTAAGGATAGTCATATCCATTATGTCCCCGGAGTATACTGGCAATATTGTCGCAATAATTTGCTGACGATTGAGAAGATAAAAGGTATTCCTGTTTCGGATATTGAAACTTTGAAACTGCTTAATACCGACTTGAAGCTTTTGGCGGAGCGTGGTGTTGAAATATTTTATACCCAGGTCTTCAGGGACTGTTTTTTCCATGCTGACATGCACCCAGGCAATATCTTTATTGATGCCACTGATCCTCAAGATCCTAAATATATCTCGATTGATTTTGGCATCGTTGGGACGCTAACGCGTGAAGATCAGCATTACCTTGCGGGTAATTTTCTGGCTTTTTTTAATCGTGATTATAAAAAAGTTGCCGAGCTTCATATCGAATCTGGCTGGGTCCCGTATGCCACCCGTGCTGATGAACTGGAATCTGCCATTCGCACCGTGTGTGAGCCTATTTTTGAGAAGCCTTTAGCTGAAATTTCTCTTGGTTACACGCTAATGCGTTTATTTCAAGTTGCCAGACGCTTTAATATGAGCGTTCAACCACAATTAGTGCTACTACAAAAAACACTACTTAACATAGAAGGATTGGGGCGTGAGCTTTATCCTGAGCTAAATTTATGGGCAACTGCCAAGCCATTTTTGGAGAAATGGATGAAAACACGTGTTGGCTGGAAAGGCTTTGCAAAGCGTTCAATGGATAACATTCCTGATTTAAGTGAACGCCTGCCTGATGTCCCTGAGATGTTGTTTGATTTATTGAGTAGTAAAGCTAAAAAAGCCAGGTTTGAAGATAATAACCAAATGAATCAGCCTAAAACTCCAAAACAGTCAAAAAAGCGTGGCGTGCTGCTAGGTCTTGGACTTT
>JACCDZ010192448.1_pt1 | contig 16116 bp, 9 predicted proteins | sample 7449551 | NCBI WGS metagenome assembly JACCDZ01 (sample SAMN15323452, study PRJNA562643) | freshwater metagenome | isolation source: river surface water | place: USA:Blue River Watershed | collected 2017-08-18 | reverse complement strand
TTTAAATCAAAACACTACGATAACTACGGGTTCTAATACTTTAACAGTTGCGGGAAGTAACGGTTTAAGATATGCTATCGATATTTCAAGTAATTATACAAACAGAAGTTTAGTAGATAAACAATATACAGATAATAAAATTTCAGATATTATATATTCAAGTGGTTGGAATGGTATAACTTCTATAGCACCATCTCAAAATGCTGTATATGATAAAATAGAAACTATTTCATCACACACACTAAGATTTTCAAAAAACTCAATAAACATCACTAACATTTTGCTCGATAATGGATATGGTCATTATGTTTTACCTATCCCAAAAACGGGAATAATATATAATGTTACGTTATTATTCGGAACAAGTACTAACACACTAATTGGTGATACAATGACATTTGATATTAGACAAGTTGCTATCGGTGCTGCGGGTTCGGGCACGGATGTTACAACAACATCAGGAACATCACTAACAACAGTAACTGCTACCACAGGTAGCCAAATAGGAACAAGATTTAACAGAACTTTTGCATTTGAGAATTTAAATATAGCGGTAACATCGGGTAACAGCTTATTTATAAATACGAGTGCTATTTCAGGTTCTTACACAGCAAGTAATGTTTTAATAAAAATAACCATCAAATAATATGAGCATATTTAAAAAAATAAAAAATATAACAAACAATACAATAAGTATAGGTGACTTTTTTTTGAATGCAAATACTGCTATCAACTTTCCAAAAGAATTGAAAAAAAGAGAGAATTTCATTTTCTTATTTGATAAATTCCAACTAAATGAAATAGAATTATATGATAATGATAACAATTTATTAAACGGTCAAACTTTTTATAATATTTGGTATCAATTATATCCAATTTATAAGAATAATTTTTCAGAAACCTCATATAAAATATATGAATTTTTAAATATTGATATATTATTAAATAATTTAAACATAAACTATGATATAGTCCCAAAATCCATAGACTGTTTAAAAGATTTAAATATTACTTTACAACCAAAAGAAACTTATACACAAGGATTATTAACAAATATAGAATATTTCGAAATAAATGAAAATGGTACTAATTTTATTAATCCAATATTAAATGTTAATATAAAATATAATGTTAACGACAAAGGTTTAGTTTTCTCTAAAGAAACTAAAACAACTTGGATGTTACAAAACGAAACATATTCTACAGAATATACTTTAAAAAAAGTATATCTAAACGATTTGGAAAAAAGAAACGAAGCTTCAAAAATGAAAAATGTTATATTAGACAATTTGATTTCTGAAACATTGAATATTGTTTATGATTCTATACAATCTACATCTTCGTATAACGATGCAGAATTGTTAGTTCTACCTTTTTTTGATTCATTAGAAAGCGAAATAAGTAAATATTTACGAGGTAATATACAACCACTTATTTTAGGAATAGTTAATGCTAATACCACAACATATAATTGGTTGAATATTAATGTAGCTATTAACACAACTTTACAAGATTATATGGAAAATAAAATATTAGATGCTATGTTAACACAAGGTGTTTATTCATCACCTGAACCAATTTAATATATAGGATATGAACAATTCATTTGGAACTTTCGGATTAGCAAATATTGATTTTGATAACAACTTCAACTCGCCTGTTTTAACACCTTCTTCATATTTTGTAAGAAGTATAAATGGAGTTAGAAGAACTTTTATATATTATGACCCCGATTTATTTGATGATATGGTAATATTATCAGCATCACTTTTGATAGGTGGTGATGAAATTCCTTGGAAAGAACATTATAACACGGTACATGATGAAGATTTAGGTACTTCGGGAACAGCGTGGAAACCATTAGAACAAATAGCTATTCCTATATACCCAAAACCAAAAAGAACTAAAATAGAAGGTGCGAGAAGGATGGATGTTAATACTATACACGAATATAATATACCTATTGATTATGATATTAATAATAATTTTACTTATGATTGGTATTTGGTAGGGTCTGCTAATTTCCCCGAAAACGGAAACACACAAACATATCTAAATGGTGGTAAATATTTAAAAATATTATTCACCGATGCTGATACAGTTACATTAAAAGTTAAAATCACAAATCCTGCGGGTTGTTTTAGATGGATTATCCGAAACCTATATCCAGGCACACTAACCAAAAAACTCCTAATAGTTCGTTATCCATATTTTTAAAATTATTTTTAAAATAATACGTTTTAATAGGATACGGAGTAAGTTTTTTTGCTATATAGTAAAAATATTATTTTTATAAAATGGCAAAAATTAAATTAGAAAACGGGAATGTGGTAGTGTATTATTCCGAAACAAATGGTGGTATATATGATGCTGTCAAAACTTATAAATTGGATTTAACCAATAGAAAACATTACTTAGTTAAAAATAACGAGGTCGAAGAAGTGGAATGGACTCTTAAAACAGAAGAAGAAACCGCTATGATTGAAAATTTAACTAAAGAAGCGTGGTTCTACTTTGAAAATTCGCACAATGTTATTTATAGTTATAAACAGAGCGGTAACACAGAACAAGTAGAAAAGTGTGAAAAACAATTAGAAAAAAATAAAATAATTTTAGATTTTTTAAAAAATTATAAACAATAATAAAACTTTCATAACATCATTTTACTATAATGGTAAAATGATGATTTATGGAAGAACTTATTAAAAAAGCAATTTCTTTATTGGATAGCAAATATAACTTACCTAAAAAAGGATTTTTAGCGGGTGGTGCTTTGGCAAATACTGTTAACAAACTAAAATTTGGAGGAAAATGTGTTATTAATGATATAGACATTTTCTTATTAGATGAAATATCAGAAAAAGTTGATTATCACGATATGCCTAAATCATATACTACAAATATTTCAAAAAATATAAAATTTGAATTGGTAGATACATATCGAGATACTATATGTTTAATAAAAAAAGATAAACATGGTGATTATATAACAATTAAATCGATTGAAAGAAATGGAATTTTCAATAATATGATTTTTGATTCTAATAAGAAAGATTATTATTTATTACTAAACACATTCGATATAAATTGTACCAAAGTAGGATATGATTTAGAAACAAATACTGCTTATTGGACAAAAGATTTCGAAGAATATATCGACACAAAACAATTAAAAGTATCTTTACCAAACACCCCTTCTCACACAATTGTTAGGATATTGAAAAAAAGAGATGAGATGGGAGCATATCTTAATAAAGAAGAAGAATTTGCATTTTTATCTATAAACGATGCTATGATAAAAAACATTAGAAAAAGAAGTTTTAGTGATAAATATTATGAGATTTATTTACGATATAAATCCGAAATAGATGAATATTTCGAATTAAAATCATCATATTTTAGACCATATAGTCGTGTTACAGACAAAATTAGTAACGAAGTGATAAATATTCACTCACTACTACCAAAAAATGAAACCATTACTAAAATTTTAAATAAAACAAATCACATATATCACATAGATGATTATAAATATTTTTTCAGAAATGTTTATAATAATGATAAATATATTAAACAGTTTTGGATAAACACTTCTTTTTATTTTAATAATGATAATTATGTGAAAAAAGAAGATATCGAAAAATTATTACCTATTTCATACGAAATAAAAATGTTTACCGATTCTTATGAACCCGTTAAAATATTATTTAAGAATTTAAATATTTACCAACAAATAAAATATATGGAAGATTTGTTACTTATTTGTAATAATAATCCAAAAGAAATGGATTTTTTAAGATTTCACAGACATATTATAAAATATGACAATTTAGAAGATTTGAAAGACATAGTAACATTACTAAAAATAAAATATAGGAAAAACATATATAAAAAATCGTAATTTACTGATTTCTAAAAAATAGGTTCTATTAATAGAACCTATTTTTTATTATTTTTTTTAACAAAAAGCATCTACAACACTACTTTTTTTATATATACTAAAAAATAATTTTATAGATGCAACAACATTTTAAGATTGTAGCTTTAAATGAATTAAACGAACCTTTTAATTCTAATAATATATACAACACGCCGAAATACGTCAATACCAACGAATATGTTAATTTTTTCTATTCATCAACAACGGGTTTGACATTAAAAGGTAATGAAAAATGGGTATGGGATTTTGATTTTAATACACCTACCAATTTAAAAGATAATCCTATACAAGAGTTTTTAGGCTTTAATAAATCTTTACCTATATTATTTACAAGAGGTGGGGATAGAAAAGTAAATGTTAAAGTTTATGATAGAATTCCTAAAAAATCTGTTAAATTACAATCTAATAACGAGTTTTCAGTTTTATCAAAACCCGTAGATAGTATCTATAATCCATTAACAAACCACTTATTGGTTATTAATGAAACATCTAATAAATTAACAATTGTTGATGTTACTAATGATAACATTGTTAAAACTTTAAATCTATCTGCATCCCCTAAAAAAATAGCATTTTCACCTGTTTACGGAAAATTTTATATAACGCTAAATAACAACACAATAGATGTTATAAGTGCTAATAATGAAACAGTTTCTGCTAATATTCCATTGGGTGTACTTGGTAATATAGAAGATATTTTATATGTCGATTCTATAGATTATTTTTATATAATTGTAAATAACTCACCAAATTCAAATATCGTTATTATCGATGCTTCTAATAATAACATTATAAATACGATAAGTGTTTTATCGGATTCGCATAGTTTAAATTATCTAAATAATTTTTTATGGTTTGTGAATAGTAGTAATAATACTATTTCTAAAATGAATATTAGTAGTAATTTAGTATCAACTATAGCTACAAATATAAATCCACAGAAATTAATAGTTGATATAGATAGAAATTTGATTTATATTAGATGTCTAAATCATATAAACATATGCAATCAAAACGTAGTTATAAATTCTATAATAGTTGATACATTAATAGATAGTTCTGATTTAGTTCTGAATAATAGTTTGGAAGAAATATATATTGTCGGTGGTACTAACTCAAATATTCAAACAATAGATATTAATTCTTACGAATTGTTACCTAAAACAATACAAATATTTGGTATAAAAGGATTATTTTACGATGAATATACTAATTCTATTTATGTAAATAAAAATAATATAAGTGAAAAAAGAACAATTGTTTTAGACGCATCGGATTTCTCTCAACACACATATTTTAAAACTTTTGGCGATACTATTCTTTATTATAGAATACCTAATGGTAAAATTTACGCATTACAAACAAATTCAAATAAAGTTTCATCTTTTGTATTGTATCCATCAAACACGAATCAATCAGTAGATGGTAAATTGTTATATCAAGATACTATACATTTTTTCATTTTTGAATTCCCAACCAATATAATAGGTTTGGAATATGCTGTTGAAGGACAAACATTAAATTATTATACAAATTCGGGTTCGAATTCAGCACAAACATATGAATGGTTTATAAATGGCGAAAAACAATTATCTAATATAAATTCTTTAACATTTAACTTTACAAATTATGTAAAAGTTTTAATAAAAGTGAATGTTAAAAACGGTAGAATTACAAAAACATTAAATTTTACAACATCTTTATCGGTTGGTTCAGCAGTGGTTGGACAAAAATATGAGGGTAATGTGTTAGAAGATTTAATGTTCTTTAACAAAGAAGGAGATAATCTAAATCTCACATTAGTTGAGAATGAATATGGTGATATGCAATGGGAAGGGGATTTAATATTCCATCCTAATTCCGATGATACATTCAAAACAATAGGATTGTATATATTAGAATCTGTCAAACCATTGGATTTTTCAAGTGAAGATTTAAAATTGAGAAAACTTCAATTATTTAACGAAGAAGGGTTTGATATTGAAGGTGGTTCTAATAATGCAGAATCATTTCTTATTGATGACGTAGATATTGTCAATAAACAAGATGGGTTCTATACAAAATGGATATATTCCAATGAAATAGATAAGAAAATACCAATAGGGAGTGAGATTTTATTAAAAAACATTTATAATGTTAATATAAACAATACAATACCCGAAAATCCTATACTAACATCATATAATATTATAGAAGATTTTAATTCTTATTCTACAAGTGGTGGTGTCGATTTATTCACAGTTGTTGGTAATAAACGTGGTGCTATTATGGTAATCACAAAAACATTGAATAAAAACTTCAACTCGAATTATGCTTATGGTGATTTTAGATTACAATCCAATAACATACAAAAAATACCTCAAGGTGAAATAATAGTATTAAATTTATTTAAAGTATATAATCCAAATAATCTAAACTTAGAATGGAATGAGCCTTTTTATAAATCATTACTATATGATAAAAAGAAAATATCCTTAGTTAATACTCAAAAAAATGATGGAGTTTTTACGGTAAATTATATAGACGATAATATATCAAATGATATAAATTCTAAGTATTTAAAAATTAGAGGTATTGATATCAAAGATTTACTAAACGATGTTAGTTTGGATTTCAGAATAAAATTGGATTTTAAAACTAATAAAATATTTTTAGGTAATAGCCCTGTAGATTTCTTACCCGCATCAACCGACCCTTTCTTAAATGAAAAATCATTATTGGTTTGGGATTCCGTTTTAGATAAAGATTATACACCAAAATTGATAAAAGATGGCTTACATTTTTCTTTTGAACAAGTGAATCCCGCTTTAACCAATTTTGATAAAATATACACTGCTATTAAAGTAGATATAGCATCTAATATATTAACACCTCAAACAAGTGATACACAAGGATGGAAAATAGTATTGAAAGACTATGATTCTTTAAAAGATTTTTCTTTTAATTTCACTATTAATAATAAAAGCACATATCATGCAATAGAAGGTATTAATTGGAAAAGAGGTAACTCTTTGAATGATGCTGCCGCAAGTTTGGCGTTTTATTTAGAATCTAAAAATAATAAAGTAGTAGGATTATCAGTTATAGCTATTAATAATGAGATATGGATATGGGAGAAAAAAGGATATAGTTTCGTATTAAATAATACAGAAAAAGACATTTTTAGTATAGATAAAGGTATATTGAAAATGAATAATCCCGAATACGGTGTTGTTGGTGATGAATGGGTTATTTTAAACGATGTCTCATTAAATGGTTATGTTCATTATAGAGAAAGTCAATCAAACTTTCATATTCTATACATAACAAATAGCGGAAATAATTGGTATACTCTACCACTCAACAAAAAAGTAATATGGACTGAGCAAATAGATAAAATAAATCCAAACTCACCAAACAGCGAAATAATAGAATATGGAGAAAACTTTATAACAGATGCTTATTTAGAAGATACTACAATATATTTTACTCAAAAAGGCGATAGCACACCCGAAACGACATCGAGAATGGTTGTTGAGAGATTCGTAAAAGAAAATCAAACATTATTCATGGGTTATGGTTTAGACTTATTAGTAGAAGAAGATAATAAATTAAATATAATAAATAATTATACCACGAAAACATTAAATAGTTATGATGATTATGTAGAAATTACTTTTGAAACTGATTTAGGAACTCAAGGAAGTGCAGGTAGTTCTAAATTTATAGCATCTACATCATCTTATGTTTTATCGCAATATGTGGATATGATAAATGTTTTAGAAGATGTAAGTGCTGAGAAAAATAGAAAAAATGGTAACTATATAAAAGAAGATAGTTTATCAAAAATTTGGAGTAGAAAATTAATAATAAAAGATATAGACCAAAAAACAGGATTTACATTAAATATAAATGGCATAGATTATCAAGTGCCTTATAATAATGTATCAGTATCAGGTCTTGATAGTTTAGAAGATACTATTATAGATGTTGAAGCAACATTGGAAGATTGGGGAAATCAGAAATTTAAATTATCCCAAGATATAAATGATAGTGTAGATGATTCGGATATAGGTAAACCTTATTATGAAGTTTTAGAATTGCAAGGGGTTTTAGTTTGGTTAGAAAAAAGCGAAGAATCATATGTCAATGGAGTTAAACATTTCGACACAATTGTTTTACAATCTAAATACCCGAATGTGAATATATCATACTCTATAAACGGTACTTTAGATAACCATAAAGTTTTACACAGTGATGTTGAATTTAAAGAAATAGGTAGCGAACTTTCAATAACTATAAACAGAGTTGAATATTTAGTTGGTAAATCGGGTGGCGTAGAAACTACATTAAATAATTGGGTAGAAGAATGGAAAGATACGTTATTATTACAAGATGTTGTAGTTAATTATTTAGATGCAACTTACGATACGAGCGGGAGTTCTGCGATTTTATTGTCATATCCAAAAATTAGATTCTCTACATTAGAAGAGAGAACTAATTTAAAATATGATATATGGATAGGGAAATCTCCGATATTAGGAAACCCCGCATATTTTATAAAAAATTATAAAAATGGCAACCAAGGTATCATATTAAGTGGTAACGAAATAAGAATAAATAATATAAATTTCGAAGAAGTTGGTTTTGCAACCGCTATGATAACATCTTTGAAAAATTCTAAATTTCCTTTAAATAACCAAGAATATAATTTATTATTTGTAGACCCTAATATATTGGGATTGAGTTATCAAGGTGCTTTTTGGAATAATAGTGATGTTTTAAATTATTATATTAAAAGAAGCGGTGGTTTTAATTGGGAAGATTATAAGCAAATATTCTTGTTAGAAAATAATTCAAATTCATATTTTTCTACATCGGGTATATCACAATTAACAGATTTGAATAATGCTGTATATATGGAATATGAAGCATTTAATGATTATATGTGGATATCACATAATAATGGGTTAAACGGCACTATAACTATATATGATGTTGCCGATTTCTCGACTAAAGGAGTTGTACAAGTAGCAAACAACCCAACATATATGAAATGGAATCCATTAGATAACAATATGTATATTTCTAATAAAGGTTCAAATAAAATTAGTGTTATTGATACTGATACATTCAATACAATACAAGAAATTCCTACAGGTATATCACCTACTCAGATGATAATTGATAATTATACAAATTATCTATACGTTATAAATGAAGATAATGATGATGTTAATGTTATCGATTTATCAAATTATAGTCTTTATGCAACGATACCCGTTGGTGATAAGCCTGTGAAAATGAGCTTAGATAGAAGTAATCGTTTATTATATGTGGTTTGTCAAAACAATAATAGGGTTTATATAATAGATACTATACAAAATTCTTTGAAATCATATATTAATGTAGGCTCATCACCATCTGATATTATTTGGAACGATAAAAATAATAAAGTTTATGTTTCTAATACTTTATCAAACAGTGTTAATATAATAACATATAACAAAATAAGCGATTCATTCTCTATTAAAACACTAAATACAAACAGTAACCCAAACTCTTTACAATATAATAAAGATTTGAATAATGTATATGTAGCTTGTAGTAATAAAATACAAATAATAGATGCTAACTTAGATATAATAATGAATACCGTGAATATACCATCTGTTATAGGTATGATAAAATATATACCATTCGCAAACTCACTATTTTACACATCACCAACAACAAATCAAGTAGGTCTATTTAAAATAACTGACCCGTTCTATAATTTAACTATTCTACCCGTTGGTAATTCTCCTGTATATATCACATCTTCTACAAATAATATAGTTTTCGTTAGTAACGAATTATCAAATTTTACATCACTTTTAAAAGAAGTTTATTTAGATAACTCATCTTCGGGAACAAGTGGTGAAACTATTTTATCGCTTTCAACACGAGAATTTCTAAGATATCCAAGAGAGAGATTCGAAGGAGAAGAACCAATATATTTTAAAGTATCTTGGGAAGAAGAAGAGATAGTTGATGACTCAATGTTTTTCTACGATTTTTCGGGAAAACAATTATACATAGAAATGAAAAACGAAAAAAACGAATATAAAAGAATAAATGACAATGGAGTTTATAATTATATAGGAGAAACACCGTTAATATTTGATGTTGATAAATCTTTTTTGAATAAAATACCAAATAAAGACAAAAAAGAAATAACAAATCCCAAAGTTCAACAAACCATTTTTGATAGTTTATATTTTGATTTGGATTTAATAGATTCTGAAGAAGATTTAGACCCAAGACCAACTCCAATGCAAATATTTGTAGGATATAATTCTAAAAAAGAGGGTGTAAATCAAAGAACTTTAAAAATAGAAAGACTCGAAAACATATCCTTAACAATTGATACCCGCCCAAAAGACGAAAATAATTTATCTTTAGGTTATATAGATATATTAGATTTCAATGAAGATAATAATGAAGTGACTATAAAAAATTCTAAAATAAACTTTATAGAAAGTGGGTTCAAAAAAGGACAAATAGTAGAGTTTTCTGGATATGATTCTATAAATATCAAAAATCAAGCAGTTATGAAAAACTCAGGATTTTTAGGTAAAATAGAAAAAGTATTAGTAAATAGAATTGTATTTATACCTATTAATAAAGAAATGAAAACAGAGTCATCATATACACAAACATATTCGATGATACCTCCTTTCAGAGCAAAAGATGCAACATTTAAAATTAATATGGTAGTTAAACCATGTGTTATTTCTAAAATTAAGTTAAGAGGACAAACCGAAATAGAAGATGAAAGATTTAAAGTATTATTGAATAACATGGGCTATAATATCAATCATAGAGATGTTTATATTTTCAAAGAATATGATATTAAAGAATCGGGAATTGATTGGATATTCTTAAACCAAAAAAGAAAAGAAATGTTGGTGAACTATCCCGAAATTTATAATTATTTAGGTAGTTATAAAGCTTTGATAAACGCTATTAATTATTTTGGTTATAACGATTTAGAATTATATGAATACTATTTAAATATAAATAAAGATTCAGAGCAATTTGGAAAATATTCTAAAATAGAAATAAGCGATATATTCAACACATCGGTTGATGGTTATACACCAAACGATTTTGTTTTAAAAAATCTTCCTAATAAAAATTATCAAAAAACAAAACTATTCAATTTAACATATAGAATAACCGACGAAGAAGGTAATTATATTTTGGGATATAGTTTAGAAGAAATTATAAATAAATTATTAGGACTGAAAAAATGGTTGCGTGAAAATGTGATGCCAATTGGTACAAGAATCAGTGATTTAACGGGTAGGGGTGATACTCCCGCAACGACCACGCTATGGCATGATGTGAAACAAACAGTTAAATTTTCTATAAATGAAGATTTAACTCCTGTTAATTTTAAAGTAGAGGCTTATTTACAACCCGTTGAAAATTATTCTAAAACATATAATGTACATATAGATTTTTTCACACAAGATTCTACAATTCCTGATTACTACCATGTAAATATATACACATTTTCTATTAAACCCGATTTAAACGACCCTAATTTTAAATTGAGATGCGTTCAAAATCTTTCTTATTATAAAACCGATATGTTACCTATAAACATTGCGGCGGATAGATATACAGACCCATTCATTTATATAGAAAGTATTAGTGATAGTGGATATTCGTCTACATATATGGTTAAAAAAGTTTTTTCTTTGGAAATTCAAGCATATATTTAAAAAAGAATGTTAATTTCACTCTTTTCCCATAAAATGTGTTTGATATTTTTATATATAGGTAAAATATAATTATTAAAATGAAAAATGAATATGTTAAAAAATTTGATTCTTTTATCAAAGAATCTTATAATGATAACCCTAACAAATTACAAGATTTTTTTGAAAATGAAGATTTTAATGTTCATTTATTTGAACAAGATGGTATGCAATGTGCAGAAGTTGAAAAATGGACTGAAGGTGGTGTTGATATGATTATTACTTTAATGCCTTTTACAAAAGAAAAATTTGTTGAATGGGTAAATGATTTTGATGTAGATTCTGAAATTGATTTACATAGACAAGCCGAGGATTATAAAAGAGCTTTTACTATATCCGAAAGCCTAAAAGATTTTACTGATTTTCACAATCATTTAAAAGATATTGTTGCTAAATTGAATACTATTTAATAGCAAGAAATACCTGATAATAACTAAATATACCTTTGTATTGAGAATGTGATAAACTATTAACACTTTGGTTTATCACATTCTTCAATGATAACATATCATTCTTAAATAATCTCATTACTTTAAACCAAGTAAGATAATTCCACTCATATTTTGTAGAATATCCATTAAAATCTTTTTGCCACTGACGATATAAACTCATTACATTATTGATGTTGTTATTATGAACATCATCCTTAACTAAACCTTTCTTTACATCCGCAGATACAAATGATTTATGTGTAATACCATCTAATGAACGCATATATGAACAGATAGAAGTTCCTTTATCTGTAATGATAGTCTTACCTTTTAAATTTATGTTATCTAAAGCTTCTTTCAATGTTTCAGTTGATACAACACCTTTCTTTTGAACTGTAATTGGTAAAAAATCAAATCTTCCATTTCTATCGCTTACACAAACAAATATAGACTGATATTTTTCATCACACATTTCTTTTTCTGTATTTCTAAAATCAGTCGGTATTTTTGTTTTATAGTCTGAGAATTTTTCTTTCCCTAATCTACCCTTAACTCTGAATTTTAAATAGATTTCATCAATTTCTGCTTGGGGTGTTTTAATCTCTAATGGATTTAATTTATCATAAATTTTAACAACAGAAGTAAGAAAACGATGTCTCCAAGCATGAGCAGTTTTAAGAGTCATAGGGATTCTCTTTCTAATATCATTTAGAGATAATGGTTTTGTTTCTGAAAGCATTAGAAAAACAAAATCAACCCATTTATCTTTGTTTTGAATTCTATAAATAACAGTATTTTTAGTTGTAGTTTGAGTTGAGCCACATGCTTTACATCTTAATCTGTTTCCACCATGCTTTACAATCATATCTGAATTACAATGATGACATACAGTAGGGTTTAAAGATTCATTAACATCAATAGAATTAACTAAAAGTAAATTATTTAAAATTTCGTTAATAAAAGTTTGTTGGTATCCTTTTAATTGTACAATTTTAGATTGGATAGTTGTTTTTGTTATCTTCATAACATAAATATAGTGAAAAACAAGCAATTATCCAAATATTTTAACATTTATTTCCCAAAAAACACCATTTAGGGGAAAAGGGTAGTTAATTTTTAATATATAATATCATAAAATGAGAAAAAAATATGAGATATATTAATAATTTTGAAAATTTTCTTAATGAATCACAATCTAAAAAACTGAGAAAATATTTTACATTTTCAGTTGTGTTGGAATGGTATAGAAAAAACAAAGAAAAAATAGCAAAAACTTTAAATTGTGATGTGAGCGATTTAGCATCTGAAGATACATTAATGGAACAAAGTTATGGTGTTGTGAATTATGTAATAAATCCGCAATCAAGTGGAAATGATGGTCGAGATAATATAGAAATCGCAGGTTTTTCGGATTTTCAAAAATTAGAAAAGAATTTAATACATGATATTCTACATAATATGTACCATGTACAAAGTAAAGAATTCAATAAATCCTTACAAGATATTCAATATTCAGAATCAGAAATATTCGAAGAAATAGAGGTTTTAGGTATAGAAGAATCTTTTATGAAGTATATGAATATACCATATCCTAAGACAGATTTTATTAACCAAAATTTAAATATGTTAGCATCTTATATGATGATGTCTATATTGAAAAACGACCCTAACAGAATAGAGAAAATTTTAGACGGTGAAATCGAACCATATTTAGAAGTATACGGTAAAAAATATCAAGTAGAAGGAACTCCATATGAAAACTTTTTCAAACTGTTTACAAATGATAAAGCTGATTATAATTTCAGAATAAATAATTCTGATGATTTCAAAGAATATATGATACATTTATTAAACGTTAGTACAGGAATTGATGATACGTTTGGTGATAGAGCAAATTATCCAAATTTTGATTATTTTGGTGAAGAAAGATTCGAAGATTTAAGTAATGATGAAATCGGATATATAATTAGAAAATATTCCGAAAACCACATTTTAATAGAAGATGATTTCGGGGCAACTTTAACTGAATTAGGATTTGAAACAAGATTGATTGATGATGTAAAAATAGAAGACGACCCTAACCAAATAAAATTATTTCCCGAATATGATAAAAAACAACAAGAAAGAGAACAATCAAAAGACGAATTATCTAAAATACCGATACCTAAAAGTGCTATAGATGAAGACGGATTCATAGATACTGATATATGGTTTGATTTTTTAGAAAACGAATATAATATTAATTTATATAGCATAGATGATAGAAAATTTTTAGCTGTTAGGTATGATGAAGATGATGAAAAATATATGATATTTGATTCTGATGAATTCCTTCAAGAATTATCCGAATATTATGACGAGAATTTTGATGATAAAAGTTTAGTTTCGACATCTAAAGAATTTATAGATTATAATAAATATAGAGAATACTCATTTGAAAAAATCGCTAAAATGGTAGTAAATGATGATACTACTCGCTCTATAATGAGAAGAAATTTTAGAACCAACGATGTTATTAAAAATAATACCAAATTGGGCAATTTATACACAGGTTGGGGTGTGTGGAAACAAAAAGAAATAGATACTAAAAATTTTAAAGATAAATATACCGATTTCACTGCTTCCGATTTAGCATCTGATAAATCAATTTCTAAAATGATACTAACCGATAATGGCAAACGTTTAATATATTTATTAAATGATTTGAGAGGATATGTTTTAAAAAATATAGAAAACATAAAATCAAATTATAAAGAAAAATCTAAAAAATTTGATAAAGAAATAGATAGATTTAGAAATATAAATTTGAATAATTTGAAAAATATTTTAGATAGTGTTTCTAAAATGGATTTTGAAAAAGATTCTTTAGAAGTTGATATTACTATAAATTATAATTGGAAAAATATAAAAGAACTTAATATTTCATATAACGATGAGATATCCGTAATAGAAGAATTTGTGGAAAATTTTAAAGATATAAAAAGTTTCAAAGATTTAGTTAAAACTAAAGAAGATGTTGAATATCTACTAAACTATGTAAATGAAAAAGGTTTATTGAAAACACCACTCGATTTTTCTAAATTTAGAAGTTTTGTAACAAAATTGAAAAAATATGAATCGAAAATTGAAAATTATAAATTTAATTATATTATAGATATTTTAAAATCTAAAAGAAAATATAATGTCAATAATGAATTAATAGATAAAATAAAAAATTATATAAACAATCTTATAAAAGATGGTGTGGATATAGATTCTTTAAAAACAGATAAGAAATTAATTGAATATTCGACCCAAATCATAAAAGATACTTTAAAATTAGATATTAAAAAAATAGAAATTATAAATGTTGATAGTTTAGATGTAGATTTGAGAATAACATTGTAAAAAACTAAATCAAAAAATATTATATAATTAAATATGAAATATATACACCAATTTTCAACATTTGATATTTTAAATCAAAAATTGAGTGAAGGTTTAATAAAAACTAATGACCTATTAAGCACTAAAAACTCTATAGAACATTTTTTATACGGTTTAAAATTCAAATTCGCTGTAGAAGAAATGAATTTTACAAACAATACATTTAAATTGAAAATAAATGATTTTAATTATATATTCAACATCAGAAATATATTAGAAATTATTGATGATATTATAATAAAAGTTAATGGATATTTCCCCGCTAAAGTTAATATAAAAAACAACTTCTCGGAATCTGTTAAAATTTGGAACAATAATATGTGGGAGTATTTAATAAAAAATTCAAATGATATTTTAGAAATTAGTATTTTATTTGAATCTTCAAAATTAGAAAGAAAATAATATGCCATCCAAAACAGAAAAACAAAGAAGATATTTCGGATATATTTATTCTTTGAAAAAAGCAGGAAAAAAATCTAAAAAATGGAAAGATGCTTCTAAAAAATCTAAAAATATTGCAAACACTATGGAT
>JACCDZ011184823.1_pt1 | contig 16121 bp, 11 predicted proteins | sample 7449551 | NCBI WGS metagenome assembly JACCDZ01 (sample SAMN15323452, study PRJNA562643) | freshwater metagenome | isolation source: river surface water | place: USA:Blue River Watershed | collected 2017-08-18 | reverse complement strand
TATTTCCCACTATTTGTCATAAATAGTCTATTTTCTAATCCGCTCAATCATTTTATTAGGTTGTTTAACACTGAATAAAGGCATGATTTTTTATGAATATTGAAAAAACTCAGACACCACGAATCAGTGTTGCACCCATGATGGATGGGACACTTTAAACAAATTTAGTAAATTAAATCAAAAATTTAATGAAATAACATTTTTAGAATGGCGTAAAAATGGCGTAAATTTTCTGTTAAAAATATTTACATTCTTTTTAGTCTATATCTTTGTTTAGGACTTTTAGGCTTATCAGGGATAGTACGTTCAATCAGCTCCGCTTCTATCGCTGGGTTAAGATAATTCTGCTGGAATGTCGGACGATGAGACAAGCCTAGTAAAGACATTAACTCTGTTAAATTATATTCCCTATGTTCCATGACTGAAATCAAACGCTGAACATGATCGCAGTCTTGTACGGTAGCTTGATCGGTATCATGTACGGTGACTTGATCGGTGGTTGATGAGCTTTGAATCGCATCAAAAATCATCTGCAAAATAAATTCTATAAATGGTGCTGAATCAGTCTGATCTGTACTCGCCTGTAAAGCATCGTAATATGCTCTTTGATTTTGATAAATCAAACTTTCAACAGGAATATTGGCAAAAATTGGATTCCACTTGGTCAGGATTAAGGTTTGCCACAGTCGCCCCATCCGACCATTACCATCAGCAAATGGATGTATAAATTCAAACTCATAATGAAATACAGAACTGGTAATTAAAGGATGTTCATCACTTTGCTCTAACCATTGCAATAAATCATTCATCAACCGTACAACTTGGCTTGGTGGTGGAGCTAAATGTGCAACTTGATCACCAGACATCACCCTCACACCACCTTGACGGTACTGTCCAACCTCATCAATTAATCCAGCCATTAATACTTGGTGAGCCTTTAATAAGTCCTGTTCACTGGCGGGCTGCCATTGCTGAAACTGTTCATAGGCTTTAATTGCGTTACGGACTTCCTGAATTTCTTTAGGAGGTGCAATCACAGGCTTACCATTTAAAATTGCTGTGATCTGTTCTTCGCTAAGGGTATTTCCCTCAATCGCAAGTGAACCCTGAATTGTTCTAATTCGATTGGCTTTTCTAAGTTTGAGCTCATCCTGAATCTGAGCAAGTGCCGTTAAACGTCCTAAAGCTTCACTAATCTGGGCAATCAAGTGAATAATTTTAGAGTTAATCTTGTAAGATGGTTGATATTTCATTTTAGCGAGTACTCACCATCAAGAGATTCATCATATATAACAAAATACGATTATACCTCCTTTTTAACCAACCAATACCCCCGTGTTCCACCCACACGCTCAAGCCAACCAGCATCTTTTAGAACCTCTAAATGCTTTTGTATTGCAGACTTATTAATACCCAATTGATCAATCATTTCACGATAAGATATTTTCGGCTGTTTTTGTATCAATTCTAAAATCTGTATTTGGCGTTCAGTCAAAGTATTGCTTTCAATTATACCACTGATTGTACCACCTAATTCATCTATTGTACCACCTATTATACCACCATCAGAATTCTGATCAGGACGATATAACTTCACATCAAAAAAATCACCAGTTTCCAAAAATTCAGGTGTGGTTAAATGTTCTGCTTCACAGATTTGTTTTATCCGTTGCAGACCACTACCCCAATGCTCAATATAACCTAGCTCTCTAAACACACGAGCCAATACCCGATTACGAATTTCTGAACGTCCTTGCAACAAATCTGCTTCAGTTAAACCATTCGGTAATCCACCTGGAGATACAATATTGATCAAATCATCATAAACAGCAACTTTAATATTGCGTCCAAAATTACTATAGTCCCGATGAACATAAGCATTGACTAAGGCTTCACGGATGGCATTTTCTGGAATTTCCAAATAATCGTAACGCTTTAAGCCACGAATTTCGGCACGTAAAGACAAATGATTTTTAATAAAAATTTCTGTTTGTTCAATTTGTGAAAACAAATCCCCTGTATATTCTTTACGATCTAAAAATACGCTCATGTTCGTACCTTTAAATCTGGCACACTGGGTCATGACATGCTCATATTTACCCAATAAAATCAATAAGCCATGACTAGCATAATGCTGCCCTTGTTCCTCTATAACCAACTTTAGGTTCAGCATTTTTTCTAAGGTAAGTGCCTTATCAGCAGCTTTAAAAGCCGTTTCCAATAATGTTAAATCTAGTTTTTCTAAAGGGTATTGATAGTTTGCTAACGAATCAAAACTAACATTGAGCCGTTGTAATTCCAGTTGTTGAATATTTTCAGGTGATGCAACACGATTACTTGCACCTAAGCGGATATATGTACCTTGCTCACGCCCCACAGATTTAAGGTGATATGGAAATAAACTTCCACGAGCCACTTCCACAACCAATAATTCTACGCCTGCAATATTTTCAATATAGATTTGTGCTGCCAGTTGAGGGCTACACAACTCATAAATCATCGAAGTAATTTTATCTTGTAAGTCAAAAATATCTTCTTGAATCCCAACCAACTGCCGATCATCCGAAACCCCAACAATTAACTTACCGCCACTACTATTTGCAAAGGCGATTAAAGTCTTGGCGATTTGCTGCCCTTTGGGTAACTGCTGTTTAAATTCTAGCGTCTTGCTTTCGCCCTTTTGAATCTCTAGCAGTAGTGGATGTTCAGCATTCATTAGCTATCTTTGGGTTCTCTTCTGTATGAGTTTTCAATACGACATTACTGGCAATAAATTAAGTAGATACCAAAACAAAATTTTACCTGTACCATAATCGCTACTTTACTAGATGAAGCTCATTATTTACAGCAAACGCCGTAAACAATGTCAGGTAAGATCAATTTGGCTTATCCAACTTGCCTGAGTTCTTCATCATTCTGTTCAAAAACTGCCTGTAATACTTGGTACAAATATTCCACAGCAATCACGTTCATAGACTCTATAGGCTGTTTAGGCTGATTCACTTTAGGGATAACTACAGTTTTAAATCCGTTCTTTTGGGCTTCCTTGATACGCTCCTGTGCATTGGGTACAGACCGAATCTCACCAGACAAGCCTACTTCACCAAACACAGCCATATCGTGAGGTAAGGGTTGATTTTTTAGGCTCGATACACAAGCCAATAGCACGGCTAAATCTGACGCTGTTTCTGTAATTTTCAATCCACCCACAATATTGACATAGACATTATGTTCAAGAATATCCACGTTGGCTTGTTCTTTCATAATGGTCAACAGGAAAGTAAGGCGATTATGCTCCAGACCTAAAATAAGTTGTCTAGGTGTAGTTTTTGTTTCACTCACTAAAGCCTGTACTTCGACTAAAAATGGTCGTACACCATTTCGACTAACCATGACAACAGACCCTGCGACTGCTTCGCCATAACGATCCAAAAAAATCGTTGCTGGGTTTATAACTTCCCTCAGCCCCTGATCAGTCATCTCAAAAACACTTAATTCATTTACAGCCCCAAAGCGGTTTTTAACAGCTCTCATCATTCGATACTGTAAGTCACTTTGTCCCTCAAAATATAATACGCAATCAACCATGTGTTCCAATACACGAGGACCAGCCAATACACCATCTTTAGTCACATGACCAACTATAAGTAAAGACATCCCCCTTTGTTTTGCAAGTCGGGTTAAGATTGCAGCAGATTCTTTAATTTGTGATGTGCTGCCTGATGCAGCAGGAATAGCCTCCGTATATAAAGTTTGAATGGAATCCAAAATCACCATAGAGGTTTTTTGTTCCGCTAATATCTCACAAATGCGTTCTACTTTCGTTTCTGCCATGACATCTAAGCTGTCCTGTGGCAAGCCCAATCGTTTAGCTCGCATGGCAACTTGTGACAGTGATTCCTCCCCTGTGATATATAAAACCGATTGATTTTCTGCGATATGAGTCGCTGTTTGTAAAAGTAGCGTTGATTTACCAATGCCAGGATCACCGCCAATTAATACCACTGATCCAGTGACCAGACCACCACCTAATACACGATCAAATTCTCCTATACCTGTTGAACACCTAAGTTCCTGACTCATCTTCACCATATTTAATTTGGTAATATGATGTTGTTGTCCTGCATAGCCAGAATGACTTAAACCTGCCGTAGCCCGATGTTGAGCCTTTCGTTCAACTGTTGTTTTGCTGAAACTATTGTATGCTCCACATTGAAGACATTCTCCAATCCACGTATCCTCCTCCTTGCCACATTCACGGCATACATAAACTGTAATTTTAGCCATCGTAAAAACTCTACTTTTTCATCATTAAAAGCACCTTATCAAGTTGATTTTTCAATCTCAAGTAAGGCGGTGAAATAAGGGTAAATAATTGAGAATACATGGAAATATTCTTTTAAAAATGAATTGAAGGGTAAATGACTACAAAGAGATTCAAAATGCCGTGATTTGTTCTGTACTTACAGTATTTCCTTCAATCGCAAGTGAACCTTGAATGGTACGGATACGATTGGCTTTCCTTAGTTTCAGACTATTTTGGATTTCCTCAAAAATAATCAAGCACCCTATATTTTCAATGATCTGTGCAATCAAATGAATGACTTTGGAGGTCATGATATAAGGTGATTAATAATGGCATTAGATTTTTAAACAGCATAAAATTTTTTATTTAATTAGACTTACTAGATTGTGTTTTCATCATTTTAAGCTATCTAAAACCTAATATTTAAATGTACCGAAGTAGCTAAATTTTTAATAAGATTACTGCAATAACCTTTTCAATTCATATACATGAACCGCATCAAGTTTGTCGGATATTTTCAATATAAATTAGACTACCAGACCTATCGTAAATACCCACTGATGCCCACACTTCCCCAACTAAAAACCACAATAGTTTCTACAAAATTTAAGTAAAAACATACATCTTAACTGAACTTACTAAATTTATTAAATTTTCTTTAGTACTGAATTACTGGCTATTAGACTCTTACACCACTAACTAAAGATGAATTACCTCAACAAACTGAAAATAAAAAGCTCTAACGCAAGAGTTAGAGCTTTTTAATCATTAACTTTCAAATCTAAATCTTAGGTAATCATCTAATCTCTTACTTTCAGTGACTTCGTTATGTGGTATCAATAAATAATGCCAAGGTTTAGTCGACACTGTCGAGGCATTTTTGCACCACTCACTTCCAGCTTGAGCCTTGATAATCACTTCTTCCGAAGTCATTTCATTTTCTGCTTTTGTTTCAGCAAGTAAATAATACTTTTCCGTCTCAACTACAAAATCTGGAATATATTCAGGCTGTGCTCCTTGAAAATTATAATAAATTTGGAATTGTCCTTTAGCAGGCTTAAACCATTTATTACTATCTCTTTCCAAAATAATTGCAAAACGTCTTTCTGTATCTGAATCAAACTTTTGAAAGACCATAAGACATTTTGAAAAACCTGTAAAAAGCAATTTTTTAATTGGTATTCCTTTAGCAGGCGTTACACGTATAGACTGAGGAGGAATTTCTTTCGCTGCTGTAAAACTTGGCTGTTTTAGCTCAACAAAACTACGGTTAATTACCACATTATAATCTGATGCCTTTTCCCAATGATGATCCTGCATTTGACCATGAATATTATTAGCTATCGTTTGATAATTTTGTTCAACAACCTGCATTACCTCGTCATCAGTTAAGTAGGTTTTGAAATAATCTACCATTTGATTCGACAAGTTATATAACAAATCAGCCTGAGTAAAATAATCAATATCATCAAAATCGATCAATGCATAAACAATACGGTCTTGAGGACTCTTTTCATTTAAGGCTTCATCCGCCTTAATACTGAAAATTTGGTTGTTACTTAAGTTTTGACCAATTAATTCGCGCTCTTGTGGCTGTAAATGCAATCCTTGAACATCAAGATCAAATGAATGATATCCAGTTGTTACATCATCTGAAGGTGTTACTGAAATACGTGGAATATCAATCGTATTTTGAATATGTACTTCTGTAACCTGCTGAACAATTTTTAGTACTTCTTCTTCTGATGGAAGTTTTTTGTTACTTTGCTCATCGCCAAAATCTAACTCTTGAACCATACTTGAGGCATTTTCCTGAATTGCCTTAAGTACATTTGCTGTCATTTGTGCTTGAACTTCATGACGAGTTAAATCTTCACTATGTTTTACAGTTTCAGTATTTTTAGCCTGTGCTTGAATCTCTTTCTTTACTTGCTGAATTGTCTGAATCACCGTTGAGTTTGTTAAATCCAAATCCACTTGTAGCTTTGTTTCATTGGCCTTTTCATCTTTCAGCTCAACATGATCTTCGATAGTAACAGTTTCTTGAGTATCGGTTTGCTGGCTATGACCAGTACCTAGAATTGCATCTAATCGGGAAGTACTGGTTACACTGACCACACCTTGTTCCTCATTTTCAGGCTCAAGAATATAAGTCTTTAACTTAAGAATAGAATCATCTCTATTTGCTTCATCAATGATGTCTTGGAAGCGATCGTGCGCAACAATACTCAGGCGATCGACTTCCTCTACCCCTGTACGTTTCCCATAAGGCAAACGCAAACCACGCCCAATAGACTGTTCTACCAAAGTACGAGCATTTGCAGCACGTAAAGGGATGATCGTGTAAAGGTTCGTTACGTCCCAGCCTTCTTTTAGCATGTTGACATGAATAACGATTTCTGTAGGTTCATTTGGATCTTCGACTGACAGTAATCGTTGTGTGATTTCTTCTTCTTTCGTACTACTATCAACTTGAATTACTTTATCTTTGTATTGACCTTTGAAAAACTCATCAGATTCAATACGCTCTTTTAATTGAGCCGCATGTGTCGTGTCACGTGCAATAATGAGCACAAATGGCTTGACTCTTTGTTGACCTGTATTTTGGGCATAGTTAATCAAATGCACCTTGGTCATTTCATGCAAGCGAATACCGTCTTTGAGCTTAATTTCTTCAATTTGCTCTGTGCTTAAACCTTTAGGATCAAAATTACGCTGAGTCACTACGGCAGGCTCTTTCACAAAGCCATCTTCCATTGCTCTTGCTAATGGATAATCCATCACTACATTTTTAAATGCAACTGGACCTCTATTCGTTTCAACAAACGGGGTAGCTGTTACTTCCAAGCCCATCAATGGATTAAGCTCATTAATCGCTTTAATCCCTGCACTTGCACGATAACGATGTGACTCATCCATTAAAAGTACTAGGTCATCTAACTCAGCTAGATGATTAAAATAGCTTTCCCCTAATACTTCACGCATACGCTTAATTCGAGGTTCTTTACCGCCACGCACTTCGCTATTAATTTTTGAAATGTTAAATACATTAATCCGTATTTGACCTAATAAACTTGCAGTTGCAGTATCACGGCTGTCGTAGTTATCACCTGTGATAATCATTGGTGACTGAAAGTTAAATTGAGCTAAATTTGCAAACACATACTTAGGTGTATTTGGGGTAAAGTCAGTAATTAGCTTTTCATAAATCGTTAAGTTTGGTGCTAAAACAAAAAAGTTATTGATACCATAAGCTAAATGTAAATAAGCAATGAAAGCACCCATCAGGCGTGTTTTTCCTACGCCTGTCGCTAAACTAAAACAAATACTTGGAAAATCTCTTTCAAAGTCAGCTAACGTTGGGAATACTATTTGTAACTTTGCTAATGTTTGCTCATTAACTTCAGTATCTCGTCCTCGCTTTGTCAGTAATTCTTTGGCATTTTGAATTGCTAGATCGAGTTTCTCTAAGCTTTCTGCTTGAGGTGCACGTAAAGACAAGCGTGCTTTCAAATCTTTAACAACTTGGGCAACAGGGTTTCGTTGTGAATGTTGAATTGATGCTGTCATGTTTGATCCCCAAATAAGTCACCCGTTACCTGACCTTGTTCTTGCGTATTTTTAACTTTCTTCACTTTTGGCTTTTCTTCAATATCAGGTTCTGACATCGGCAGATTTTGAACATTCAAACTGTAATCATCATGTCCCCATTCACATGCCTTAAAGATACTGTTTGGAATTTTCTTTAACGTTAGATTGGTAAAACGATCAATATTTTTAGAACGCCAAGCACTCGCAATAATCAGCAAAGTACGCCCTTCACCAACCTCCTCAGAAATTGCTTGTAACTGTTGATCTGTCAATGTCTGTGTCGTGACATAAATAAAATCCGTTTCACTACCTTTGCCATGATTCCAATACTCGGTTTCTGAAGGCGTATAGGTATAACCTTCTAGCTTACACATTGCTTCGACAAGCATTTCCTGATTATATTCAGGGTTGATAACCCAATTATCCCACTGGTCTTTTTTCATCAGACTTGGGGCAAGTTTGTAATAGCGGAAACCTCCACCACCTTGCCAACCAGTAGATTCGGTAACACCGCCTTTGTCTTCGCCATCAATTACTTTTTGCAGACGAGGAATAACGTGAGTATGACAATGCTCACCAAGTTCAACCATTATCCAGCGACGACCCATTTTATGGGCAACTGCACCAGTTGTGCCTGAGCCTGCAAACGAGTCTAAAACTAGATCACCTTCGTTTGTCGCAATATGAATAATACGCTCAATTAAACGCTCAGGTTTAGGAGTATCAAATAAATCCTTACCAAATAAACTTTGTATCTCTTTTTTCGATTCATCAGTATGTCCTACTTCATTAGATGGCCACCATGTCCAAGGTGCCACACCTTCAACTTCAGAAAGGTATCGAATAATATTAGGCTGAGCATCTCCTTTTTTCCCAAAATATATTCGTCCTTCGGATAGCAGTTTTTTGTATGTATCTTCAGCAATACCCCAACAGCGGCCATTAGGCGGAACATGTCTTGCACCAGTAGGAGTAACGACTTCATAAAATTGACTAGATGTTGCGTGTCCAGCCTGTGCAGTCATTGGCACAGGACGCCATCTACCTTTAGGATCATTATTGGGATTTTTATAAACTTTTGCTTGTTCTTCACTAATAGGGAGTTTATTTCTTAATGCTTTAAAACTTGTAGGACTTTTGGCAAATACAATAATGTATTCATGCACATCACCAATTGCCTGTCTATTTTCTCTAGAATATCTCTTTTGCCAGACATTACAGGCAATAAAGTTGGATCTGCCACATATTTCATCTAAAACTAAACGTAAATATGGCATTTCATTATCATCAATACTTACCCATAAACTACCAGAGTCTTTATCCAAAAGATTCCATAGAATCTCTAAACGGTCTCGCATCAAACCTAGCCAAATAGAATGCTCTAATCCATCATCATAATAGTCAAATGCACTACCAGTATTGTAAGGTGGATCGATATAGATACAATTTACTTTGCCTGAATATTCACGTTCTAATGCTTTAAGTGCAAGTAAGTTATCACCAAAAATCAATTTATTATCAAAAATATCATTTTCTGAAATTTTGCTCGTTGCATGGTAAGACTTTGCAGAATCTTCAAGTAAAATCCGTGGCTCTAGGCGTGGTCGTTTGTCTTTACCAATCCAAGTCAATTCAAGTTTTGTTTTGGTCATGATTTACTACCTAAAGAAGATTTTGGTGCTTTTGAAACTAGATATTCTACTATTTCTTGCCTCGGAAATTCCTCTTCTTTTCCATTTTTTGATTTCCCAGACGTATTACTATTTTTAGCAATAAAGCCAGCATCCTCTGTTAATTTAAAATGAATTGACATCAACTCAACTAAAAATGGAATTACTGTTGTTTGATTCCTAAAAAAAGCTAAAGCACCTTTACCCTCAAGCTTATTCCTATCTGCCAGATCAAAACAATTTTGACGCAACTCATCTATCTCAAGACTAATTTCAGTCTCAAAATCAGACCAATCTATAATCTGACAAGTATGAACAAGCTCGATGAATTTTTTCATAAAAACATACAACATCACAAAAAAAGCGTGTCGATAAACCAACTTTTCAAAGCCTTTGGATTCATTTTGTATTTCTAACTGCTTTTCATGAAATCTTTTATAAAGGGAAACTGTATTAATTAAAGTGAAACCAATTAAAGAACTATTAAATATAGTTTTATAAAAGTTGGAGTCTGGATCAGATATTCTAGAAATATCTAACTTCAATAACGCTGGTAATCTACTATCTAATTTTAAACACGCTAAACTACGTATAACATCTATTCTGTGTATGTTCTTTTCATCACCGATAACATCAACTTCTGGACGATAATAATAACTTACTCCCAATAAAGCCACTTCTTTTCGTAGCCTTTCTTGCTCATCATCTAATGCTGCAAATGAGGCCATTTGTACAGGATTCTGATGATTACGAGATTTTGTAATTTTCTTTTCAAATACACTCTCACTAGGGGCCTGTATTATTGTTAAAAATACCTTCGCATCCTCTATGCCAATTTGAGGATTCTCGAAACAAAATTCAGCAGACGATGCTACTGTTTGGGCTCCATTAACAATTGAAAACCCTCTAACCTTAACGTTTTTCTCACTATTCTTTGAATCTTTTAACTCCAACGTATCACAAACTGCTGTAATTCCATTATTAAAATAAAAAAATCTATCCTGTTCACTCGTTAAAGTTTGTTTAATCGATGAATTAACCCCTGATTTACTTGAACCCAAGTAAAATCTAATATTTTTTTGATAGAGTGACTTATCAAACTTTTTATGCAACTCAACCAAGTCTTTAAGCCTAACTAAACCAAAAACTGTATTTCGAGGCGATTCAATCTTTTGATATTTGATAAAACGAATTTTTGTATCAACTTTCTGAATTTCTTGTTCTTCAAGCAAAAACTTAACTATCTCTTGCGAATTAAATTCTTGAACACATTGATCTAAGCGATCTTCATCTAAATTAGGATCCTCTAACAATTCACTCAAAGAGTCTCTAGCATGTTTTGCAACACCATTACCAGTATAGGCTATAATTAATTTAATTTTAGAGCAGTTCTCAATAGCTTCTTCAGCATCATGTAATTTGTTCTGAAAATTAATGTTAAACTTATGAAATTCTTGGCGGATAAAAAGCCTAATGCCTTTGCAAAACTCATTTGCATCAGCTTGTGAAAACATTTCTTTTCTACGAAGTTTAGATTGTACTAAAAATAATGTCTCTTCATTTTTATCGTAATAAAATGCATCAATTCCATTATCCTCATAATCATCTACTACAAAATTAGCGGCTGTTTGTGGTGACAATCCAAAAAGCTTACTTAAAACAAATGCTGAAAAACCTCGAGAAATTTGTTTTTTATTTCGATCTTGAATAGAAAATTTTTCAGGTGCCAACAGAGGTGGAAGCAAACTAACGTACCGTTCCTCAATCACATTATTTAAAATAACTGAAAATTGCTCAGTTAATGCGTCCATTTAAATTAACTCCCATTCAATTTCAAACAACTTCTTCACTTGAACTTGCTGTTCAAGCTGCCCCTCTAATTGACTAATCAACTCATTACGCTGCATATCAATTTCATCTTGTCGATCAAATAAATCACGACGCAATTTAGTCCGCTTCGTTTCTAATTCACGCTGAGTTTTTTGCCAATTCAGCTTATCTTGTAATGAAGCCGCTACTGTAGCTGACTTTCTTGCTTCTTTAATCGCTTTATCAATTTCCTTAATCTCAACTTCAAGACCATTTTTCAAATCATCTGCCCAGCCATCAAGCTTGATAATTTCCTGATCAAAAAATCCAAGATTCCGAACATTGACGTCCTCAAGAATCTTGTTCTTACGATTTTCTTGCTCTAAACATATCTTCTCAGGCAATACAATTTGGTCAATATCCACTTGAGCTTTCATTGGTAATTTTAATAATTTCTCGGGATCATCATCAGCTAAAATTTGACCTGAATTGGTCATAGCACTGAGTACAAGATGTTGTTCCATACGACCAAGGCTAGATACCTCTAGTAGCTCAGCTATGAGAGTTCCAGATTCACCAATGAAAGGTTTTAAGCTCGATACCTGCAAACCATATGCATTATAATCAAATATGAGTTTTTCAGGCTTTAAAGCCAATGACTTATATCGATCCAATAAACCTTGGACAAAGGGATGATTTAAGCGGATCACATGTTCATGGGTATTTGTTTTGGCTAGATCATAACGACCTATATTGAATGATGTTCCATCAATCGTAATTGCATCATTCAATTGGAAACCATTTTCATCAAATACGACATTTGCCTTATGACTAGTAAATTCATCATTGAGCAATGCCAATAAATATTGCTCATAAGTCTGTCGAATCTGAATAGCATCCGACTTAATACGATAAAGAACATTTTCATCAAAATGATTCATCAGTAAATTACGAGTATTCAGCATTGCTTCATTAATTTCAGCAGAAAGCTCATTCTGTAAACTTTCAAAACTTTGTGCTATTTCTTCAGGATCACGACATTCTTGGTAAATTTCTGCAATTCTTTTTTCAAAGTCCACCCCTGATCCTATCGTTCCTAGAATTTCATCACTAGCACCAAATACCCCATCAAAAAGCTGGAACTTTTCAGAGAGTAAATCATAAACACGAGAATCGGCTTCATTACTACGATCAACAAAATTTACAACGACAACATCATGCTTTTGACCATAACGATGACAACGTCCAATACGTTGCTCAATACGCTGTGGATTCCATGGCAAATCATAGTTAATAATCAAAGAACAAAACTGTAAGTTAATCCCTTCCGCACCTGCCTCCGTCGCAATCATGACAGAACCTTGCTCTTTAAAGTAATCAACTAATGCTGCACGTGTATCTGCTGACTTCGCACCTGTAACACGATCCGTCCCTTTATATCGCTCAATCCATTCCTTATAGATTTTCTTCGCTTTATCATCATTATTGGTGCCGTTAAATAAAACTAAGCCATCAAAATAAGATGTACCTTTCAGCAATTCTGTCAGATATTCTTGAGTCCGTTTCGATTCAGTAAAAATAATTGCTTTTCTTTCTGCACCTAACTCTTGCAAAGCCTCAAATGCTGTCTCTAATGCTGTAAGTAGAGCTTGCCCTTTGGACTGCTGTTTGATATTTACGGCTAAAGATTGAAACTCTTTTAGCTCAGCAATTTCTAACTCAATGGCTTGCTTTTCCTGAGCAGATAAAATTTCATCTTCCTCAAGAAGTTCTTCATAGTCATCTCCAGATTCGGTCAAAGCTTCATAGTCATCATCCAATTCATCCAAAATATTAGAATCTTGATCAAGCAATTTCTTTTCTAGACGAGTAGTCATCGTGGCTAAAGCACCAGCAATTGCTTGAGTTGATGAAGCGAGTAACTTCCACAACACAAGAGAAATCAACTGTCTTTGCCCCACAGGTAATGCTTGTAAATTAGGGCGACGTAAATAGTCAGCAACTAATTCTCTTAATTGTTGTTCTTCTTTTGATGGGGTAAAGTCCTGAACAATTGCACGTCGTGCTGTATACGAAACAAAAGGCTGTACCTGTTGTCTTAAAGTTCGTTTGCATACCGTTGCTAATCTTGCTCGAAGTTGAGGAAGTGTTACGTCTTTATCCCCTGTAATAAATTGACTTTTAAAACTTTCTAAATCTCCAAAGACTCGTTCATCCAAAATACTCACCAAGCCATAGAGTTCTAATAAAGAGTTTTGTAATGGGGTTGCAGTTAATAGTACTTTGTTGTGAACATGCTCTAGAGATTGCTTGATCACATTTGCTGTTATATTTTGTTTTTTATAAACATTTCTCAGGCGATGTGCTTCATCTATTACAACCAAATCCCAAGCAATGTTCTTTATGTCATTTGCTTTGGATTTCGCAAACTGATAAGAACAGATAATAATTTCATCTTGAATAAAAGGCTTTGTGTTACCTTCTTTTTTAAGTTGATTGTAAATCTTCGCTTCAAAAATAACAGCCTTCAAGCCAAACTTGTCATAAAGCTCCTGATACCACTGCTTTCTAAGATTCGCTGGTGTAATGATTAAAATACGTTTTTTTCTCTCCGCCCAAGTTTGAGCAATGACCAAACCCGCTTCAATCGTTTTACCTAGACCCACTTCATCTGCAAGCAATACGCCTTTTGATAAGGGATTTTTAAAAGCAAATAGTGCTGCGTCAACTTGATGTGGATTCAAATCAACTTGTGAATCAATCAATGTAGATGCTAAAGAGTCAATTGAGTTATCAGCAGATTTTTTAGTCAGTAACCATGATAAATATTGTTTTTGTTGATTAGAAAGCATGACTGACATAACTCAATGTTTTATAAGCAAGTGATGAAAATATCATAACATTAATAAAAGTTTTGCCAGCTTAATCTGTAATGAAAAATACATGATTTATCGTACTGATGTAGAGTTATCTTCTCTGCTATACTAATTTTAGTTGTTAGATTGATGGAGTCTCAAAATGCTTAAATCCACCGAACAGAAAAAAAAACATATTCAGGCAACACGCTTGCAAAACTACCAAGCCAGCCTCAAGCTTGAAGGGATTACCACATCAGGTAATCTAACCCAACTAAGCAAAGCGCAAATTTTGCAAAAATATAAAAAGTATTCACAACCAGAAAGCTAACTGAGTACGGCTATGGATAAGTATGGGGAACTAGGGGATAGCCTATATTGCTATTCGGGGACAAATATTCTAAAAAACAAACTGAATATCCGTGATGAGCAGGTTTTAGAACAAGCGGAACTTGAACTATCAGGCTTATCGAGTAGCTTAATTGAATATGCGGAACCGCCTTACGATTTGCACTACTTACAATCTATCCATGCACAGCTTTTTGGTGACTTGTACGAATGGGCAGGACAACTTCGGCAAATTGATATCTCTAAAGGTGATACTCGCTTTTGTACATTTTCCCGTATCGAAATTGAAATAAATAAATTAATTAATCCACTTCAGCAGCAGAATTACTTTCAAGGCCTAGAACTACAACAATTTATACCTAAACTTGCTGATTTGTATTGTGAACTCAATGTCATCCATCCATTTCGTGAGGGTAATGGACGTACCCAACGTATTTTCTTTGAACACCTAATTGCCTACTGTGGCTATGGCATTGATTGGTCGAAAATCAACTCTAAAGAACAATGGGTACAAGCAAATATTGAAGGCTTTTATGGTAATTTGCAGCTATTAATTCAAATATTTGAATCATGTCTTACCCTACCAGACTAAAAAAATAAGGGAGCCAAAGCTCCCTTCAATTAGTGACTAGCCAACTTGTTCGCAATCCATTAATTGACTTAACAAGCTGACCAGATAATTCAACTGTGCTCAATTCACAGCTCTGACACTCTGCTGCAACCCCTGCTGAATATCCTGCACCAACCCTTCATGCGAAGCTTGTTGCTTTACCATAAAGCTTTGCTCTTGTTCAGGATAGTATTCCTCCAACACATCTAGCCCTTCCTCTATATCCGTTTCAAACCTTGCATTCCCAAAACCCTTCCTTGCGGTAAAGTCTAAAGCTTCCTGATAAAACCCTGCTGCCTTACTCACTTCATCAATTTGCTTGGCTGAAATAATTGCCTCCTGTAAATTCACACCATCACGTAAAGTTAAGTCCACGTAATAAATCGGAGTGCGGTAGCTTTGGGTGGTGCTTTTTCCTCGTAAGGTCAGTTGCAAAGGCAAGCATGAAAGTAAATTACCTGATGCCGCATGGTAGTAACTCAGCCTTGCTGCCAATGTCCGAATACTGTTAAAACCTGTGGTTCTAAAAATGAATGTACCAAACTCATCCGATTCATCCAGATTGACATACAGCCTACCGTAAGGTTTACACAGCCCACCCTGTGCGAGTGGGCATAAATCAGGTGATGGACATGGATGTTGTTCAATACCATTTTGTCCGAGTCGCTGACAGGTTTCACCATTGCCTGTACACACAGGTCGTCCTGTTTGTCGGTCAAATAAACTGTACTCTGCCCGAAGATTCAGTTCAGGTTCATTGAAGATCATCCGTACAGGAATGGTACGGAGTTTTCCATTTTGTGCCTTTGAACCGTACCGGGTTTGTCGGAGACTTTTTTATTTAAGTTAAGCCACCTGACCTAACGGGTTAATCTTATCATAGTACATTGCTTCAAACTCAAAAGGCGATACATAACCCAGTGCACTGTGTA